>Ga0209651_1000443_pt1 | contig 14740 bp, 32 predicted proteins | sample LauGreFBDMM110SN_2_FD_188216 | JGI IMG/M metagenome (GOLD analysis project Ga0209651, IMG submission 188216) | Freshwater lake microbial communities from Lake Michigan, USA - Fa13.BD.MM110.SN (SPAdes) (version 2) | ecosystem: Environmental > Aquatic > Freshwater > Lake | place: Lake Michigan... | reverse complement strand
CAAATATATTAATAATTCTACTATAACCAGAGTTGGGAAAGATTTATATATTGGAGTAAAGATTAATGATATCGAAACTTCTTCTTTTAAGGAATATTTGAGGAAGATAAACCAGTACTTCAGTTCTGGTAAATATAGGATTCATATAGTAGATGTTCGTACTCATGGTAGTGATGTTTTTATACCGATAAAACCTGGATTGATAATTGGTCTTAATGGTGTAGAAAATTACAACAAGACTTTTCCAGATTGGGAAGTTGTATATTTACCCGGACAAAAATGGGATAAAGTTAAACAATTTCAAGACCTTAAAAAGAAAAATAAAGGTAAGTGGTGGGTTCCTGGTGAAGAACTTGATGATGATTTTGTTGATTTTATTGAGAGTTGGTTAAAGCATTGGGTCATTTATGCTGAAGAAAATATTTTTGATGCTAACATGTTGATAATCAACCCAACTAATGTTATAGTCAATAATTATAATAAAAATGTTTTTGATGCCTTTGATCGACATGGCATCACTGCACATATATGCAATTTTCGTCATAGATATTTCTGGGACGGTGGATTGCATTGTATCACCAGTGATTTAAGTAGAGAGGGCACCAGAAAAAACTATTTTCCTGAAAGAAATATCTAGTACTGAATTATACACAAATTAATTTTATATGCATATATCACACATTCCAATGCAAGATAAACAAATCATTGCATTTATAGATACAATTTTTCCAAAAATAACTTTTGAAAAACTTAATAATTTGACTCACGAAGACCTTGATCTCACTTGGAGAAAGTGGTTGCTTTCATCTAATCACAACACTATTTCCGGATTAGATTTTTTTAAATACTCATCATTTTCTCCTGGAACAACTGATGCTTTTGGTGAATTTATTTCCAGATATCCAAATCGTAGAATAAGAGTAAGTAGAAATGACTTCATTCTTACTAAAATATTATCAAAATCCTATAATAGAGAATTATTATATCTTGAAGATTCTAAAATAGAAAGAGATGATTGTCTTATTATAAGTTTGCCTTTTTCTGGAAATGGTGATATTTATCCAAATTTTGATGATCTTTTAAATGATTGTGATAAATCAGATGTTCCAGTTTTTATTGATGGAGCATATTTTGGAATATCAAATAATATACATTATCCATTAGATAGAAAATGTATTAAAGATTTTGTATTAAGTTTAAGTAAAAATCTTGCTGGAAATCCTTTAAGATTAGGAATTAGATTTACAAAAGAGCAAATTGATGATGGAATAACCGCAGGACTTTTGGGTAGTGATATATTTGATCGACTTGGTTCTTATATAAGTATAGAATTATTAAATAATTTTTCCCATAATTGGACAATAGAAAAGTATAGAAATAAAAGTAATGAGATTTGTGAGCATTTTGGATTAATTCCAACAAAGACTTTCACTATTGCTATTGGTCCAGAGAATATGATTCAATTTAAAAGAGGAGATTATGTCAGAATTAGTATCACGGAAGAACTTTCTAGAGTTTCTTAGTGGAGTAGATTATTATTATTATGGTAATATAAAAGCAGATTGGAATTCTATAGATAAGGAATGTGAAAGAACTGTATTAGAAAATCCAGAATATTGGTGCTCTCTTGTTCCAAATGAAAATTTTGAAGTTTGGGATCAAAACGGGTCAGAATATGTAAAATCTTTAGAAAATTTAAAAAAATGGGGATATTCTTGCCATAATACCAGATCTTGGGAAACTACATCAATTAAACCAAAACTTGAAATGAATTGGGAAAAACAGATAATTTCTAAATTACCATTATATGAATTTGTTTCAAGACCTACACTACAAAAACCTGGAAATATCATGCCTTGGCACCAAGATCGTTTCTTTTATTTCAAACATGAGTATCCAAATTTATATGAATACGTTGTAAGATTTATTGTTTTTCAGCAAGATTGGCATCTTGGTCATTATATTCAAGCAGGAGATACTTTAGTTCAACGATGGAAACAGGGAGACGTTATCGTTTGGTATCCAAATAGATGGCATTTGTCTTCTAATGTAGGGATAAAAAACAAATGGACAACAAATGTCACTGGAATTTTAAAAGATAATTTTTCCATGTCTATTTGAAACACATATAAAAATTCAGTAATATTTGTATGGACATTTTGTGAAAGTTGGTGTAGAATTAAAAAGATAACTAAACAATTATGGAAAAACAACTGATTGACGATTGCTTTTATCTCAAACAAAATTGTGGAGTTTGGGTGAGTCATAATACAGAAGATGCTCCACTGATTACATCTGGATCTGAAGAAAATTGTATTTTTTCTACTCGTGCATATCTCAAAGATCTTCAGGAAAAAAACTTACTTGATTCTGATGATTAAAAACTTCGGGTCCTTCAAAGTGTATCAGTAGTACAAGCACCACTCTCAAAATTGTAAAAACATGATTAAATTTATTGTAAGTGTTATCATATGAATGTATTAGTGCTAACCCCTGATAGAGTAGGATCAACACTACTACAAAAAGTCATAACACTAACTATGCAGATGCATGAATATGACAAACCAGTAATTAATCTACACGAACTTACTAACGGTATTGAAAGATATACTTCTAAAAAATATAATCAAGAAGTTTTAGGTAAGTTGAAGAATATTCATTGGGGATATTATCAAAGTCTTAAAGAAATTGTGCAGTTATTAAGCGGTGCTGACCATTATAAAGTCAGCAGAGTTGCACAGTATCACATACTTAATAGACAAGATTCATTAAAAGATCAATTGAGCTTTTATGAATACATCAATAAAAACTTTTATCTAATAAGCGCAAGAAGAAAAAATTTGCTTGAACATGCACTTAGTTGGTGCATTGTTTCCTTTACTAAATCGCTGAATATGTATACGCATGAGAAAAAGATATCAGCATTTAAAGAGTTGTATAAGAAAAAAATCACAATTGATCAAGAAGTGTTTAGAAACTACCTAGACAAGTATATGATGTATTTAAAATGGGTTGATGACCATTTTATGATTAATTCTATTTTTAACTACGAGCAGGATATGCCAAATCTAGAAACTTATATAAATCAACTAGATATATTTCCTGCCAACTCTGCACCAAAAAGTTGGAAACAGGAATATGGCATTTCGTGGAATGATTGGAATCGTTGCCACTACTTGATTAGTGACACCAGCGGATTTTCAAAGAGTATTACTAGTGATACTCAATTAACTCAATTAGCAGATCCAGAAAATACCAACCTCCCGATGAATTCTACAAATATCATGAATTCTATGAATATTAAAAAACTAATCACTAGAGATAGTTTGAGTGTTGTGAGTCAAAATTTTCTACGAGAAAACATACGAGATTATTTTAATGTTTACCTTGAGATTGATAAACTGATAATAGATCGTACTATTATTTCTGGAGTTCCTATTAAGATACAGACTTTAGCCGAGAAAGCAGTGCTTATTAATAATTTCAAAGAGTGTGTAGATACCTACAACGATTGGAGTAGTAAACACCCAAATCAACACAAAGTAACATTGCAAGATCTAGGTCAAATGGCATATAATGAAATCGAAACTTGGTATAATCTACAATCTAAACCAGTTGTAAAACCATGAAACCTGCACTCATTCTAACAGCTGCCTTTATGCCATTGATGATTGCATATATGGCATTTCTAGCACAACGTGACCAGAAACTATTTGAACGGTACGAATTAATTCAACAAGTAGAACAACGCCCCAGAGTAGATCTCAAATCTCTCACACCCAAAGAACAATTCTGCAAATTACAAGCAGGTTGGCATTTCGATTGTAACGTAGAATGATGATTAATTACAACAAAAACCACAAAGATTTACAGATTGATAAACTGCACAAAAATCTTGTTGCAGAACTGGAACTAAAAGCTGAAAAACTGGAAGTGACTGTAGATTATTACATTTCAGAGTTTACTAATTTTTGTGTTGACAAAACTCTCAACTCACATTATACTCATGAGGATCCCAATTAAAACAATGACGTATTTGTATTTGATAAATCATTTTGTACCGTTTCCTGCAAGTGAATATGGAGGAGTCTGGTCAGTGATTGCACAGAATGATAATGAATGTTTTGATCTTATTACTAATCATGATGATGATTTGAATAAGAAGCATTATGTGTCTCTACGACAAAACATTTCAGATTCAGAAAGATTCACTCTTGCTGAAAATGAAAAACCCCGGATCATTATATCTTTTGTAACATGAGTAATGTAACACATCTAAACGAAATGCTTAATAAACTTCAAGAGCAGCATCAAATTCGTATTGATTACTTAGAAAAAAAGATTCTTGAGTGTGAAGGAGAAATCCAACAACTCAAAAGTTTTATTGAATCTAAAAAATGAAACTATCTATTGACTCAATTCCAGATTTTACTCACAAAAACCCAAAAGGGTATCATTATGAACGAACTGATTTCAAAACTCATGTATCATCTATCTGGATTGTCAATGATACTCATTTTGATTATTGTGGCAGATCTGGTATCAAATCCATATGGGGATTCTATAACACCAAAACTCAACAATTCTATGCCCCAATCAACAGTAAGACCATTGGTAAACTTGTAGACTTTAAGAATACAACTCCTTATTCATCAATGCAGATACGAAGAACACCATTGGAAGCAGCATTCTTATGAAATCAGTATTTGCTGAAGGTGTGGTGGTTCAGTATAAAGAATGGATTGGAGAAATTCGATTTATTTGCGAGGATTATGCGAGTGTATGTACATCAGTAGGAGTACATCGTTCTGCTGATATTTGTGTGTTGGTTTATAAGAGAGATTGGGAAGAAATGAAACTTTTTAAAGAAAGTCATAAATGAGAACTCTGGGTCCTTCAAAGTGTATCAGTAGTGTAAGCATCACACCAATTCATGAACGACTACGACGATCTTCAAGTGGAAGAGTTCTCTCATTTTGATTTTGTAGAGGAAATGAGTGAAGATCTTGCTGATGATGAAGTAAAAGATAAGAAAAAATCTTTTGACTTTGATTCCTACCTTAACTCTAACATTGATTACTAATGACTTCTAACATTCTCCACCATCTTAATGAACTTCAGGTTGTCTGGCGTCGACAAAATTTTTCCTTCACCAATAAACAACAAGAGGAATATGATGTGCTGACTGCTGCCCGCAGGCAAGTAGTGAGAGGTTTCTATGCTGATGACCGTGTATTTAAAGGATCTAGAGCAGCATTTGATAAAGAGATTGCAGATGCATCAGCAAATTCTGTTGTAAAGGATCTAGAAGACTGAACCAGTTTGATAAGTGGACACCTTTCCGCCCATATTGGTGGGAAGGTCCTATGATATAAATATCAAAAGTTCTCCACACTGCTAAATGAAGACTTTTCTAGAGTTTGTATCTATTTGCGAAGCATACGATGCTGCTTTTATGTCAGGAGCACAAGTTAGCAAGACAGGTGAAGGTGGACGTATTGGTGCAAATCGTAAAAAAACTGCTCCTGAAATGCGTAGAAAGTCTCAAGAAAAAGATGCACAAGGAAACAGAAAAGCAATACAACTTAAAGATCGTAAAGATATTGGAAATCAAAAAGGTTCACAATCTCAGGCACCTACTCAAGAACGTGGAAGTGCTGATGTAAAAGCAAGAGCAGAAGCAGCAGCAAAAGAAGAACGTAGAAAGGCAGCACAGGCAAGAGCAGCAGCAAAAAATGACGGAGAAAAACCAAAAGCAAAATCAAAAGATTTAGAAAAAGAAGGATCGAAACTTATTTCTAAAAATAAATCTACTGAAGTAGATTTAAGACCAGCAAATCAACCTAAAAGAGCAATCGTCGGTCCAAGTAAAGAAAAAAGAAAAAAGATTATAAGAGATGGTGGTCGAAAACTTAGATCTTTGTTAATAGCAGCAAAATCAAAAAAACTAGGAATTCCACCAGAAAAAGTTAAACTTGATAAAAGTTTTGACATTCAGTAAACTCTGGGTCCTTTAAAGTGTCTCTATAGTATGAAATTTACATTATCTATTGGTAATCCTCCTTATGGTGTTGGTGGTATTCTTGCGATCAAATTTCTCAATAAAACGGCAGAGATTACTGATGATATAAGATTTGTATTGCCAACATCAATAAGAAAACCATCATCTCTCAACAAGATTGTGGGAAATCTTCACTGTGTGGTTGATGAAGATTTAAATGCTTCGACATTTCCAGGTGGTATTAGTGCGATTAAACAATATTGGAAAGTTAAAAATACATCTAGATTTCAGGTTGGAGTTGGTGAAATCCCAATGATAAGGAAGCATTCTGACTTTGAGTTTCTTTCTTATGAGAACAGATTTGACGCAGATGTATTCGTGGGTGAATATGGATCAGGTCCCAGTGGTAGAGTCAAAATAGAAAACTTTACACACTATGCGAAGGGGCATCATTTTCTAAAAGTTAAATCACCAGAAATTCTACAAAATCTCATCGAATTTGCACCTGTGTTTAGAAAAGTTGCTTCGAGTTGTAATGGAAGAAGACATTTTGGTAAGAATGATTTAATCTCAACATATATTCGGTGTTTGGAAGAACGAGATGACAAAGAATAAACATAATCTAGAAGTTGGTTCAAGTATCGAAAGATCCGACGAAAGAATTAAAAAAACACAAGAAGTCTTTACTCCTCAAGAACTTGTTGAGAGTATGATTGATGAGATTTCACTTGATATTCTTAAAGATCCTAAAAGCACATTCATTGATAATTCTGCGGGATCAGGAAACTTTTTAGTGGGATTAAAAAATAGATTATTAAAATATCATACTGAAGATTATATTCTCAATCATATGCTTTATGCTGTTGAGATGATGGAAGATAATCATAAAGAACTGTGTCAAAGAATAGGAGTTTCTTTAACACATTCTCATTATGTGTGTGCCGATGCCTTATTATACGACTATTCCTTCGGAGATCCCGTTGGATTGGAACAGTTCTTCTAGTGTCACATTGGGGTTGACATATTATTGAAAATGCCTTATATTGTATATGTGGTTGAGGCACACTGCCAAAACTCAAAATGACAAATTGTATTTATTATTATGACTGTTAAAGATTTTGGAATTAAACTTTCTCCTGATTATATTTCTCATCCAAAAGAAACTGATGAGATGCTCCATTTGAAACGTGAGGTTGAAGGTTATGCTCGCCCTGAATATGCGAGTTGTAAGTACCTCTACACTGAAATCATAAACACCAAAGACATCAAACTCCGCAAGAACGTTGGACGTAAACGTGGTAATGATCGTAATGTTTATGATCGTATTGCACGTTCTCTTGAGAAGGGTTATAAGATCGGTAAACTTCCTCCCACAATTCTTCTGAACAAAGACACCAACATATTCGACAATAATACACTCGAAGACTGGTTAGTAAATGGAAACCACCGATGGATGTGGTACGTTGCTAACAACTATGAGTGGATGTTGGTTGATGTTTATACTCCTCGTGATGGATATGATCAAGGTGATGTGATTGATGAAGTTGGTCTTCTACACCAACCACAACCAGACGGCACTGAGTCTAACTACGAAGATTACAAAGCACGAGGTAAGGATTGGGTTCGTCGTCAAAAAGAACATGATAAAAAAGTTACTCAAGAGATGGTTAATAAGTGGGTTGATACTTTTGCAGTCAACGAGATTGCTATCAACCGCACTCATCTGAAAACCCAAATCTTTAAGGATGAGGTCAAAGATTCTTTCCTCACTAACTATACTAATCGTACTGGTCCTAATGGTATTGTTGAAACCTATCGTAAGCATAATATCTACATTCTTGATTCTGGTGCTACCATCACCACTAAAGTTGTTGATAGGTTATACGAAGCAAGTCAAAAAGTTTGGATTCGTGATTTCTTTCCCGTTTTTCTTGCTAATGCTGCCGAAGGTATCAAGACTCGTCTAAATTTCTATGTAAATACCACTAATGTTAATGACGGTGATGAACTTCTAGGAGTCATTTCTGCTCGCATCAAAGAACTTCGTGGGATGCTTGATAATCTGGACATCATCTACAGTGATAGTGCAGTTGATCTTCGTGATTTCTTGATTATCGGTAAGCGTCCTGCCCAGATTAGCGGTGTGGATGATTATAACAAACTGGAAGATATTGTTGAGAATTTACAATCTCCCAACCCTGTGAAGATGTGGCAGATGACTCTTTCTCTCCTCCAATCTCAATTTGGTAATTGTTGTTTTACTGCTTCTGAAGCATATGATATGATTCGTCCAATTCGTACCACCGTGTCAAAGTTCAAGAACGAAAAGAGTTATCGAGGCACCATCTTAGCAGAACTGCAAATTCTTCGTGATAAAGGTATTCTGACTTTCATTAATAATGACGGAACCTATTGCTTCCGTTGATGTAACTATCCCTGCAACAACTCTTGAGACTCTGATTGAGGGACTTGAGAGTGCAATTAATGTGTGCTATAATGTAGACTCAAATGATGAAGATTCTGAAAAATCTTATCCTTATGCGGTAGGATATAGTCGTAGTGCAATGAAAATGATTCAAGAACAACTTAAATCTTTGAACAAATTAATTTAAACTCTGGGTCCTTTAAAGTGTTCTTATAGCATGAGCACAACTCTAATGCAACTTGATAAACCTCTTCGTCCACATCAAGAACGTGGTGATGTTGCAATGCAGCAACACAACAAGGGTCAACTAATTGTTCCTACGGGTGGTGGAAAGACTCTGAATATGATTACTGATACTGTAAGGCAGTTTCAGTCACAAACTCCACAGACCATTGTTGTTGTGGCACCCAGGATACTTTTAGCAGAGCAGTTATCGAGTGAGTTCCTTGAGTTCATCATTGATGCTGCTGTGTTTCATATCCACACAGGTGAAACTCATCACGAAAGTTCAACTAAACCACTTGCTATTCGCAACTGGGTAGAGAGCAACAACTCACGTCACAAGTTAATATTCACAACCTATCACTCTCTTTCACGTTTAGTTTCTGCTGAGATTGATGTGGATACAATATATTTTGATGAGGCACATAATTCAGTTCGTCGTGACTTTTTCCCTGCAACAGAGCACTTCTCTGCAAATGCAAATCGTTGCTACTTTATGACTGCAACTCCCAAACATTCACTTGCTGTGGGTAAACCAGGCATGAATGATTCGCAGGTTTATGGTAAAGTTATCTGCCAAGTTCCTGCTCCTGAGTTAGTCTCTGGTGGGTATATCTTGCCACCAAAAGTGATTGTAAAGCAACTGGAGATGGTAACTGGGAAACAGACCAACTATGATCGTGATGCAAACAATTTGCTGGAAACGATTGCTGATAATCAAGTCGATAAGATTTTGATTTGTGCGAAGGCAACCAAGCAGATTGTGGCACTGGTATCAGAAACTGATTTCTGTTCAAAGTTAGAATCTCGTGGGTATTCTTGGATGTTCATTACTGCCAAGACTGGAGCAGTGATTGATGGTAAGAAAGTAAATCGTGAGGTATTTTTCAACACTCTAAATGCCTGGGGTAAAGACTCATCTAAGAAGTTTGTTGTTCTACATCATAGCATCCTATCTGAGGGCATCAATGTATCAGGATTGGAAGCAGTATTGTTTATGCGCAATATGAACTACATTGGAATCTCGCAGACTATTGGAAGGGTCATTCGTTTAGGTGATGAATCCAAAAAGTTTGGTCTGGTTGTTGTTCCTGTTTACAATAGAGTTGGTATCTCCACTGCTAGATCTGTTCAGGCAGTTGTTGATATTATTTTTCACAAGGGTGAACCAGCAATATCGGTGGTGACCCGATGAATAAGACCCACTATGTTTACCTCTCTTATGAAAATGGGGGTAGAAAATATATTGGAAGTAGGACCTGTTACGATTGTACTCCAGAAGAAGATCCATATCTTGGATCATACACAGACAAAACCTTTGAACCAACTCAAAAAGAAATCTTAGCAGTCTGTAAAACAAGAGAACATGCTAATTTACTTGAAGCATATCTTCACCAAACCTTCAATGTTTTACATAACGATGAATATGCAAATAGATCATCTGATTGTGCTTGCCATGCAATTTTTGGGTGGAACCCAACGATATTCAAGAACTGCCGCAACACCTGCGGCATCCAAAGTCTCATCTAAGACCCAATGAGAACCCTGTCTACCACTGGGGTCAAAACCTGATTTTTTGATGATTCTATCCCAAGGGTGTGATAGGTCATTTACTACAAACGAAAACACCGATTTTTTGGAAAGTAACACAAATGAATGAAGGATTCTTGATTGATAAGGGTGTGTATGCAGCAATACCTTTCGGGGGGCAACTTATGATACTGCATGATGGGCAACAGTTGAAGTTATGTAGAACTGAAAGTTCTGCAAGGAAATATATTGATTCCTTAAGAAAGGGTAAGAGTGTTGCAGAACTACCTATAGAATAAACTCTGGGTCCTTTAAAGTGTATCTATAGTGTAAGCACACAACTCAAATGGGCACCAGATCACGCATCGGCATTCAACTCGCAGATGATTCAATTCTTTCAGTATATTGTCACTATGATGGATATCCTGAGTTCAATGGTGTTAAACTCATAGAGTATTTCAACTCTTATGAGAAAGCAGCAGAATTAATTGATGGTGGTGATATGAGTTGCCTGTGGACTAATACTGGTTGGAATAATGAAGTTCTTCCAACTACAGGTGCTCTTTATTATTCTTCCAGGGGTGAAGATTACCCTCCTCGTCTTGATGCTACCTTTGGTAAGTATATTGGGAATAATGAAGAGTATGCCTATCTATTTACGAATGGCAAATGGGTATGTTACAATAACAGACGTTGGGATGATAAGTTTCTACAACAAGTAGAGATTTCTGTTCCTGTTCTTACTACTGTTTAATTGATGACTTCACATTTTATAGATTATCTGGAAACTGGTGTTGATTGGGATAAAGTTTTTGGTGTTGTTGACTCTCTTTACTCTGATAAAGGATTCTCTTCCAATGCTGATAACTTTGCTCGTGCTACTTGTGTAGAAAAAGCACTTGCTAAGTTTTCTGGTCTTGTTCGTGTAGATAAGAATGGATACGATTTCGTGTGGGATAATGGTAGTGGAGAACTGAAGAAAGTTGAATTGAAGATGGGGCAAAACCTATTCTATAAACGCAAAGATGTCAATGCCACAAAGAAGTTCAAGGTTAAATCTTTTCTATCTGAAACCAAAACTGTAGAGGATTTTAAGAAAGTTTCTACCTATGATTACTTGTTGGTGATTGATCTTTCTGCTCGTCGTGTATGTGTTGTAGAAGATGAAGTGGCACGTTCATTGTATCAAGAGGGTGCAGATGGTGCAATGATTGAATTGAAACTTGGTGATTACTACCAGTGTGATATTGGTAAAGTCAATGCTATTGGACCTTCACTTCTACTCTCTGAGCAAATTAAACAAGCAATCGACAACTACCTGGACTTTTAATATAAAATATCTGGGTCCTTCAAAGTGTATCAGTAGTATGACCATCCAAAACAAGCATCAAGAACATTTTGAGGATCTAATCCTCACAGGTGACTTATCTGCTCTTGAGTTCTTTGATGGTGACTATCAAGTTTCTTTGAAGATTGATGGTTCTCCAGCAATAGTGTGGGGTACTAATCCTGCATCTGGTAACTTCTTTGTGGGCACCAAAAGTGTATTCAACAAAGTTAAACTCAAAATCAACGAATCACATGAGGATATTGATGCAAATCACAGTGGTAATGTAGCACAAATATTACACTGTTGCCTAGATAGTTTACCTCGTACAGAGAACATTTATCAGGGTGATTTTATTGGGTTTGGTGGACTTAACGTCTATACTCCTAACACAATCACATATCAGTTCCCTGAGATTGTAACACAAAGTATTATTATTGCACCACATACAAAGTGGAGCACTGATGGTGAACTTAGAGATGCTTATGTATCTGGAACTACGCCATTCTTCAATGATACTAACCATGTGAAGTTCGTGCAACCTTGTGTGGACTTTGTTCGCATAACTTTACCTCAGGTTGATGTTGATGATGTTGAGTTCTTAAGTGTAAAACAAGCAGCAGAAGCAAAGAAACAAATTAATGCTCTGATTCGTTCTGGTAGTGAACTTAACCTTCGCAATCTAACTGAGATTCTTGTCTGTCAGAACCTTGCACATCTCTACCTCTCAATGATAGAAATCAAAGAGGACTTGATGGACTCAATGATAGTCACCGATAGTCCAGTAGCATACATTAATGGTGAGAAGATTGTTGGGGAAGGATTTGTCCTTAAGAATAGTAGCATCATTATGAAGTTAGTGAATCGTGAAGTTTTTGCTTATGCTAACTTCAATACTGCAAGGAAGTGGAGTAAGTAATTCTGGGTCCTTTAAAGTGTACCTATAGTATAACCACTCACTCAAACCAAACCAAAATGAACACTCCAAACTGGAAACATAACTCTGGAAAGAGTAAACGAACAAAAGGTATGTGTAAGGGTCAGATTGTAGCACGTAAACAAGCACTTAAATCACTCAAACTGAAACTCTCAAAATGAACAAACAAACCTGCATTGATGAACTGACAGCAACATTTAAGGATCGTCTTGATTATTTAATTTGCACAGAGGATTATGATAGTGCCAGTGCAATTCATTCTGAATTTGTTGTCGGTGGAATTGAACCTAAAGACGGTGAATATATCTGGTTATTTGTTCCAAACCTTGTTTGTTAATGATTGAAAATCGTGCTCGTATTCTTTCCAGTTTCATTATTTGTTTTGCCTACATCGTTACAATGTACCATGACACAACTCTAGGGTGCCGATTATATCTGGTGGGCAATTCTCTTGCCATTCCTTATATGATTCGCCATAAGTGTTGGGATATTGTTGCTCTTTTATCATTCTTAATTGTTGCTGGTTTACCAAAGGTTTTCTCATGAAGTACGAAGTTAAGTTGTACATTGGTGGAAAAGTATTCACCGAGGAAGTACATGCCAATAACAATCAAGATGCAAAAGTTACTGCCCTTGCACGTAACCCAACTGCTAAAGTCATAGGAGTGAATGTAACATTTAAGTAAGGTAACCTAACTCTGGGTCCTTCAAAGTGTACCTATAGTATAACCACTCACTCAAACCAAATGCAACTTTCAATCCGATGTACTTCTGCTCCTTGGGAGAATGAAACTACTGATATAGATCGTGCCATTGATATTGCATATTCTCTCTCTGAAGAATACTCTTGCGATGTTCACTTAGTATACACTTCAACTGGAACTATTCATTCTGTTGTTTCAAACTACTAATCAAACGAAATGACATCAACTGTATTTGTTAAGTTCTCTTATGAGGATAGACTTTCCCAAGAGATTGCTATTGATCTTGGAGTTGATATTGATTTAACAAAGAACTCTAACAGAAAAAAGTTAATCAATCAACTGTTAAAATCAGATCTAAACATTACTGAAGTTTCACTTTCTCAAACAAAATGATTATCAAAGGTAACAATCCCTCACCTGTTAAAGTCAACAAAGGAATGAAAGGTTACAATGTTTGGGTATATAAAAACAGCACAATACCCTCTGATGGTATTATTCGTCATCACTACAAATCATTAACAATTAAAGGTAAGTTCTTCTCTCGTAAGGATGCAACTGATGTAGCATGGGATTATGTTGATAATCATTCTTATGCTGAGGTAAACTAACTCTGGGTCCTTCAAAGTGTACCTATAGTATAACCACCAATCAAACCAAACCAAAATGAGAAAAATCGAGCAGCAAATGAATGATGCAATCACCAACTCCACTCACTTCAAATCTGCTAATACTGAAGTTCACACATTAGATGGAGTTTCTTATGTTTACCTTTATGGCAATAAGATTGCTGAGGTAGGTAACTCATTCATTCGTTTGTTTGATGGTGGGTATCAATCACATACTACCAAGTCACGCATCAATGCAATACTTTCTGAGCATGGATTATCTGGTGAAAGTGTATTTGCAAACAAAAAGACTTGGTTCGTAAATGTTATGACATCAGGAGGACTTGCACCTGTTCCTTTCTTCTCATCTATGCGACTTGCATGAGTTTAAGTAAAACATTATCTTACATTCTTTCTCAAACAAAATGACACTCACAACAGACGATCTTAAGAACTTACTCACAATCATTGATTTTCACGATGATTATGAAGAGGTGAAAGATGTATGGGGTTTTGATCTCAAACCTCTCAAAGATAAAGTTTCTGATTTACTCACACAATCAACACAATGAACCTCACACACAAAGTAAGAAGTTGGACAGTAACTCTACCAGTTGAATTAGATGAAGAAAAAAAGTGGTGGAGAAGAAAACCAGGTAAACCAAGAAAGATGGGTGATCCATTATTACCACCAGAAGGTAAGATCCCAAATAGAAATAGTAATGAACGAACGTTGCAAGGTTACTATCTAATGAAAAAGAAAGGTCTACAAGTTGATGCTCTCGAATCCCTAATCAATCAAATCAAATGACACTTGACACACTACACAATGTTTCACTCACCGAGAATGAGATATCAATAATTCTCTATTACTTAGAAGAGGTTGCTAATAGGTCAAAGGAAGAGTATGACCCTGAGATTGATACTATCTTTGATAAGTTACAATCAGTAGGTTACTCGTACAGTTAGTATTACATAGAGGAAGGAGT
>Ga0209651_1000442_pt1 | contig 14745 bp, 10 predicted proteins | sample LauGreFBDMM110SN_2_FD_188216 | JGI IMG/M metagenome (GOLD analysis project Ga0209651, IMG submission 188216) | Freshwater lake microbial communities from Lake Michigan, USA - Fa13.BD.MM110.SN (SPAdes) (version 2) | ecosystem: Environmental > Aquatic > Freshwater > Lake | place: Lake Michigan... | reverse complement strand
CATTTATACCTTATTGATATATTTAAAAAATATAATAGATGTATATGTTAAGGTATATAATCCGGATTTTATTTTTTTTTTAATTGAATGTCATCACATGCGCAGTTAAAGCTGGGAGACATTATTCAAATTGAGGCTAAAAACCAGGAATTGAACAACCACGTGTATGTGATTGACTATTTGGACGAAACAAAGCTTCGGCTCATAGATGCCGAGACAATGCTGCCGCGCACATTGACCATCAATGCGGACACGGGGTCCTTCTCCGATGAATCCATTTTCAACATTAATATTTTAGACCATGCACCGGAGCCGGGATACGCCCGGCAGAACGGCTTAATTCCGAACACGTGGGTGGACATTTACTTTGGCGGCGAGCACCCCACCGTCATTACCGGTCGCATCTCCAATTTAGAAGACGGCGAGGACATGATTGAACTGACCACTGCACCGGACAACGAAGTCATCTACATTGATTTCGGGTTCAAGGGGCTGCCGGAACACCTGCCAATTGAACGCATCAACATACGGCCACCGCCTTCCACAGTGGCAACAGTGGCCGCCGAAGAAGGCGCGCAAGGCGCAGAAACAAAAGACGCAGCAGCGGATCCCTTTGACGACGGGCTCGCACCGCCCGTCCAAACCGTGTCGGTTGCGGTTCCATCGGTGCGCAATGCCATTGCGGAGATGCTGCACGACGCCGACGAAATCATGGCTTCGCAAGCCGTTCAAGAGTTTTCGTTCATGGTGGACGTGCCCGCCGAGCGCAAGCGCTACAGTCTGGAGTCGCAAACCAATGACATGCTGAATGCGCTCCTTTCCAATGTGCCCGCCACCCAGCGCACCGATGCCGTACTGAACGGCATTCACACGCTGATCACCCGGTTCAAGCAGCTGCGCGAGCAGTTTTCCACGTTTGACCGCAGCGGGAATGCGCATGTGCCGTTGACGCACGGCCCCGACCACCGCCCCCTCATTGAGTCGTTGCGCAAATTGAACCAGCGCCTGCATTGGATTCTGCCGGTGGCGGCTTGTCGCAAGAAGACGTATGTGAATGAAGAAACCGACGAATCGTTGTCCGTGTCCCCGAAGGAAGACGTGGTGCAAATGACCATGGCGCAAACGCTGACCGACCAGTCGCAGCTGTACGCTTCTTATAAAAACGGCGGCGACAGGTATGCCGCCTACATGAACAAGCTGAGCACGACCCAATTCACGCCGTTTGAACCGCCTGAATACGAGGAAGATTACTTGAACAGCGAAGCCGTGCGCGACAACATGACCGCCATCATTGACAACCTGGGGCAACTGGAATCGTCGGTGGTTGCGGGAGAGGAGCTGAAAACCCGCCGCTTCGTCGTGCAGCGCTACAACCTGGGGCTAACGCGTCTGCAGTCCACTTCAACGACGGCCAATCGCATGACGGCCGACGTGGTGCCCATGACGCCAGCCGACACGCTCACGCTGAAGTCGTTCATCATGCTGCCCTCGCCCACCGTGGCGTATTCGCGCATCAACCTGCACACCATTAACATCCTGGACAAGTCGCAGCTGAACCAGCACAACTTGAATTACTGGCAGCTGCTGCGCAAGACCACGCGCATCAGCACGCGCACCATTGACGATTTGGACGAGCACATTGCGTTCAACTCGCGCGATTTTCTGAGCGACATCAAGGAGTACGTGCTCAACCGCGAAATCACGGATGCCGACCGGTACGCGGAGTACCTGCGCATCGTGGTGCCGCGCACCCGCGTGCTGTTTGACCTCGTGAAGAAACACCTCGTGGGCAGCCTCTCCCTCTCCGAAATCGTGGACTACTTGGAGCCCTTCATGGTGTACCACCGCGACTTGACGTATCGCCAATACACCGACATGGTGGGTTTCTTGCGCGAGCGCATTCGCGACCACAAGCGCAACTACGCGCTGCTCAAGACCCAGTGCGACAAGGTGCGCACCCACAATTACGGCGTCATTTATTTGGGCATGTCGGTGCTGCACAACTTGCTGGTGAGCGGCAAAGCAGAAGAGGAGGCCGCATCCGCGAGTGGGAGCAGCGTGTTTGAAACGTACGGCCTCTCTAAGGAGCAGTACAACATTGGCGGCGACACCGCGTTTCAACGCGCGGATGCGGCCGATGCGGAAGTCCGTTTGCGGCGGGCACTCACCCCGTCCGAGTTGCTGCACCGCATGCTCGTGGCCGACAATGCCCGGCTCTACATGTGCGCGGTGGCCAAGCTGAATTTGGAACTGCTCACGTCGTTTGATTTCGGAACGCTGCTCAGCCAGCAGACCAACCGGTTCAAGCAGCGCAAGGCGGAGGAGGAGGGCAGCAACAAGTGCGCCAACATTGTGATTGCCAAGCAGTACTTGTCTGACACGGACGAGCTGGAAGACGACAACGGTGTGGAACTCGCGTTTGACCGCAAATTTGACCGCACCAACTACGAATTCATCAAGCGCTACGAATCGCAGCAGCAGGTCATGCCGCGCGAGGATTTCATCCTGTTTTTGAAGGAGGAGATCAAGCGCGAACTGAAGGTGCCCGACGACCGTCAGGCGGGGGTGGAAGCCGAAGCCATGCTGCTGGGGGAGCGCCCCGTGCAAGACGGGCAGTATGCTGTGATTGAGATGGACAACGCCGACGGCACCAACCGGTACCTGTATTACGTGCGCAAAAATAAACAGTGGGTCCGCGACACCAACATTCCCGCGGGAGTCAGCATGTACGACCCCGCATTTTTTTGCAACGTGCAGGAAAAGTGCTTCACGGTGGAACAGACGTGCATGGACTACGATCTGGCCGCCGACGCAGTGAAAGAGGGGCTGCTGAACGAAATGAACTCGGAATTCAAGGCTGGTGTGGACGACAACCGGGAGCGCACCGTGCAGCGCATTGGCGGCAAATTCAGTTACTACGACACCGTGCTGCCGCGCTTGCGGCACATGAAGTACGCGCGCATGACGAAGTACAACGACGCGCATCTGCGGCACCAAGTGAGCGCCGATGAACTGCAGGACATTGTGCAGTCGCCGTACGAGCGCCTGAAAACAATCATTTTGGGGCAGTCCGATTTGGTGAAGCGCAGCGCGGACGTGCTGGATTTCGCGGAGCGTTACACGCGCGGGGCCAACGAGCGCCTCAGCGAAGACCCGCACTGGCTGTATTGCGTTAAAACCGACATGAAGTTGATGCCGTCCTTCCTGCGCCGACTGGCGGCGGCGTTCATGGCTTCGTCTTACCAGACCACGCTGCGCACCGTTTGCCGGGAGCAGGGAGAGTTGAGCGACGAGGGCAACGCCATTGTGGACAAGCACAGCGGCTATGTCATCATGATGCTGGAGTCCGCCACGGAGGAGGGCAGCGAGTTCCGCGGCATGCTGCCGGGGGATGACGAAGAAGGCGCGGGAGCGGGAGCGGGAGGAGCCACATCCGTGAAAACCACGGTGCCCAAAAAATACGACAACCCGCGCGCCAGCATGATTTCCAACGTGGTCACGTCCATGGGCAACTACTTGAGCGTGGACCTGAACCCGCTACGCGAATTCATCGTGGAAAAAACCATGGCCGCGCTTAATTCCACGATGGTGAGCGAGGAGCAGTACAATAAAATGGCCCAGAAAAAATTTGAAACGGATAAAAAGCGCCCTCCCTCGTTCAAGGAATTCGTAAACACGTCGTTGCTCTTCACCACGCTCGCGTTTTTGACGGTGGCCATTCAAACGGCCATTCCGTCGCTGAAAACCAACAAGACGCAGCCCGGGTGCGTGCGGTCCTTCATGGGCTACCCGCTGCTGGGCGAGGAAGACATGAGCGGCATCCGCTACGTGGCTTGCATCGCGCACCAGCTGAAGAGCAAGTCCGTGGAGCCGTGGAGCGCCGTGAAGGAGCTGAAAGAAGCAACGATTGCCGAACGGATCAAGACGTACCTGAACAAGTACGCGGTTGTGCAGGGTGAAATCAGCGACTTGCTGGCGCTGAAGCGCGACTACTTGCGGGAGCATGCGGAGGAGCTCGTGCCGGTGGAACTGGACATTCGCCGCATGACCACGTTTCTGCCGCCGCTGGGCGGCGTCGTCAATCCCACGACGAACCAGGTGTCGCAGCAGTTCATGGAACAGCTGGACGAGAACTTGCGCCGCGGTAAGCCCGGGCAGACCGAACAGCTCGGTGTGTTGAGAGCCAAGGTCATGTACTTTTCGCTCGGCATGCAGCAGCTGGTGCAAGAAGTGGTGAGCAAATTTAAAACGCAGCTGCTCCTGAAGCCGCAGACCGAAGGCGGCGTGCCGTTCCTGCAGAACGCGTGCTGTTTGGAACCCGCGGACAGCAGCACCACGCTGCAGTTCTTCGTGCGCCAGCGCCCCGGCATCCAGGAATACAACGCGGATGCGGCCAAGACCCAGGCCGTCATTGACCGGGTGGTGGAGCTGGGTCAGGCTGCCACGCTGTATGACCCCAAATCCACGAAATCCGCGTTCCCCCCGCTGTCGCCCCAGTTTGACGAGCGCACCATTTACATGGCGTTTGCCGCGTTTTGCAATTACAACAACCCGCGCCCCATCCCGCCGCAGCTCCAGCTGTTCTGCTTGAACAAACCCGATCCCGACGTGGTGGATGCGTCGGATTCGGTGACCACCCAGATTGAGAAGCTGAAACGCCGCGGCGTCAATTTCACGCGCGAAGCGTTTGTGCAAATGATGCAGGTGGTTGGTGCCGAAAACGTCGTGCCCATCCGTCTGTCCGAGCCTGAATGGTCCAATGATCAGCAGTTGCGCGACATGATTGCCGAGCTGCGCGCAAAGAATGAGGGCGCTGGCATCGTTCCGACCGAGCTGCAAGAGCACATTTTGACATTAATGGACACGTACGATTTGGCGCTATCTGAAGAAACGCCGGAGATGCGCGAATTCAAATCGTATTTGAGCAACTTGTGCGACGACCGCTGGGCCCGAATCGGGACATTCTTGGACAGCAACAGAGCGGGTGTGCCGAACTTTGCAAAACAGCGCGCCAAACTGTCGGCCACATTCGGCTCGCTCATGGACTTTGCTCCGCAAAAACGAGGCGCGGTCATTGAATCCGATGACGCAACGCTGGCCCGGGCCGTCCAGTTCACGAAAAACTGCATGCACTCGCTGACCGACGTGTTCCCGTCCATGATCTGCAACCAGGTGGCGCGCGACGCGGCCAGTGTGAAAGTGCCGGCGCATTGGGGGCTCAGTAGCCGACACGGCGACGACGTGCGAGCCATCATAAGCCGCACATACGCGGGGCTGAACAAATTTTACGGCGACCGGCAGCTGACACCGCTACTCAAGGCCATGCAGCCCCGGGTTCGGGATCTCATGCGCTTAATGAGCATCACCCCGTTTTTCGCGGGGGTGCAAACGCACACGCAATCCAAAGACACAAGCGCGTCGTCCAAGACCCCGCCTAAAACAACCACGGTTTCGGCATTTGACAACCGCATCGTGCACCTGCTGTACAAGTACTATGTAATGGAACTGCTCGCGGAATGCACGCGCATGGTGGATTACGACGGCATCATCATTGAAGAGTCGGTGCCGGTGGAGGAGGACGAGCTGGTTGCTGCCACGCTGCGCGCGGAAGAAGCCGCCACGGGCGTCATGGAGGAAGTTCAAATTATGCAAATAGAGAGAACCGTGGTCGGCAAAACCATCGTGGAGCTGCTGTTTGCGTACGCCGATATCGTAGACGACGAGCGCGCGGCGACAGATATGAACGCCGACACCATCAAAGAACGCGTGCGTCGCACCAAGGACAAGGAGAAGGAGATCATTGTGGAGGGGTTTGACGTCATGACGAAGGAGCAGCGCGAAACCGAGAAGTTCTTCAAGGACCACCGCATCGGCGACTGGAACGTGGGGATGCAGAAGGGGCTGCGGCAGTACGTCAAAGACACCTACGACCGCGAGCGCGAAGAAATGGAGCAGCAGCTGCGCAAGGAGCGGCAGCTGAACCGGCGCGACTTTGTGTCCGACATGCAGCGCGAAATCTTCTTGGACGGCGATGCGGAGCGCGAAGCGGCCCAAATGGAAGCCGAGGAGTACAGCTTGCACGCACTGCCGACCGATGACGACTACGGCGATGCGGATGACGGGGGCGCGCTGGACTATGAAGACGTGAACCCCGAATAACAACAACATTTACAGTTACATTTACATATGCAAGGGCATTGGTTGCATATTTAAATACTTAGACTAAATCAATCGTTCCACTTAGAGCTGCGGGTTGATGCGTCCGGGCAGTCCGTGGCCAAATACGATCATGTAAATCAGTACGACGGCCGCAACAATGAGGCTGCGATTTTCCGCCACCGCAGTTGTCTGTTTCAAAAACAATACCATGATGGCATAGGCCACCACAAACACTACGATGGAATGCACCAGCATGGTTAAACCTCTCTCGGTCATTTTATTGTGTTTTGTTTTTACAGATGTGCTATATTGTAATTGAGAGAAAATAAAAAAATGAGTTCAATCAATTCAGTGTCAATGTTTGCGTGTCCGTTTACACTGATGACGGCGTTGAGTTCGGCGTTGTGTTCGGCGTTGTGTTCGGCGTTTACATTGTCTTCGTTTGCTGCCGCCACTGGATCCTTCCACACCGGATTCCACATCTGAGAAATCTTGTTTGGGCGTTGATGGTTCTATGGTTTCGTCCGAACTTGAACCTGAACTTGAATCTGAGCGATTCTGCTTCCTCATAGTTGTCGTAAACCCCATGTCGTTAGATACTCTATGTGGTAAATAACCTTTCATTTTTTTCAAACGAATCGTTTGAATACGTGGCGGTCTGCTCCCATGCGCTTTGGCGCTCAATACAACCACAGTTGGATCTGTGTGCAAGAGTTCAGGATAGCCTTCCACATGGATCTCAGAACATCCGTAATCAAATAAAGCAACTTGCCAGGTATCTGCATTTGCACTGAGGCGAATGAGCACTTCTTTTTTTTCATCTAATGTTAATGCGGGGTGCTTTTCGCACACCAAGTCAACCACGCGACGGGACAAGGTTGGACTCACCAGCAACTTGACCACTTCATCCAATGTGATAGTGGGATCGCTTGCCTTTAAAGCACGCAGATCAACATTCAGTTGCACCGTGTAAGATGAGCCATTCAGTCTCAATCCCACCGCCAAATGCAAACGACCATACAAACCATTAATGAAAACATCCGACGAATTGCCTGTGTTTGCGCAATTAAATGGATCATTCAAATAATATCTTTTGGTTGGCATGTATCTTGTTTTTGGAAGACCATAATTTATCAAACTTTTTTGGAAGGTCAAATGCTCTATAATGACTTGTTCGGGTTTTTCTAAGAATGATTCATCCAATGCCAAATTTGTGCCGAAATAAACGACATTAGTCAATGCGTTGCCTTTTTCATGCACGTTAAATAACACCGCCAGTTGTTCTTGTTGTGTTTTTGATTTTTTTAAATCGGTTAATCCCTTGACACCAATACCATTGATTCTTTTTTCAATGTCTTGGCATTTCAGCTTGACTTCGCTTTTCATTTTGGCCAATTGGGCAGGATTCGCAGACTCAGGCGCAGCAGCATCTTCAAATGCACTGCAGGTGGATTTTACTCCAGATAAACATGTAAGCATGGACTCTTTTAATATGTCCTCTGCCGTTTTATTGTTTCGCATAATGGTTGGCATAATATCCATGAACTGCCTGGGCATCCCCCCATCGGGATATCCTAAATTGTTTTTGGCAATCATGCGCAGATTGCTTGGACACTGCTTGGTCCGGATGACCGTTCCCTCCGGTACTATCTCGGCATGAAAAATGCAGGTTGCAAACACGAAAAACCCGTCACTTGGTGGAGTGAGAATCGTAGTTGGCCGAACCGGAATGGCCGACATTTCCGGAGGTGGGTCTTGTGCCAGCGTGACCAACGCTGGATCAAAGGTGTATTCAAATGCATCGTCCAGACCCAAAAATCGGGGGGATGAATCTCGTTCAGAACTTGAATCGGACGACGATGATGACATTATTATATATCACTCAGTTTTTAATTTGGTCAATTAATAATTAGAAAAATGTCAATACATATACATCATTGATGCGATGCAACAACACCAAACAACAGAATGCATGGATGCCGTCAATGACGTTCATGAAAAAATCAAATGGAAACGAGAGAGAGAAGAAATTCATGAAAAACAAGCACAACAACAAGCACAACAACAACCTCAGTATGAAATCAGAGACCCGCATGGAATACTTTACCTACTCCGAAGTCGTCTTTAGTTTGTGCACGGTTTTTTCAATTTTGATGCACGCCTCAACCGCACCAAGTGATCCGTTTGTCCTGCACAACCGCCTTATTTTCAACAGTTTCATGCGGAATGCATCCATCAACGGCGTCCATTTATGAATGATGCGAAAACATGCTGCTTGAATGCAAATGCAGTCACACGATGCTGCAGCATTGATTGTTTCAAGCATCACATCGCTGGCAGTCGTGTCGCACTCGCATTCAAGTGTTGCATGACTCCGAATGAATTCGCTGCATTTCAATGTGCGTTCTTCCAAATCGTGCTCATGCTGCATCAATTGCAGCTCGTTGGACAACCGTGAAAACTGCTGGATGCATTTGTTGCACTGTTCTGCAAGCATGCTCTCTTGGTCCAATAATGTTTTCAGTGTTTGACGCAAGTGCGGCGTCAACTTTACTCTGCAAGTCGCTTGATCCATGGTTGTCAATGCAGTGTGGTTATGCGATGGGGCTGCCGTGTTCAATTTTAGTTTTATTTCGTCTTCGTGTCATTTTCGTTTATCCAAAGACACTGGTCTTCTTCTTAAGTTTGTAATTGTTGTTGGGAATGACCTTGTTGTTCAGCAAAAAATCATTATTGTCCTCGTATATCTCAGGCAGCACATGCGTGAGCGGCTTGTTCACCACATAGATGATTTGCTCGCTCTTGAACAGCTTGCGGTATTCTTGAATGGAGAGATTGCCGTAAAACTTATTCAAGATGTACTGCGGATTGGGCGCGGGCTTGATGCTTTTCTCGTAATTCAACGCCCGACCATACATGGCGTTCAGCATCTGGCACCGCTCAAACTTGACAGAGGTGTCCACCCCCTCGTTCATGAGATACGCCAGCGCGCATTCGGGGCTGCAAAAACATCCGTACACGCTGTGCCCCCCATTTGACGTAATGCATCGGGGGATGTAAATGGGCGGCGTGTCAAATTCACAGGTGTCCCAAAAACAGCAGGAACGGCGGGTGCCTGACCCAATGTTTTGAAACACGTCGCTTTTATGAAAACACAACTTCAAATGATTTAATTTTTTCCAAATGTCCTTTAAATTCTTGTCATTGGAACGAAGGTTGTCGCCGCCATCGTCGTCATCATCGTCATCATCATTATCATAATCTCCGTCGTGATTCAAATGGTTGTATGAATTTGTTGCAATCAATGCATCGGTCTTTGGTTTTCTGGAAGTGGGTGCATGATAGATTATGAAGTTGTTGGCAGCTCCATTACCTGCATTTTCAGTCGGACAGTGATACGACTCGTTTAAATCAGCACCCTTGGTTTCCAATGCGTTGAACGATACAATGTCTCCTGGTTTGACGGAGGAATCACTCATTGATGCAGCCAAATCATGCACGCTGCATTTCAAATGCAAAATTATATTCGGTGCATTGTTGATGGATGCGGATTCGTGTATCAATTGTTGGATCACTTTTCCACCTTTGGGTTTTCTTCCGCGTTTCTTGTGAGTGGCAACTGCAACCGCCGCCACATCCGGAACAACATCCGCTGGTTGGTTAGATTCAATGTGCTGTGGCTGTGCTGGCTGCGCATTCGGTTCAATGACTTCAACAATTTGTTTTGCATATGACCGTTTTTTTTTAGGCGCCAGTGCAGTTGTTGCTTGCACCTGCACCTTGCGCTTTTTTTTATTATTTACGGGGTCTGGTGCCTGTGTTTGTTCTTGCTGAACCGTTTGTGTTTGTTGCATTGAAAAAAAGTGAATGCGTGGTCGGTTTTATGAGTATGTGCATCAGATATTCTAAGTTGTTTTGTTATATTTTTTAGCGGTTTGATTTTGGTAGCATGCGCGACAAAGTGGGAGGTAGTTGTCGCACCCGATCACTATTTGATCGGTTTCGCTCGTGGTTCTGAAGCTGAAAATGGCTTCTTTTCCGTTTCGGCAAATGCTGCAAAGCGAAGTGAGTTTGCACACCTTGTCGCAGTGTGGAATCAAATCCAGGAATGCGCCAATCCGTTTTTTCTCAAAGTCCCCATCCAGTCCGCAAACATAAACCCGCTTCCCAGCATCCACAAACTGCAAGACATGCATGATGTCGTGGAAGAACTGACCTTCGTTGATGAGGAGCACCTCGGATGTTGCCAGTTCGCCTGCGTGCATTGATTCCAGCTCTTCAATGGACGAGCACATGATGCAGGGGATTATGGTGCGGTCGTGGGTGGAAAGCAGTGATTCCCCCGCACTGGTGTAGCGCGTATCACCCGCGAAATTGATCACCACGACGCGCATGTTGCAAAAGGTGCACTGCTTGTGCAGGTTGGTCAGCCACGTGGTTTTGCCTGAAAACATGGGTCCGATTGCAAGTTCTAAATATCCGGTTGCCATTTGGAGTGATCGCTGTTGATGAGACATCTCTAAATGTGCACCACAATTTATTCATCAATTTTTAATTTATTTGCATCGGAATAATATAGACATAAGTTGCAATGCTTAATAAATCACTGTAATGAACAATTCAACGCCTTGGGTGGAAAAATATCGTCCAACTAGTTTCAACGAAATTGTGCTAGACCCACTGAATCAGCTCATGATGCGCAACATCATTGCAAAAAAACACTTCCCCAACCTGCTGTTTTATGGCCCCCCCGGCACGGGTAAAACCACCACCATAATGAATCTGGTGAATGAATACCAAATGGCCACCATGCAGCACGTGAATGGCGGCCTCATGATTCATTTGAACGCCTCGGACGAGCGCGGAATTGACATCATCCGCGTTCAAATTAACAGCTTTGTCACGACCAAATCTCTCTTCGGAGCCGGCACCAAATTCGTAATATTAGATGAGGTGGATTACATGACTAAAAACGCGCAAATGGCGCTGCGGCATTTGCTAAACAGCTACAATTACACTTATTCGCATCACAATGTGCGTTTTTGCTTAATATGCAACTACATCAGCCGAATTGACGAAGCGCTGCAAACCGAATTCGTGCGCATGCGCTTCAACCAATTGCCCGTTCCCGAAATAAACCGGTTATTGATGAAAATCAGCTGCGGCGAAGGACTGAACTTCTCTAATGACATGTTGCATTCCATTCAAAAGCAATTCAATTCGGACATTCGCAGCATGATAAATTACATGCAAACCAACCAAGATGTGCGGACAGACCAACCCGTTATCATGACCGACTCTGCATGGAATGAAATCACGCACGATTTAAAAACGGGCAGCGGCGACATCATTGCCACGACGCGCCGTGTTTGCGACAAAATAAACAACATGAGCCAAAAATGCAACTCGGACAGGAAACACATGATGAAAAATTACATCAACTATCTCATTCGCCAACAGCCCGAACTCATAACCACCGACCTGCTGAACAAGGTTGAAAATGCAATACATCACATGGAATGCAACACCTACCACTTGATGCATTATCTCATTGTGAATTTTGCAAAGCTCTTTGCATCATCGGCTGTTTAATTGAGTTATTTTCAAAAAGAATTGATTCCAATTCAACTTAGAGAAACATGTCTAGTATGTATTTAACACACATTGCACATTAAAATGGCCATGGACATGGGTCTTGATTTGGAATGGCAGCAATTTTTGAACAACGCGGATTCGGTGGTCAATCCGTGCGACGCGACCGTGAAAGCGAACCCGCGAGATGATGGAGATGATGGCGATGATGGCGATGATGATGAAACGGAACACAATCAGGTTCATCACTTTGACGACGCAGAGACTTTGAATGCGAATGATAATTGTGCATTGACGAAAGAGACCCAACCAAAATGCACGCCCATTTATGTGAGCACCAAAACCAAAATATCGTATTTGACGTGTCCGATTGACATTCATGACGTGTTCTGGAACATACCCGTATTGAAATATGCGGTTCAAATGGAGGGTGCCATTAAAAAACAGATGAAATTTTCAACGACCGACCCCGATGAACTGGCAGCAATGCGGGCCAAATTGACGCATGAAGTGGCATGCGTGAACGAGTTTGTAATTGAGCACATTGAAAATCCGGAGGGACGCATCAAGTTCAAGGACCAACGCAAAATCAGCATCGGTCTTTGCAAAAAGGACATTGTGAGCTACCGCATCAAGCAAAAACGGGCATTCTTCAACTGCTTCGTGGTGATTTTGCGCATTGTGGACGAAGACGACGAGCAGCGCAATTTCAAGGAAATGCACGTGAAGGTGTTCAACACCGGCAAACTGGAAATACCGGGCTTGAAAACGGACGCAATGCTGCACAAGGTGCAGGCCTTGTTGGTGCGCATTTTGAGGCCCATTGTGGGCGACGAGTTGGACTTTCAGCGCAACCAGTGCGAAACGGTGCTCATCAATTCCAACTTCAAGTGCGGGTATTACATCAACCGCGATGCGCTGTACAATTTACTGAAATACAAGTACCGCATCAACTGCAACTACGACGCGTGCTCGTATCCTGGAATTCAGTGCAAGTTCTTTTACGTGCAGGGTTTAGGGCGGCAAACCGGTCAGCAACCGGCGCACTCCATGGATGATGCAACAACCATGACCAACAAGCACAAAAAATCGTGCAATGACGCAAAGGCGCACTACGAAATCTCCTTCATGATTTTCCGCACGGGCAGCGTGCTCATCGTGGGAAAATGCAACGAGGATGTGCTGCTTGAAATATACGAGTTCATCCGAACCATGCTGGAAACGGAATACATGACGATCGGCAAATGCCTGGTTTCAACCGACGCGTCATTGGACAAAAAACGCGTTCCGAAAATTAGGCGCAAGGTGCTTACATTCAACAACAAATGAGTGTAGCGCCCCCCCCACATACATAACAAATAACAATAAATTAAAAATTAAATAATGAATAAGTATTATTAGTATTTAAAGATACAGAGGCGTTTTAGAACATAATTTCACGAAAAAATCACCAATGAGCACTCAACCTCCCTCCCGTGGCGGTGGCGCAGCTGCCCCATCCAATAATACCAATAACAATGCTGTTGTGGCGAAGCAATCTAATAACAATAATAACAACAATGCCTCCTATCGGTTGCCCAGCAATGTGTGCATCGGTCATGCCATGAAGCTTGCGATTGTGGAAGACAAGCCCATCATGATGGATTATTGGACTGCGTCATTAGACAAATCGGTCATCATCGGGGTCAGCGAGAATAAGGACAAGCTGTTGGTGAAGAGCGAGGACGAGTACACTAGCACCATTGCGAAGATTTACAAGGTGGAGACGGAATACATCATTATGACGGAGAATTCCATCTACATTGTCAGCAACGACATTCCCACGAAGCGGATAAATTAGGTGGTCAGAGAACCTTTTTCATTTATTTATAATATTCCATATTATAAACACTAATCATGGCAGGTGCGGTGCGTCGTTTAATATTCACGAATCAAAGACCCGGCAACAATAATCACTACGTGCCGGGTTCCGGTGTTGGCGGGCTCAACATTTCGGTGCGGCGGCATTTGAAACGCTTTGCAACGTCACCACAGGGTGCGAACGGGATGTATAACCCCACTGGCAAAATTCCGTGCTGCCCCGAGCTGCTGCAAAACTACGGCAATTACCGCATGGGTTCTAATTAAGCGGTTAAGCGTTGCAATGTTTTGGAGCGCGATAAATATATACACATAGTGCACAGACAGTCAAATGCTTCTAGATTTTTACATCTATCTGGTTGTCGCACTTGCATACATTGTCTATGATCACATAAAAGATTTGCCGTTTAACTACATCACGCAAACCAATTATGCAGTGTGTGAAAAAATGAATAACACCTTTTGCATCCGCATTTCATATTTTGTAATGGCAATCTTATTGTATTTGACAACCATCCGCTTCATCAACGCAGTGTTGCCGCCGCATGTTCCAAAAATTGCAAACACCATCACACAGGATGCCCCTTCTCGTTTTGGAGCTGGGTCGTTGATTGGGGGGGCGTTGCCGATGATTTCGTACGCGTCCAATGTCCTTCTTGGATTTTCGGCATTCAACGGATTCAAACCCGATGATGCGCTGATCAAAAACATCGCGGTCATTTTCACGGGAATGAGCATGACCAGCTTCACAGAAGAATTGATATATCGCGGATTATTAATTGGCATAACAAAATCATTTTTAAATGCAAACGTGTGCGTTTTTTTGTCCGCATTGATTTTTGGATATGTGCATGTTAAAAGTTCATTCAAGTACGGCATGTCTGCGTTTGTTTTTGGAATTATTTTGGGAATTGGGTACTTGCATTATGGACTGTATTGGTGCGTCGGATTTCATGCCTTGTTCAATTTTGTTGAAACATCGCTGTACACGCTCATTCGTCCCAAAATTGCCAACAAAACCATGGTCGGTGAAAGAAAAACGCCAGACGATGATGGAATGATGACTCCTTTGGTTGAGATCATTGCATTGGGTGGTCTTTATTATTTCAGTTATTTCAACCGCGTGTGATGAAC
>Ga0209651_1000441_pt1 | contig 14772 bp, 9 predicted proteins | sample LauGreFBDMM110SN_2_FD_188216 | JGI IMG/M metagenome (GOLD analysis project Ga0209651, IMG submission 188216) | Freshwater lake microbial communities from Lake Michigan, USA - Fa13.BD.MM110.SN (SPAdes) (version 2) | ecosystem: Environmental > Aquatic > Freshwater > Lake | place: Lake Michigan, USA... | reverse complement strand
AGTAGCGCCTTTTTTTTATTGAATTAAAAGTATTATTTTTTGACGGCCATCGAGGTAATCAAAACTTGATCCATTATAACAGCCATTTTGTTCTAATGCAATTCTTACAGGTCTATTCCATCCCGCAATAGTGTGTGTGGCATTGAGTTCAATCGAGTAACAAGTATTTGGTCGCATTGCATAATCACCCGAGCCTGGCACGCCTAGTTGCATATCCCACATGCCAATCGTTGTGCCTGCTGCATGGCCATGAAATCCAATTGGATGGGTGTAGATGCTTGGCTGAATACCTTCTGCTTTTGCCTGTTGAATAGAAGCAGCTAGAATTTCATTTCCGGTTCTGCCAGTTTTAAAATTAGAAGTTAAAATATCTTGTAGTCTATTAGTCTTATTAAATGCTGCAACTAATTCTGCAGGTACTGTCGTTTCATTTGGTAGTAAAACATAAGCATGCTCTTGCACATCTGAATTGAGTCTTAAATAGCTGATGCCAAAGTCTACATGTAATAAATCACCGCGGCGAATAATTTCATCCTTTTCATTGCTTTCTCTTCTTTGAATTTCAACAGATGGATGAAACCAAGTTGACAAACCAAGATCACTTACTTTTTGTCGAAACCACCAAACCAAATCATTCGTAGTTGTTTTATTAGGTTGAATCACTTTATTGCTAAAGCCTTCTTTAATGATTTGATGACTGATTGCAAGCAGGGTTGGATAGAAGGCCATTTCTTTTTCGGTTCTAGTCTCAAGCCAAGCAACACCTAGTTTTTCTGCTGATACAATTTTTTTGAGCAGATTAGGCGACATGGCATCTTTAAGCTCATTGAACTCTGTCAAATGCAGTCCATCTGCATGTCCATAATCCATAGAAGTGTTTAAGCCAATTTGATTGGGGTTTAAGCTATCAATGAGCTTTGAAAGTGCCAGCCATTGATTGGGCTCTTGCTCGGGATTCCATGCAGCTTGAATACGCTTGCCAACCTGGTATCTTGCTATCGCATAACTTTTTAAGGTACTCTTTTTTTTATCTCTATAAAAAACAAGCATCGTAGTTCTTCTTGCAGAAAGCCATTCTGCAGGTAAAAAAGTTTTTAAGATAGGATCTTCGTTGTATTCTCTTGCAATAATGAGCCAACAATCTATATTGGCTTCATCCATTAACTTAGGCAACAAATTATCTATTCTATCTGTCAATACCTCATTGATGGTATGCGCTTGTTCCTGAACCGACAAGACTTGCGCCTGCGTGTTTATTACAAAAAAGTATAGCGTGGAGGCAATTATAAAACCTTTCATATTGGGTGTCATTAAAATGAATAAATCTTGATGCGATAATGAATCTAGAATAAATTAACTACTAAATTTGCATCTATGCAAATTCCTTTTAAAATTTTTCTTTTTTTATCACTTTCCACGCCTATTATAGCCTCAAGCCAAGAAAAATCAAATAAACTGTCTGATACGAGTTTGCAAACGGTGATTGTGACAGCCAATAAATTAAAAGAAAAAAGGATTGAATCCCCCATTGCGATAAGTGTCTTGGGCAAGCAGCAGATTCAGGAAGCCAAAGCAGTAAGATTAGATTTTTTATTGAATAAGGTCAGTGGAGTTTTTATGCCAAGCATTGGGAACGAACAACATATGATGTCTATAAGACAACCAGTTTCTTTAAAAGGCTTATACCTCTACCTAGAGGATGGCCTGCCAATTAGAACTAGCGGTTTATTTAGCAACAATGCCCTCATCGAAATCAATACTGCGGCCATTCAACAAATCGAGGTAATCAAAGGGCCCGCCTCGGCCTTATATGGTGCAGAAGCGATTGGTGGTGTAGTAAATTTTATACATGCACCAAGACCCATCAAAAATCAATTGTCTATTAGCAATCATATCAATAACAACGGGCTTTTAAAAACTGATTTAGTATGGAACAAAGCTGGTAAAAAATCTGGCTGGTCTGTCAACCTCAGTCAGATTGGACAAAAAAATGGACAACTTGAATACAGTGATTATACTAAAACAGCCTTGAGCATAAAAAGGGATTTTACATTTAAGAAAAAATGGACAGGATACCAACAACTGCAATACATTCATTATGATGGCCAGATGACTGGAACGGTGGATAGCTTAAAATTTCAGGCAAGAAATTATACGACGCAGCAAAGCTTTACTTATCGAAAATTGGACTTGATTCGTATTAGACAAAACTTATCCTATGAATGGAGTGCAACACAAAAAACAACTGTGAACCTTTTATACCGAGGCAATACAATGGGTCAAAATCCAGCCTATTTAATTGCTGCAAGTTCGAATCCTACAAAGTTTAGAGGACAGATTAATTCAAATCGTTTTGATGCCTACGTTGTTGATTTACAACATCAAATTAATTTGAAAAAATTAAAATCAAAAGTTCTAATAGGTGGTTATATGGATGCGACTCAGCAAGGATTAATCGCAAACTATATTGATATCTTTAAAGACACAAACATCAATAAATTTACAAGCTATACAAGAAAAGCCATTGACAGTTTAATTACCAACTATCAAACAACTATTTATAATAAAGCAGCATATTTTAATTGGATTCAACCAATTACCAATCGTCTACGTGTCAATGCCACATTGAGGTACGACCAATTTAATTATCAATTTAAAAATAAATTAGCGACTGGAACGCCATCTGCAAATAACATGTTCACCAACTGGGCACCAAAAATTGGTATGACATACAATCAATTGAACTGGGGAGTTTATATAAATTATAGCGAGGGTTTTGTCCCGCCACAAATCACAGAAATCTACAATGCCATTCGTGTTCCTTATTTGTTGCCTCAAAGTTTTTCGAATTATGAAATTGGGTCTTGGGTTAGGATACCCAATGGGTACTTCGAATGGTCCTTATACCAATTGAATGGCCGTAATGAAATTATTTCAGTCCGACAAGCAGATGGCGTAAACCTGAATCAAAATACAGGTCAAACAAAACACTATGGGATAGAATACCAACTGAAATATAATTTTAGCAAATTATTTCAGATCAACTTTAATGGCAGCAATGCAAAGCACCTCTATGTGAATACAATTTTAAAGGGAACAGATATTAGCAATAAAGAAATGGTGGCCGCGCCTCATTTTTTTAGTAACCTCACTTTATTAAGTCAATGGAATAGTGCTTTAAGTTCATCCTTAGAATGGCAGCACCAGTCTGGTTATTTTATGGACGAAATCAACGCTACTCGCTACCCTGGTTTTGATGTGCTGAACCTCAGGGTCAATTACACAATGAAAAAACACGAATTCTGGTTACAATGCTTGAACTTGACAGATGCGTTTTATGCCAGCATGGCGACCAAAAATTTTAGTGTGCGAGGTAATAATGCCTATGCTTATTATTTAGGGGATAACAGAACGATAGCAATTGGCTGGAGATGGAATATCATTCCATAAAAAAAGGGGCCGCTAATTGCGGCCCCTTTTTTTAAAGTCTATCTCGAAGGATAATTGATCAATGAGATGATAAAATAGAGATTAATTGCCTCCTACACGGATTCTCATTCCACCCATGCCTCCACCTCTTTGCATATCCTGCACTAACTTCATCATATTTTCTTGGAACTGTGCTCTATTCATTTTATCACCCTTTGTTGGTGCAACCAATTCCTTTTTTGGATACTTCGCACTCACTTCAACCGCAGTTGTTACAGTTGCGCCGTTATCTTGATCTATCTCCATAATCACACCTGGCAATCCGCTGTAATTATCTGGACCAAAAGACACAGGTATATTTTCTGCATACCAAACCACTAATTCAGTTTCTTTGGGTGCCCTTGGTGTATTCGCTGTGGTGTCGGTATTGTTACCACCTATGCTAACACGCATGCGCATTTGTGGAGATGTAATCATGGTAGTCGCTTTTTTGCATAACTGCTTTGCGATGGTTTTTGTTTCCTCTGATAATTTCCACTTATACTTTAAAGAATCAATGATTAAAAATTCTTTTTCAAAAAATGCACGCTCTTCATACTGCATTTGTTTTGCCATATCAGTGTAGGTATTTGCAGTTGGCATTCTAAAATTCATGCGCATACCGCCACCACCTCCTCCGCCAGCATTTGCAAACGGGTCTGGTGCTTCTTCATCTACCACTGATCTGAATAAACTTACATTCTCATTAAAAATCAATTCAAATTTGTCTGTTCTAAACTCTGGCACCATGGACTTCATTTGAGGATCGGGTAGGTTACGATGCATATTTATTTTACGCTCATAACTAATTTTTCCTTCCTTCATTTGTGCAGTCGCAACTGTTGTTAAGCTTGTTAATGCAATCAACAAACCAAGCACTAATTGTATTTTTTTCATAAAAGCTATTTTTATTTCTTTATAATAATTATTGTATTGAAAATGATTGATCAAAGATAACTACTTTATTGTCTGTTATAAATTTTACATCCTAATCATCATGCCTCCTGCTCTTGCGCCACCGCCTAAACCAGATTTTTGTAAACTGTAAGTGAAAGTCAACATAAAATACTGACTAATTACATTATAAGATCTATCTACAATTTGATTCTGAGATACGTTTCTGCTAATACCAATATTCTTATTCAATAAGTCAAAGGCACTCATCTTAATCTCTGCTCGTTTGTTTTTTAAGAAAAATTTAGAAAAGCTTGCATTCCAAATTGGAATTGCTGTATTAAATCCCTCGGCACGACCAGTGTTAATGGCATAGTTGAAGGATTGATTCAATACGATATTCAATGGCAGGTAATTGGTCATGTCTGCACCAAAAACCTTTGTCAAAAAGTTGGTATTCAAAGTTGGATTGATTGTATTATTAGTATTGCTAAAGGAATAACGTGCCGTCAAATTGATATCAATGACATCATCTACGATATACGTATAAGACATACTTGGACCAGTAGACTTTGTCACAATGGTATTTAATAAGCCATTCGCATAAGAGATATTATTGTTCAAGCCTGCATTTAATCCAAAGCTCAGTCTTGATTTTAATTTTTTGATGCCAAATCCATAATTCATAGAACCATTGATTCTATAGGCCCCATTGACATTGACTGGTCTTGTAAGAATGGTTCTATTAGGCAAAACGCTATCGTAATTAACAATAGAGTTATTAGTCGTAGAAGCATTTAATGTAGAAAAGAAACTTTTACCTGCTAATATTTTAGAACTGAAAAAACGAATATTTAAATTGTGTACATAGCTTCTTTTCAAATCAGGATTACCGATAGATTGTCTGTTGATATTGCTTTGATCCAATACCGGTTGCAATTGAGTGATAGAAGGCTGATTCGTGGATGTACGATAGTCTACATTTAAATTTTTTGTTTGAGAGAAGTTGTACCTAAAAGTTGCATTAGGTAAGATATCTTGAAAACTTTGACTCAATTTTGTTTTTGCACTAATATTCTCGCCATCTAGCACTGCTTTTTGTAAAGAAACTCCAGTAGCAAAATTATATTTCTTTTGATTGGATCTGTAGCTCATCCCTCCGCCAGAATAAGTATACTCACTATTGAACTCATTGGTTAAACGTGTGTTCAATAAATCATAATTATCTGTTGCATCGTTACGATCAAAAATTCTTCTGCTAGAGGACCCAATACTTTTACTTAAATAAGTATTGAATTCTAATAATGATTTTTTACCCAATGGTTCTGTATATATTAAATTAGCAGAATAACTTGAATTTTCTCCTTTACGCGTATTTTGTTGATCTAAAATTGAATCATTCGATAGCTTATTATTGATATAAGATAATTGTTCTGTAAATTGATTTCCCGTTGAATTAGAGCGATTAAAACTTTGTGTTATTGTAGATGAAAGCGTACGTCCTTTTTTAGCAAACTTTTTTCTTAATAATAAAGTACTTGCTGCATTGACTGCATCAGAAGCGCTAGAAGCGATTGTGGTATTGCTATTTAGCAGGTTCCCATTGGTTAAATAGGTTTGTGTAGAGTCTTCACTATAATTAGTCGTTTGTTGCAAACCTAAGCTTGGTGTAAATCTGAATGAAAAATTGTCGTTTACTTTATGATCAATCGTACTTCCAAAATTTTGTTGTTTATTGCCCGCTATCGAATTGGAATTAGATATTCTATTGAATGCATTACCAGGCGTAAGGTTCTGCGTAAAAGAGTTACTGATATTATTTCTTTCTACATCACTAATAGAAAGATTGGCGTTGAATTCAGTTTTTTTATTGTTGAATAAATTTGAATAATTACCCCCTATAGAATAGGTCTCTGCAATACCTTGCGCATTGGCATCTGTTTCGCCAGAGCCGCCACTAAAATTAACAGTTACACCTGCACCAGCGCCTGGTCTACCTCCACCACCTCCCGAAAAATTTACAATGTTTCGGCCCGAAAAATTTTGTCTGTTGGTATTATTCGCACCGCCAATGGCAGAAAATTGTTCTTCATTATTAATCACATTCACATTGCCTTGTGCATCAAATACACTTGGCGTTCCAGCACCCGCATTCAATTTACCAAAAGTAGATTTGTTGCGATCTTTTTTCAATTTTAAATTAATCGCTGTTTCCTCTGAGCCATCATCAATGCCAGTGAACATAGCTTGGTCAGACTTACGATCGTATACCTGAATTTTATCTACCGCATCTGCAGGTAAATTTTTGGTAGCCATCATCGGATCGCCTGTAAAAAATTCTTTCCCATTCACAAAAACCTTGGTCACTTTTTTTCCATTGACAGTAATACCTCCAGATTTATCCACTTCCATGCCTGGCATCTTTTTTAATAAATCTTCAACCACTGCATTCGGTGCTGTCTTAAAATTTTCTGAATTAAATTCTACTGAATCTCCATTAATAACTACTGGCGGTCTACGTGCAGTCACGGTAACTGTAGACATACTATTCACATCATTCATATAGATCAAACCCATCTCTACTGTTTTTTCTGTTCCAGTGATAACCGGCACCCATTTTGGGATATACCCAACATAAGAAACAGAAATCAAGTAGTTTCCAGGTGAAACATTTTTGAAATTGAAGACCCCAGCCTCATTCGTTCTTGAAAAACTAACCAAGGAAGAATCATTTGCATATACAAGAGAAACCGTTGCTGAATTCAGGGCTCTATTAGCGATACTATCCTTTAAACTGCCTTGAATGGTCAGATTTTGCGCAAATCCAACATAACTCATTAATAATAAGCAATTTATGAAAATAAATTGCACCAATTTGTGTTTATACATAATACAAAGATACGATTTCTTAGGTCAGGATGTTCAATTCCTACCTAAGTTTTTAGTTAAAATTATTAAAATATTTGATGAACGGCGATCTGCAATGGTTTCATTTTTTTTCGGGTACTATTGGATTGATGTAACTTTCAAAAAATAAACATTATGAGAATAATTGCTTTGACTCTATTCTTGGGACTTGGTTTAATCAGTTCACAAGCGCAGGATAAGAAAACTCCAAAAAAAGACAGCACTAGTTTTAGTCAATTCAAAGGATTGCCATTAAAAGCAACTAGGTCAATTGACTTTACAACCAACGAAGGTACTTGGACTTCGGTTGCTGTTAGTCCAGATGGCAAAACTATTTTATTTGATTTGATGGGTGATATTTATAGCATCCCAATGGAAGGCGGAAAAGCAACTGCTATCACTAAAGGAATGGCGTACGATAACCATCCAAGTTTTAGTCCAGATGGGAAGCGCATTTTATTTTTATCTGACCGCTCTGGTGCAGAAAATATATGGTATATCGATTTAGAGAAAAAAGATACACTTGCATTAACTGAAGAACAAAATAATAATTATCCAGGTGCTGTGTATACACCAGACGGAAATTATATCGTGTACACAAAAGGGCGTCGTAATACTAAATTGTATTTGATGCATAAAAATGGTGGTGCGGGAACGAATTTGATTGATGCACCTGCTACTTTAAAAACAATTGACCCAGCCGTAAGTGCAGATGGTCGTTATATTTATTATAGTGCACGCAATGGTGCGTGGAACTACAATGCCATGCTACCACAATATAGTATTGGTGTGTATGATAGAGAAAAGGGAACCACCAGAACCATTGCATCTAGATATGGATCGGCGTTTACACCTGTACTATCTAAAGATGGAAAATGGTTGGTATACGGATCTCGTTACGAAGATAAAACTGGATTGGTTAAAAGAAATTTAGCAACAGGCGAAGAAGCTTGGTTAGCCTATCCTGTGCAAAGAGATGATCAAGAATCTATTGCTGTGATGGGTGTATTGCCTGCTATGAGTTTTACGCCAGATAGCAAGTACTTATTAGCATCTTACGGAGGTAAAATAAATAAGATTGATATTGAATCTGCTGCACAAACTTCGATTCCATATACAGTGGATGCAAAAATTGAAATGGGACCAGAAGTATTGTTTAAATATCCTATCAAGGATACAGCTGCAACAATGGCAACACAAATAAGAGACGCGGTACCTTCTCCTAACGGAAGGCAATTGGCATTTACAGTGTTGAATAGATTGTATGTGATGGACTATCCAAACGGCACACCAAAGCGTTTGACAAAAAATGATTTCACCGAAGCACAACCAGTTTGGAATCTTGACGGCAATGGAATTTATTTTACCACTTGGAGTCCCGATGGTGGCAATATTCGTTTTATTGATTTAAATAATAATACAGAAAAAACGATCACAAAAGAAAATGCTTTATACCAAGGCCTTGCGATTGACCCAACTGGTAAAAAATTAATTTATAATAAAACCAATGCTCAAAAATTCAAGGATGCGATTGAACCTAGTTATGATGATGCAGAAGACGAGTTGGCATGGATTGATTTAACAACAGGAAACGAAATCATTATTGATAAAGCAAATGGAAGATACAATCCACATTTTGCAATGAATGATGGTCGTATTTATTTAAACAATCGTGGTAGATTGATTTCAATCCAGTGGGATGGTGGGGACGAGAAAGAAATTGCAAAAATTTCTGGTATTACAACTTTTGGTAGTATTCCTGAGCATCGCGGTAAGCCATTGGCAGACCCATGTATCATTCCAGAAATTATGGAAGAAGATGATGCTGCAAAAGAAAATAATCCACCTTCTAATGCGAATAATATTTTATTATCTCCAAAAGGATCTGCTGCGATTGCACAAGTGAACAACAATATCTATTTTGTAACCATTCCAAAATCTGGTAAATCAGTTTCTATCTCTGTTGCAGATGCTAAAAATGCAGCCTTCCCTAGTAAATTATTAACAGAAATTGGTGGAGAATTTCCTAGCTGGCAAGCAGATGGCAAAACCATTCATTGGAGTTTAGGTGCCGCACATTTCACTTATGATATAGATGCTGCTTATGCTTTTGATGATAGTTTAGCTGCTGCAAAAAAATTAGAAGCCGCAGTTAAAAAAGATACGACGAAAAAAGACAGCACGAACATTGCTAAAAAAGACGATAAAAAAGAAGCACCAAAATACAAGGCCAATGAAACTTGGGTAAAAGTATATTATGAAAATGATATGCCTTCCACTACAGTATTGTTGACCAATGCTAGAATCATCACCATGAATGGGGATCAAGTAATTAACAACGGAGACATCTTAATTGTAAAAAATAGAATTCAAGCAGTTGGAAAATCTGGTTCACTCAAAGTACCTGCTGGCGCTAAGCGCGTTAACCTTGCAGGTAAAACTGTAGTGCCCGGATTTATAGACACCCACTCACATATGTGGCCTAGCTGGGGCATTCATAAAAATCAAGTATGGATTTATGCAGCGAATCTGGCATATGGTGTGACTACAACACGTGATCCACAAACTGCAACTACAGACGTTTTAACCTACAGTGATTTAGTAGAGGCTGGTAAAATGGTAGGGCCAAGAGTGTATTCAACGGGTCCTGGTGTTGGTTATTGGTCTTATAATTTGAAAGACTCTGCACAAGCAGAATCTGTTTTAGCGCAATACAGTAAGTATTACAATACCAAGTACATTAAAATGTATTTAGTGGGTAATCGTAAGCATAGACAATGGGTGATTCAAGCTGCTAAAAACCAACAATTAATGCCAACGACAGAAGGTGGTTTGGATTTTAAATTGAATATGACCAATTTGATAGATGGCTATCCTGGTCATGAGCACTCTATACCAATTTATCCATTGTACAATGATGTGGTGAAAACAATTGCTAGTTCAAAAATGGCAGTGACGCCAACTTTATTGGTTTCTTATGGTGGACCATGGGCAGAAAATTATTTTTACGAAACAGAAAATGTTTATGGTGATCCAAAAATGCAGTTCTATACCCCTTACGAAGAATTAGCAAGCAAGTCAAGACGTCGTGCTACTTGGTTCTTACCAGAAGAGCATGTGTTTCAGAAACATGCTAAGAGTATGAAGCAGATAGTAGAAGCAGGTGGACTTGCGGGTGTAGGTAGTCACGGTCAATTACAAGGTTTGGGTTACCATTGGGAACTATGGGCGATGCAATCTGGCGGTATGCGCAATTTAGATGCTTTGAAAACTGCTACTATTTTGGGCGCAGAAAGTTTAGGATTGGATAAAGACCTTGGAAGTATCAGTGCAGGTAAATTAGCAGACTTAATTATTTTAAACAAGAATCCTTTAGAAGACATTAAAAATACCAATAGTATCCAGTATATCATGAAAAATGGTCGTCTATACAATGGCGCTAATTTAGATGAGCTGGTGACAGGCAATTCAAAAGTAGATCGTAAGGAATACTTAGATAAAAAACCAACTAAAAATACGAAGGTAGAAGACTAAACGCTTATGCAAAATTCAAGAAGAAAATTTATCCAAAATACAGGGATGGCCATCTTAGGTATGGGCATAGCACCAAAAGTGTTATGGTCTAAAAATACCATTGCTGATGCCTCCATCAAGATTGGGATTCAATTGTATGCGGTGCGTAATAATATGTTCAAAGACCCATTAGGTACTTTAAAGGCATTGTCAAAAATGGGCTATCAATATATAGAGCATGCCAATTATTCCAAAAGAAAATTGTACGGCTGTAGTCCAATTGAATTTAAAAAAATTATATCCGACTTAGGCATGCAAATGCCAAGTGGTCATACTTCATTGAATGCAAACCATTGGGATGCTTCCAAAAAGGCATTTACAGATGATTGGAAATACACCATCGACGATGCGGTGACACTTGGACAAGACTATGTCATTAGTCCTTGGATCGATGAAAAAGTAAGGACTTCTTATGACGCCTTAATGCATCAGTTAGAGTTATTCAATTTATCTGGCGAATTGTGTTTGGAATCAGGCATGCGTTTTGGATACCATAACCACAATTTTGAATTTATAGAAAAAGTGAATGGTCAATTGATCTATGATATTATTTTAAAAGAGACCGATCCAGAACTGGTGATCCACCAGTTGGATTTTGGCAATATGTTTGGCATTGGTGCAAGAGGCATGGATTGGATCAAAAAATATCCAGGACGTTTTGTTTCAGTGCATGTGAAAGATGAGATTAAAGTACCAATAGGTGAAATGAACGACCAGCATGATAGCACCATTCTTGGCAATGGCCTAGTAGATCCAAAAGCAGTAAGCTTATTGGCAAAATCAATCGGTGGCACAAAACATTTTATTATAGAACAAGAATCCTATCAAGGCATTGCACCGCTTGAATGCGCAAGGATTAATTTAGAAAGAATCAAAACTTGGGGATTAGTTTAAAAAAATAAGTAATTAAGAAATTGGCTGGCCATTAAAATTCATTGTATGAAAAAATTTGCTTTACTAAGTTGCTTGGTATGGATTGCTATTGTTGTAGTTGCACAAAAGCCAACGAGTACAGAACTCGCTAGATGGAATTTACACGCCAATCAAACCACCATCATTCGTGACGAGTGGGATATTCCACATATTTATGGAAAGACGGATGCCGATGCGGTGTTTGGTTTGATGTATGCACAATGCGAAGAGAATTTCCCACAAATAGAAAAGAATTTTTTAGAAATGCTTGGGCGACGTTCCGAAATGGAAGGGCCTAAGTTGATTTATGAAGATTTAATGATGCAGCTCATTCAGGATAGTGCAGAAGCAATCAAAGATTTTGAGAGAAGTCCAATTTGGTTTAAGCAATTATTAATTGCACATGCCGATGGCATCAACTACTACTTATCAAAACACCCGGAGGTAAAGCCGGTGGTGCTCAAAAAGTTTAAGCCTTGGTTCCATTTAATGTGGACCGACGGTAGCGTCTCTCCAACAAGGTCTGCAGGCATCACCGAAAAACATGTTGAAGCATTTTATGGACAACAGCTTTATTCAAATCAAAATGCAGTCAATTTTAATACGTACCTGCCAACGCAGCTATCCCTATTTGAACAACCTAACTATGATATGGAGGATAAAACCTTGAAAGGGTCCAATGGCTTTGCAATTGCGCCAAAGCATAGTAAATCAGGGAATGCCATGTTGTATATCAATCCGCATGTGCCTTTTTATTTTAGATCAGAAATGCATATGGTAAGTGAAGAAGGCTTAAACGCATATGGTGCTGTAACCTGGGGACAGTTTTTCATTTATCAAGGCTTTAACGAACAATGCGGATGGATGCATACAAGCGGTTACGCGGATGTGGCGGATGTGTATGAAGAACAGACTGAAAAAATAAAAAATGAATTATTTTATACCTACGAAAAAGAAAAAAAGAAAGTTGGACAACGTGCTATCCAGATCCAATATCTAGACAATGGTACCTTAAAGACAAAATCATTTGATACCTATTTTACAATCCATGGTCCAATCATGGGCATGGAGAAAGGGAAATGGTTAAGCCTGCAAGAAAACAATCGTTCTTTAAATGCCTTAATAGAATGCTGGACAAGAACGAAATCAAAAAGCTTAGCAGACTATACAAAAGCAATGGAACTAGTATCCAATAATAGTAATAACACCGTCTATGCAGACGCTGCAGGCAATATTGCCTACTGGCATGGTAATTTTATGCCAAAAAGAAATCCAAATTTTGATTACACCATGTACGTAGATGGTTCCATTAAAGCAACAGACTGGCAGGGCGTGCATCCTTTAAATGAAATTGTACAAAGTATCAATCCTGAAATTGGATGGTTACAAAATTGTAATGCTACGCCGTTTACAGTAGCAGGCAGCAGCAGTCCTAAAGCGAAAGATTATCCTAGCTATATGGCGCCAGATGGTGAAAATGGAAGAGGTCTCACTGCAGTTGCACTATTGTCAAAAATTGATAAAATCAATTTAGACGAATTGATTGCTTTAGGATACAATAAAAAATTAAGTGCCTTTGATCTATTGTTACCTGGATTTTTACAATCAGCAACAAAAGCAAACCTTGCGCCAAGAACCAAAAAAGCAATTGACTACTTATCTAATTGGGATCATGTAGCAGATAGTAATTCGATTGCGACCAGCATAGCAATAGAATGGGCTACAAAATGGAGTGCTGCTATTCCTCCTGCAAACACCGAAGAAGCTGCTACAGAAATCGTTTTAAAATACAAACGAATGGACCAAGAGGTTGCGTTTGAAACTAAAATCAAATTACTAGAAGCCACCTTAGATCAATTCGAAAAATGGTATGGTAACTGGGAAATTACATGGGGGGCAATGAATCGTTTTCAAAGAGTTGCACCAGGTGCCAATTTTGACGATAGCCAGCCTAGCTTAGCTGTCAATCAGGCCTCTTCTAAATGGGGTTCACTACCTTCTTTTGAAAGTAGACGTTATCCAAACACGACCAAGCGATACGGTTACTCAGGCAATAGTTTTGTTGCGGCAGTTGAATTTGGAAAAAGGCTGAACGCAAAAACCATTATTACTGGTGGACAAAGCAGATTTGCTGATAGCAAAAATTTTACAGATCAAGCCAATGGATTTATTCATGGAGATTTTAAAACCATCCATTACTATAAAGAAGATGTCTTGGCCAACAAAAAACTAGCATACCATCCAGGATTAGAAAGATAGTGCTCATAGAGTTGCGTGATGATAGCAATTTTAACAAGGCCTGCCACATTTTTTACGTCCAGGGTTTGCATGAGCCTAGTTCTATGACCTTCGATGGTTCGTTTACTATGCCCAAGTTCTGCCGCAATCTGTTTACTTGAGGCTTCTTCGCAGATGCGTATTAAAATGTATTTATCATATAGACTTAGCGAATTTACGCGTTCTATTAAATTAATTTTATCCATTACCTGAGTCAGTTTTAATACACGTTCAGCAGTATCTTGACAAAAATAGACCTTATGCTGACAAGCCATTTCGACTGCCTTATTCCACTCCCGACTTGACATATTTCTTGAAACAATCACATCTACTTCGAGTTCAATTAACAGATAGAGTATATAGTCGGGGGTATCCTTATTCAATAAAATAATTAAGGGGAATATTTGCTTTAGTGTTTTGATTCTGTTTTTGACAGCTGATGAATCAAAATCAAACATGGCACAATCAATAATCAATAACCCTTGAGATAAACCTATTTTTAAATTATTTATTTCGTCTAAGGAGGTGAGCATACGATACCCATTGCACATAGGATGTACTTTTACTAGTTGGCCACATCCCATAGCATATATGGCTTGTTGATCACATATAAACACTTGTCTTTGGTCTTGTGGATTGAAATAGTTTTTTTGCATCTATAAAAAAACAATAGATCAAGAAGAAGCTGGCCGATTTAAATCTATTTTACATTAATGGTATATTATTTTAAGGCATTCAACC
>Ga0209651_1000440_pt1 | contig 14794 bp, 15 predicted proteins | sample LauGreFBDMM110SN_2_FD_188216 | JGI IMG/M metagenome (GOLD analysis project Ga0209651, IMG submission 188216) | Freshwater lake microbial communities from Lake Michigan, USA - Fa13.BD.MM110.SN (SPAdes) (version 2) | ecosystem: Environmental > Aquatic > Freshwater > Lake | place: Lake Michigan... | reverse complement strand
GATGTATCTTGTGGAAGACCTGCTGCGGTGGCCGAATCGACGAGCGGATCTGTATGATGCGCTCTACGAGAGGATCTCGTCCGAATACAGCCACGGTTTGGGTGTATGCGAGGAGACCCGTCAGTTGCTCCTCGTGCATATCAAGGGCATGATCCAGAACCGCCCTCGTGAGTAAAAAGCATTATCCTGCGCACCATGACGTGTCCCAAACGACGCGCACGCGTGTGTCAATCGTACCGAACGGCAGGGAACTGCGTATATAAACGAGAGCGTGTCTGTGGCGCGTGCACGGCCCTGGAATGGCTGATTTCTTTGCCAACCTCCGCTCGGGGGTGCAGTTTCCACAGGTTGTCATGAATCAGGGCCCTCTGCCTGGCAGCGGAGGGCTTCCCAAGCCGCTCCACGATACGGCAGACGGTCGTATCAACTACAATTCGAGTCTGCTTGGTAATATCACCCCGTACGCCTACGGTGAGCCTGGGTATCTCTCGTCACAGACCGCGTATCTGAATATCCCGCACAAGATCCAGAAGCATGTCCCCGTGGTGTATCTCCCCGAGGCCAGGCAAGGGGCCACCGACTTCTTTGACCTCTCCCATGCGGTAGACGACGGTGATCTCGTCTTCACCCTGCGGCTCGCGCGTAACAGCCTGTTTTGCACCGGGTCTCGCCACTCCGAGTCCAGGCGGTCTGGGTTGAGCACCCGTATAGACCCTCTCATCAATCTGCCGACGGTAAACTACATCCTGTCGGGTATCCAGCTCGGCGTGACTGATACTAATGCTCCCGGTGATCTCTGGTCAGAGCTGCTGTTCAACTTGGATCCGCGCAGGTTTGGGAAATCCGTGGGCATCGATGGCCGGAACTACACTGATCATCCGCTCGCCCTCAGCGATATCGTGCACATTGTCCGTCATTGCATCCGTCCTTTCGGGGTAGCACGAGGGTCTGAGAAGCAGGGCGGGCAGAACGAGGTGGGCATGGGGCCTTCCACGTGGCCGGTAGGGAGTATGCTCTCCATCACCATCGATGGGAAGGAGTCGAATGTGCTGAACCTCTGGCATCATGTCGACATGTCCGCTGGCGATGACCTGGTGCTCGCGCTGAAACTCATGCCTCTGCGCCAGTACACACTCAACCATTACTTTGAGGGCTTTAAGCGCAAGACCTGGGCCTTGGAGGAGGGAGGCGGCAACAAGGAGTTTTATGTGTGGCAGTTGGTGCCGACGCTTGCTAATCTGGATCCGCCGACTGCCCCCGAGATGACCCTCATGGAGCAGCGTCTACGCAACGTGAAGGAGCCCTTCACTCAACTCATGCCATTCCCGGGTCGCTCGGTCGCAGCCAGGAACAGTGGAATCATAACTGTAGACAAGAATACGCCGTGGCAAGAGCTGGGTTACTGGCATATTGGCCGCACGCAGATCATGACGGGAAAGTATGGCGTGGAGGAGTATTGGCATAACGATCAGGCCAATTCCATGCGGACGAATCATCTGGATATCACTTTCCAGCCCTTCTTCGCTGTGCCACCTCCCTTAAGGAAACCTCCTTCAGTGACGCGCCCGGTTCCCGCTGAGATTGGTCCAGCTGGTCCAGCTGGTCCAGCTGCATCTGCTGCACGTCTCAGTGAGCGGAGAGTTACGCCTACTCTACCCCCATGGCACGCTTCTCTGTTCTTGGAGAGATTGGAGCCGCGTAATGTCAGACCCCGCGTTATGCCCCCGGGGCCGCCTGCTGTCACCGAGGCAGTGGAGGTGGAGGAACCGGTTATGCCGTCGGCCCCAGCCCCTGCACTGGATTGGGTGGATGGTATGCTCGGCATCGGTTCGGGTGGTATTCCAGCAAGTGTCTTGGAGGAGGATATCGGGGTGCTCGAGGATGCCGTCCCCCCACCCACGTCCGAGCCTATGCCTGCGCCTAAGAGAGGATCTAAAAAGAAAGCAGCGGGCAAAGCGGCGGTCGTGGAGGGTTCTTTACTCCGCGCGGATGGCACTCTGGGAAGTGTCCATGTGAGCATGTTGTGATGCTGTTCTGTTATTAAAATCATCCATCCGTAAACATGAGGCGCTCGATGGTGGGTCAGGAACAGTGCGTCTTGTGTCTGTCGTGTGGTGCTCCATTCCTGCCCTCAGTCAGAAATGTCAGACTCTTTGGACGACGAGCGAATATGGGGGTATTGTACATCGAGGATCGGTGTAATAACCATGAGGATATGCGCCGTTGCTTTGATTCTCCGAACTTCGCAGGGGTACGACATGACTCGCATATGTTTCATAGAGCCGGGCACAGTCAGGCCATACTGTATATGTGTAAGCACCACAAAGGAGATGTGGGACCTAAACTGCCGCCCCCCCGTGGGCTACTTGCTAATGTTAATGGAGCGTTCCCGTATTACAAGTCTGAATCAAAAAACCAGGATCCGTGGCTGGCGACTTGGCCGCGACCTTCTGCAGAGGCAAGGGTAGACTTCACATGTCTGCTGGATCACATTCGGGATTCAAATGGCGTAAGCGACGCTGACTTTTCGGATGAGATAGGGCTTACGCACGTGCTTTGTAATTGGTGTAATCTAATCATGACACAGCTGTCGTACATGCGATATATTGTTGGTTTCTGCAGCAACGCGGGGAGAAACCCAAACGGGTGTGTCATTGACCAGAGTTTCCAGGGTATACGCGCCTGCGAGGCCGATTCAGCGTCGGGTATTGAAGCAGCTTACGCGTATGGAGCATGGAAGAAGAAGGATAGGGGCAAAGTAGCCTTGTATCCGCGACGCAAGAAGACGGAGGACCCTACCGCGCCGCACATTGCCTATTATCTCCATTTATGTCTCCCGTATACGGACAATGTCGCGGATGACGTCTTCGCTGGTCTCGGAACAACAGCACTGGTGGCGCGCACTACTTACATTCAGCTATCCTGGATTATCCTCGTCATCGCGTGCATGGCCACGCAGATCGAACAGGGTACCGTATACGGTAAGCATCGTCTCTTACACGGTGAGCATCAGAATCTCGGTGTATTGGATTTGTACGTCTCTTACTTCTTTTGGCGTCTCATGCAGTATGACCACGCGCGGGCTTTACATGCGATGGGTATGGATTTCGTGCAGTGGCACCAGAAGTATTTCTGGGAGGCGATGCATCTCCCTGGTATCGGTGCACGCGATTATGTTGTGTTTGGGTTAGCGGTTTATTCCGGGACACGTGTGGCAAGCAAGATATTGCTCGAAGCTATATGCAGACGTTTGATTGATCTTTATAATGACCAGTTGAAGCCGCTCGTGAGATTCGTCACTGAAGGCTTTGGTGGCCCCGGGGTAGTTTTGTCACCGGCAGAGGATTTTGTCAAACGGTTCTTCGTGTCACCTGCCTCTTTGAAGCGCCTGAAGCGACTTGCGATGCAGTATGTCCGGGAGGATGACTTTGATTCAGCGCTGTCCACATACGGTGTCCATGCCATGTTGTGGCGTGTCATGCGTTTGTGTAACGTGGAGCTGAAGCCTCTGCTCAGGAGCCTGAGTCGCGCATGGACAACCTTGGAGACCGATCGCGTGCGCATCAAGAATGAGGGGTTGACGATGCGTTCTGCCAGTGTGATTCTTACACTGTGCAGGCTCTTATCCCCTCCCGTGGATCTACCGCAAGACAAAGTCGCAGCCAATGCGGTTATGCGAGGACCTAGATGCTCGGTTTGGAATGCGGTCCTTGCTCAGCGGGAGCTTGGTGCGTTTACCAATAAGGATCATGATTCCCTGTTACTGGGTACGTGATCCAGTCTGGCAAGCAGTTTTTGCATGAGATGGTCGCGGTTCCCGTTCGCGCGTGTCTTCTCCGCTTCCAAGCTGTCAATCCTAGTCTGAAGCTCACGAACCATTCTCTTAATCTGCGGGGGTGTATGGTTCTGTGCGGGTCTGGCCCCCCATGGCAGTTGAATGGTCTGAGGATTTCCTCGTAACGGATTGCGTTTTGCTGGGACGGGTGAGGACCTGTCTCGTTTGTATGCAAGCCCTTGCATTGGGTAAGCGAAGACGGAGACAGTCGTGTACACTTCACCAGTACTCGTAGGGAATGAGCTGACGATGATATCCCTGTGCTGAGAGGATATCCTTGCTGACTTCCTTCCATCTCTCCCGTTTTGCACTGCTTTGGCGGGCTGCGTGTGGTGGCACAGCTCCTCGTTGTGCGCGATGGCCGTGGCGTGGATACTGTTGAGTTCCATCTCAGTAAACCTTTTCTTCTGTGTGGGTAGGCAGTGGTATGTCTGCAGCTCGTTGCGGGTGTTCGCGTGGTCGCTGGCGGTGTCGAGTGGTCTTGCGAGAATTCCATGGGAGTCACATACGAGGATGTGTGTAGCGCTGCAGATGTCGGGTGAGCGGATGGGTTGGAGACTCATGTAGTGTGTGGTACCGTTGGATGGGTCGGAGATGATGCATGTACATGTAAGCATCGCCTCTGGTGAGCTTGCGAGTACTTGCCCCACATATGTGTTGATGTCGGTGTTGTGCCATTGCTCCGGGCTTTCCATGGCGGGCGCGTGAACGGCGACCTGTACGGTGGACCCATTCGGCCCTTTCGCAGCATAGAGTGCCACGGGTGGTTGCTCGTTGTGTAGGGTTTTGATGCTCGGACATCGCGTGTGTGTCGTCGTCGCGGTGCTCTGCGGCATGCGGCGGAATCCGGAGCAGGCGTGGAGGTTAGAGGCCATCCACCGGCGCACCCCGCTCGTGCTGTTGTCTCCCGTGGCGAACCGCGTCAGATGCGGGAGCACCTGGCGAAGGACCTCGTCGACGCTCGAGTCCGTTGTGCCCTTGTCGAAGAGGGGTTTGACGGCAGTCCAGACAATGGGGATCCGCCATGCACGGTCCCTCTGTGGTCGGTACATGGCTCCATCCGTGTGCACGGTGTAGGTGTACTGTACGGCCGTCTCTTGTGCGGGGAGTTTGCTTTGTGGGATAGGCGGCTGGATGTTGTATGCCGTGGAGGGATGTGCGATCATCTCTGTCAGTAGCTGCACACGCTTCTCGACCACGGCCTTCTCCATGGTCTGGAGTTCTGTCCGTGCGTGAACCTCTCTCTCGTGTGCGATGCGCGTGTCATCGTGTGACTCCTTGACGAGTAGGCTGATCTCTTTGCTCGCGTTGGATGCTAGGCCGTATTCTGTATTGGCACGCTTTGCCGCCGCCTTCGCGTCCTCGAGGCTGCGGCACATGACAACAATCTTATCCAGTGCTTCCGGGCAGTTCTGGGATTGAGTCTGTGCATGATGTTGGGGAAGGATTCTTCCTGACATATGCGTTGTCGGCCGTGTTTGCGCCCTGGCATGCACCTTTATACTTCAGGCTGCCGGCCTATTTCAATGTGGTGTGTCAGAGAGCGTCTCAGGGGATTGATGAACTGTTTATTGGAAGTAGTGGCCTCGATCTGGATGACCGCGCGGCGGCAGGTGATGACAGAACCGGTGCTAGAGGAGGTCGCGTCTGCCCAGGAAGGGCTGGAGCAGTGTAGGCGGAACATGGAGGGGCGGGAGCGCGAGCTACAGGCGCATGTGGAGAGGCTGACCGCCGAGGCCCTTGCCAAGAAGCGTGAGGGTGATCTGTTGCAGGCTCGCGCGCGGGTGCAGGAGCGGCGGAGGTGTGTCAAGCGGATCGAGCGCCTTCGTCACGGAATCGACCTAGTTGACACACAGATCGATGCCATCAAGACCTCTGAGCTGGACAAGGAGATCATGCTTACACTCAAGGCCTCGTCTACGGCCATGCGCAAGGCGGGTATCACCGTCGGCGTGCAGGAGGCGGAGAACGTCATGTCGGAGATCGATCAGCAGTTGCATGACGCGCAGGACCTGACGGATGTTTTGGCTACCCCCTTGTTGAGCACCGTGGGACCAGGGGGTCTCGCTGTGGTGGAGGAGGCTGATTTGGACGAGGAACTGGATCTCTTGGAGAGAGGCGATGACCACCCTGCTGTTTTGCAGCCGATTGTTGCCCCGGTCGGACTGAACAACATGTACGAGCCCTTGCGCCCGCTCCCTGTCGCCCACCAGGAGGCCGCTTGGCGTCCTCGGAATGTCGGAGAGGAGGCGGCAGTGGTGTAGCGTCACGTGCTTGCGCCCCACGGGATGGCATACGCTGTGGATGTCGGGTGTGCCACGAGCTTTCCCACCAGGAGGGATACGCGTCTCTCCATGGAATCCAGTACGTCGTTTTTACTGCTCTCGTCGAGGCGCGATTTCTCGATGAATTGCGCGCATTCGATGAGCATATCTATGAGTGTGAGCGGGGTGGCATACACGTCGTTGGTTATGGATGCCATGGATAGCGGGATGTATCTCCTGTTTTCTCTTGGCCCCCGTGATGATCCATGCGTTTTTTTTTGTTGTTCACGGCATGCCTACTATGACAGGGATGAGTTCGATGACGCCGTTGTCCCGGTTCCATTGCATGTTTTCGAGTGTCTTGAAGTAGGCCTCGTCGAAGCACATGAATTGCGCGCTCTTCACAGGAGCCGAGTGGAGCCGTACTATGGATGGGGTGTCGTTTACAGTGATGGATTGCACCCGTTTTATCTGGGGCGAGCTTGTTGGGAACGAGCCGCATTTGCCATGGTCCCCGAACATGCTCCCGAAGCAATTGCTACGCTGTGCCCCTCTGCGTGTTTTTTTCAATCAGTATGTGTTCGGCGCTACTACGGGGCAATAGTCTTACCTGAATAGCCATACTCCTTCCGACGGGTTCATGTTGGTCACGATCCCGTTCATGTGGCGCGTTGTGTCCGTACACGAATTGTGGATTGCGATTCGCCCGCCGGGGATGGCAGAGATGTCATGCTCTAGTGTGTCCGAAGTAAGGACCGCTAAACTGCTCGGGTCATACGCGTGAATGTCCTGCGGGAGCCATGCGTCGTTACACCGTTTCGAGCGAGCTCGTCCTTCCCATGCATATGGGTACGGGACCGCCCAGTAACCCTGATCCTGTAGAGCCACCATCTGCTTCCCCCCCTGGATTGTGTTCGCTGGTGGTCCCTATTATCACCTTGTGCCGGCAGTGGTGGACTCTTGACATTTTCAGTAAACTAAAGTAATGGTATATTTATTGCGCTGTGCTCTGCGGCGGAGTGTGGTGTGTGTGGGCGGATCCCAGATCCATCTATGCACTTTATGCGGTATGAGCGGTCGGATTTCACTAGCGGTACTGTGAGGGATGAAGAGGATGTGGCGGATACTCAGGTGGGCAGCCGGCACTGTGATATCCTGACCGGGTTGCGTGGTTTGGCAAGGATGTTCGGGCTGATTCGCGGTGGGGACCAGGGAGAATACGCGCTACTGGCACGGCAGGTTACCAAGATGGACTGACCGCACCTGAATGTGACGGAGCGGGATGTTGAAAGTGTCGGCCAGCATTTTGATCAGCCGGCACCTCGCCCGTTGGCACCCCTTGCGCAGCCACCAGGCCTCTTGGGAGTCGCATATTTCCTGTGTCCGCGCAGTGTTACATGTTATCTTCGTGTAGTGGCTCGCACAATAAAGAGCTTCACCTGAGCGGTCCAGTGTTTGCCCACGTCGATGACCAGGTTGCAGAAGGCGTCGCTGGCGCGGTACATCCCTCCTGAGCACACGACGAACAGCCGGTGGGTCCGTACGTCGCGGTTGAATCCGCGGATGTACGCATGGTAGATCCCGATGCGCTCGGGAGGCTCCGGGGTCCATCCACGGCTGTCCACTGTCAGCAGGCCTGTCGCCTCGACCACCCCGTGGTCGGTGTGGGAGCTGGCGTTCTCGGGTGCGCAGTCCAGGGACGCCGGTACGCATGCCTCTTCGACCCCTGCAAGGAACGACCGCATCCGCTCCCTGTTCTTCTCGGGTTCCGACATGAGTTGCATGATGAGCGCCTCGTCGGCCAGTTGGCATTCCACGAGCGTGTGCCCGTGGAACATGGTCCGCACGACGGGGAGGCACCCGCCCTGCACATGTGCGTTGCATGTGTACCGGAACCCCATCATATCCCCCATGTCGTTGATGTGGTGCGTTGGCATGATGAGAATGCGGCTCGATGGTTCGGATGCCAGCATACTGAACGAGGTGATGCGCTCGTCGTTTGTGAGCGGATGCATTGCAAACTGTTCCATGAGGCGCTCGTCGGCTGGGCGCTTCTGCATGTACCTATCCCTCTGCTCGAGTTTTTGCGCTGCATTGTCGGGTATATATGTGAGGAGTGCCGTGGGAGACACGAGATGGCCAGCGCACGTCGTTCGTCATCTACTGACAAATCGAAGCGTCTGCATGATTCGCTTGGCAGTGCTGCTGATCGTTTGCTTGCGGATACGTGCGCGAAGATAAGAGGAGGTATGACGCTTGGTAAACTCCATTATGCATCTAAGTCGAATTATGCCAGCGAGGAGGCCACACATGTTATGGACGAACTGAGAGATCGTATGAATCAGCTACATGTACTTGAAGAGTCTGTAATCACGGAAAAAAAGGATATGTTTAGAGGACTTGTTGTTCTCGAGGACGAGTATTTGCTTTCGGATGCTGCTGTGCATATCATAACCCATGTGGCTGATTCGCTTGATCCTCCTGTCGATGCTAGCGGAATTATTACACGGCTTGAAGAGCTTAGTGATGAGTATTACAACGCCTTAACTGAATTTCGGGGAATACACGGTATTGATAGTGATGATAAATATATACACGACAGGAGCAGAACACGTGAACGTCGGGAAAGATATGCAAGATCACGCGCTCCCACTTCTGTTGCGGGAAGCGGGCATTCAGGCAGAGGGGGTTCGTCCAGGGGAACATCCCCCGATGGTGGTGAAGAAAGAGAAGGGTCTGGAGGCGATGAATCTGCAGGACCTCCTGGTGTTGGTGGAATCCCCGGAGGGCATACGGGTGGCACGTCTGGGACAGCTGTCGCCCATGCCTTACGTGCTTCTTCCCGTTCTCCACGGTCTAGGTCTACCCCTCCGCGCCGTGAACGTGCATAATACAGGCTAACATTGGATGAGGGTGTATATTAAACGAACATAAGTGAATGATATCCGTGACGGGGACCGACAGATGACTGGGATAGGAGTGCATACCATGAGGCAGATGCGGCAGAACAGTCGTCTCTGTGATATAGCAGAGTCACAGGGTCTTCTGTTGGAGCTGGTCACGAGCGATCCCACTCTCCTGCAGTGTTTCAAGGTGATTGAGGCGACGTGTCTATCGCAGGGGCTCTACTGCAAGGTCGGGGGGAGCGCTACCAGCCCGAAGTTCCAGCGCTTCCTTGACGATCATTACCTCCCGTTCTGCAAGGCAGCTATCCTCGCCATGTTCACGTACGGGTTCGTACCATGGCGGCTCCGGGCCATGGGACGGGCCGATCGTGTGCCGGAGGTTTTACCACCGGGGACTTTCACATGGTATACGGAGGTCGGACCGGAGGAGCACTTGGCACGCGGGGGGGGCATCAAGGGCCTCGAGCGGAGGGACTGCGTGGCGAAGGAGGACCGAAGCCGCCTCGTGGTGTACAGGATTCGTCCGACGGCAGGGGGTATACGAGAGGAGGACGTGTCTGTCTACATCTCCACCCCACCGGCGCTGGATGTGTCAGGCAATTCGAGCCTTTACGCCACCGTTCCGTCTCCATTGGCCTCTCTCCTTACAGACTACAAGAACCTTCGCGAGGCCCAGAAGCGGCGTTCACACGCTGACGCTTGGAATACGACCGCGCGCATGATCAGCACATTCAAGCCGACCCTGAGGGTCGAGGACAATCCGTCGCAGTACCTGATGGACTTTGTGCACGAGAACTACTATGCCCCCCCCGCCATGGGACAGAGCCTGTTCCCACCTATCCAGGCGCACAACGTATGGCAACGCGAGCATGTCATGCGGCGGCAGTTCATGGAGACGCCGTCCAGCCATCACCCGGAGGTGTACGCGCTGCCTAGAGACCATGACATCATCCAGCAGCAGAATCTCGAGCCGTGCGAAGATCTGACATTCCTTCTGGAGAAGTTCAGGCACGACGTCGCTGCGCTCACGGGGGTGCCCTACGAGATGATCGCCGGAAAAGGCAGCGGCAGCCATGAGACCATCCGCAAGACCATGGCGTCTGGCCGCATCTTCTCCACTAACATGCACGAGATTTGTCGGCACCTGCAATCTCTCTTGTGTCGCGTGTACAGCGCTGCGTACGGCACGAGCTCGGACGAAGTGGAGTTTGTGTTGGTCCCCATGCCACGCCTGGAGGTCGAGACTATCCAAGATATCAAGGCACTCCACGAGATTGGCGCTCTCTCACCAGACATGGTTGTCAAGCTGTCTAGGGTGCTTCTGGGCGAAGACCCCGGTGAGCGAACCCGGCGGAAACGTCCGGCAGTCGTCGATAATGCGGGGGCTGCGAAGAAAGAACGGCCTTCCAAAACGGATGTTCGCCCAGAGGCTTCGCTGTTGTGACCGCATATGCAAAGCGTGTGTATGTCGCGGGAATAAAAGCGTGACTGACACTGTGCCCGATCAAGTGACGCGATGGGCGATTCGCTCATCCAGGTGCGCGATCCGACGCGCCTGCACTGCCTTGTCATGCCGCCTCTTCGAGCGCCAACCCCGCCCCCTGTCTGTTTCCCGTGGCCGCTACCGCCTCCGCCAGGGGTTGCACCGTCTGCACCCCATCCGCGTCCTATACCACACCCCGTATCGATGGGGGCGGATGAACATGAGCAGCCGGGAGCAGGGTTCAGTGTGATCATCCCTGGATGGACGGCTCCTGCGGGGTATTCCATCTGCGGGCTCTCGTTGTGCCTGTGCAATCTGATCGCCCCAGCGCACCTCCAGTCGTGCTGCCATGTGTTGAGTCCCATCTGGAGTCTGGCGGTGGCGCTGCACATCGTTGCCAACCCGGGCAACCAGGACCATGCGTGGATGTGGGGGGGTGTACTGACCGTGCTGCTGCTTCCCTTTGTCGTACTCACCGCCTCTCCTCTTTTCGTTGCTTTCTACTTAATCGTGTTTGCCGTGTTTTCATCCGGGGGACTTTTTTGGCGGCGTCTGCATGGAGCTCCGTTTATCCTCACTTGGTTGTGCTGGGGCGGCCTGGTCCTTTCAGGGGTGTTCAGTGTGGGCGTCGGTCTCCCCCCGCAGATGCACCTGTGCGTTGCTGCCTTTTTTTCGATAAGCCTGGGTGTGCTAAACAGCGGGGGCGCGAAGTTTGCTATGCGCGTGGGATCTGGTACGTAAACGCGTGCACCATTTGATCCATGGAAGAGGAAAACCGTATGCAGGGTGAGAACGTATGGGTACACGTCACTGAGGAAGATATAGTCGAAGGAGATGCAGGGTGTGTGCCGTGTTGCCCCGCTTCCATGGGAATTTTTGCCGCGTTCCCTGCGGATGTTCGATCGGATGCAGTAGCTGGAGCAGGAAAGCTGGAGCTCCACCGCGTATTGAACGCCTTTCAGAACAGTCCCGATTATGGCGTTCACGTGTGTGAATTGTTCAAGGACCCTAGAAGCTACAAGCTCGATGATTATTGGCACGAGGTTTTCCTGGAAGCTTTCAGCATCGCAGACTTACACCATGTTGTAGGAGGAGTGGGTACCCCCCTGAGCGCCGACGCGCGTGCTCGACTGCACCAGTTTTCGCGTGCGCTTGAGCGCCTGAGTAAACGCATCGATTGGGTTGTCGTATCCCATTAAAAAAAATGCGAACATGTTCGGATATAAGTCTGTGGCAAAAAGCTTGCGTCTGGTGGTACTATGGACCTCCCCCACATTGTGCTTGCCCTGGGTGTGTGTGTCGTGCTTGCAGACCTCCTGTTTCCGATCGTGTCTGCGTTTCCTGTGGGTCCTGGCATTACAGGGGCTTCGGCGACTTTTACTAGCACGTACAGTTTCCCCGGGGTGCCGTTGCGAGAAGGGATACGCCGTATCCACACACCCGAGTTCCTGGAGGCTATGAACGTGTCGAAGAAATGGGGACATTCGCCGTACTTTGACATCCAGTCTGTGTCACAACCTCTTCGGTATGGCGATCATGTGACTGTCTGCCTGAGATGCAATGTGAGCGGAGCTGGACACACTGTATTCATAATTGCCAAGCCCGAGGATCCTGGAAGCAGCACGTTCATGTGCGTGCGCGATGGGGTGCAGCGTGCAGCGATCCGATTACGGTCCGTCCCTACGACGTATACCGATCATGGCCATCGTTTGATCGTTACTTGCGTCTACCCACGGGGCGCGCGCGTGTTCGATCATGGAATGGAACCCATTCTGCGATTTATCAGGTTCTTCCGACGGAGGGGGCGACCTGATACGGAGCACGCTAATCTTCAATGGTATCGTCGGATGGTCATCGGCTTGGATGATCAGAATCCGGCAAGCATTTGAATTTGATGATTACACCGAGTTTTTTTTGTAACGGTTATATTCCGCGCGCTTTCCTATATTAGGGTGTTCGATTTTTTTGAACGTGTTTGATATGGCCCACTGTCCACGTTGTTATGGCGAAACTGAGACCTCCCTTCATCCATGTTACGCCAGTGTCTTGATGTTCGGAGTGGATGGGCTTGAATCTGCTGTGAAGGATCTCGAGGCTAATCAGGGGGGTCTTGTGCCTTGTTTCACTGGATGGTGTAGCTCATGCAATTCCGCGTACCTCCTTGAGACGGATGCGTCTGTTTTCCCGACGCGGAGTGCTCATCATACGCATAAGCTGACTCTATTGGCGTCTTTCCGTAGAGACAAAGTTTTTCCGACTCTGTAAATTTAGTACACGTCTTGTCGTATATAAATGCCATGGAGAAAGGACATGTATCTGAATAACGAGTTGTGTTTACGGATCATGCCGTTGGAGAGGAAGCAAGCTGATGGCAAGTCTGAATATGTGATTTTGCCACGGTTGGTATATGATTGGCTGAAATCTTACGAGCGAGTCTTTAACAAGCGTGGTGTCGGTTCGACGACCTTGGCTGGCTTCGATGCTTGGATGCGCTATAATTTTGAGCTGATATGGTGTCCCAGGGGTAGCCAAACGCATCTGCATTATTCATCCGTGGAGGACGCGTATCTGCGTACTCATCGTGACAGCATTCTTGCGAATACCATTCGCCGATTCCTTAATGAGACGGCAGAAACTGAAGAAGGTAAAAGGATTATTTCCGATCTGTACACCCATACTCGCGCTGCGCATGAGATTATGGTGATTGGCTTACTGGGCAAACTTGATGGGCGATCCCAACGTAAATCTCTGTCCGTAGTCGTTTTCGCAGGGAAAAACCTCGACCGTGCGGTCTTTATGCCGTTCAAAGCTCTAAAGTCTGAGGGAGAGGTATCCATTGTGGACCCCAAGGGACAGACGGAGGGGCCTGTATTTGCAGAGTCTCTGCGTACGACTTTCGTTCCGTATAGCTGTAAAGCAAGGGTCACATGGGGAGCTTCTGCCATGCCTAAGACTGCAACCAAGAGGGGACGAGGAAATAAAGAAGAAGAGCCTGATTCGGACTTTACCAGCTGTTCTGACATCGGTGAAGGTGATGATACCGACCACTGGGTTCGAGAGCCTACGGGAAAGGGAGAAGGGAGTGTCAGTGCTCCTGCTGTGATGGAGAATCACGCTCTGAAGTCGTTTCGCCGTGCTTTGAAGATCGCTGTACGTACTGCAGCGCAACCAAATGCTGGGGGAGGTAAATCGCGATCGAAGGGATCTGCTCCAGCTGCTAAGTCACGTTCAACGGGATCTGCTTCGGGTGTGAAGACAGTATCTGTGATTGCGGCGGGTGTTTCTACGCCAATCATCGACTCCGGTGCAGGAGGTCTCGCGCCAATCTCTACGCCTGTGGTTGCTTTAGCCGCTGGTCCTGGGCTGGACAGTGGTGGCATTACTGCTCCTTTGGCCCCCCAGCTGCCTGCCGCTGGAGCGGTAGCAGTGACTCCGCGCCTGCATGGCAGCGATGTCCGTGGAACCGGTTCCGCTGACCCAGCAGACGCGAGTCGCGACGATCGCCTACGTCGAGCTGTCGATGCTCTGCTAACAGCTAGGGACAGCAGGGCGGCTGAGATTGTGGGGGGTATGGTGTCTGAAATCCTCCCGGGTACCGATGGTGCTCTCAACGCGGCTCTGTTGACTGAGGCGGCCCTGAGCGCTATCCATACCTTGCGCACCATGCCAGGCGGTGCGTATGAAGAGTTCTTGAAGCAGGCTAGGTTAGTGGAACCGCCCCGCTCTAAATCTCGACCACGTGGGGGTGTAACGGCTAAGGAAAAAGACGCATACTTCTTCAGCGCCCAAGGAGTGCGTGTCCGTACAATTCTGGATGAGATGACCCGCGAGGGTAACGACGCGCGTGTCACGGACCCGGACGCCGATCCTAGGAGGATCACAGACTTGGATTCGGGTGAGGGACTGATGCCTGTACGTCCGACGGTCCCGGGCTTCGATATGGACGCCTTTCTGGTCAAGAATGCGGAATTGGTAAAACAATGCAACCATGGAGATTTGTACCGTAATATGTTTCGGGAGATCTGCATGACTTTGGGTGAGCCTTTGCTGATCCTGATTTTTATGCAGAAAGTAACCGGTTTCAGCCCGTGTGCCCCAGCGAATTTCGGTTTCCGTGCAGTGAAGGCACTCGACGTGGCCATTGATTACTACACGTTCCTCAAGCATCCTACTACCTATTTGCAGTCGGGGATCTGTTATGACATTGTCGAAAAGAAATACACTCCTCTCGAGAACCATGTTTTATTCCAGATACATGCCCCTATTGATTTGAAGAGATTCTATCTGGACTCGGTCGATGCCTACC
>Ga0209651_1000434_pt1 | contig 14879 bp, 13 predicted proteins | sample LauGreFBDMM110SN_2_FD_188216 | JGI IMG/M metagenome (GOLD analysis project Ga0209651, IMG submission 188216) | Freshwater lake microbial communities from Lake Michigan, USA - Fa13.BD.MM110.SN (SPAdes) (version 2) | ecosystem: Environmental > Aquatic > Freshwater > Lake | place: Lake Michigan... | reverse complement strand
TGGTTTGCGCTTAGAAGATTTACTTGCATTCTTTCCAAATGCACCAGCTGCGCCACCGCGACCTGGACCACCGCGACCTGGTGCACCACTAGGTGCACGACCTGGTGTACCTGCAGCTCCTGCAGCGCCTGCAGCGCCTGGACCACTTGAACGATATGGACCACTCGATGTTGGTGCACCTGTTCCGGTGCGTGGTGGAAATTGTGAACCTGAACCAGATGTACCGGAACCACCCGCGCCACCGGCAGGACGTGGAGAAGATGGACGCGCTGCAAATCCAGGACGAACAGAACCTGGACGAGGTCCTGACATTCCAGGACGTGGTGCGCCGCTTCCTTGTGAACCTTGCGAACCTTGCGGACGTGGAGGGCGGGGAACTGTGCCACCTGTTGAAAATGGATTATTACCAGGACGTGGTGGACGTGGAACTGCGCCACCTGTAGGACCACTTGTAGAAAAGGGATTATTTCCAGGACGAGGCGCTGGCTTAGCTGCATCAATTGCAGGCGTTGCAGGTGTTGCAGGTGCGCTCTCTTCTGGAATCTGCGGTGTTTGAGCTGCCGCTGCGCGAGATGCCTTCAAGGCATCAAGATCTACACCGAGCTCTGCTGCCAATTCTGCTGCAAGTGCGGGATCAACCTCTGCACTCTTTTTGGCAGCGCTCTTTTTAGCTGCTGCCTTCTTGACTGGTTTCTTCTCTTCAACCGGTTGTGCATCTGGATATTGCGCAATGAGCTTGCGGACAACCGGTGCTTCTACCGTTGATGATGCTGAGCGGACGAATTCGCCCATTTCTTGGAGTTTTGCAAGAACTTCCTTGCTCTCCATGCCGAGTTGTTTTGCCAACTCATGTACGCGGACCTTTGACACATTTCTCCTGTCTTGGCCCACATACGAATGTGAATGCGAGCCTTAGTTGAACGACCTCATAATTCTGACGAGCTCATTTGAGTTTCATAACTTTCGCATCCAATTCTCTAAGTTCATCGGCGATGAACTGCTGTAGTTGTGAGTGATCGAAATTTTCGGCAGTTTTAAATGCTGCCTTAAATGACTTTCTCTCGATTGCCTGAGTGACACATTCTCTATGTACCCACGCTCCTCGTCCCGATAACTTTCGATCTGGGTCTGGAATAAGTACCAGTCCCTGCCGAACTATCCGAACAAGTGTGTCTGTCGATGCAGGCTCATCCCAAGAATATTTCTTGCGACATGCAATGCATGTTCGTTCCACCCCCGCAGTCTATCTAAGAGGGGTCGATATTCCTAAACGCAGACAGATTTTACGCGGAGGCAACGGGGGTGACGTCGCCAACGGGAGTGTCCGGGTGGATATCGATGCGCCAGCCAGTCAATCGTGCTGCCAATCTGGCATTCTGGCCATCTTTTCCAATCGCTAATGAGAGCTGATAATCAGGAACTACAACACGAGCAGATCGTGAAAGTTCATCAACGATCTCAACGGAAGTTACTTTTGCTGGCGCCAACGCATGCTTTACAAATTCTGCTGGATCTTCAGACCAATCCACAATATCTATTTTTTCACCATGAAGTTCATCGGTGACTGCTCTAGAACGTGCACCCATCGGACCGATCAATGAACCTTTTGGAGAAACTCCAGCACGATGTGAGCGCACTGCAATCTTTGTTCGATGACCAGCCTCACGTGCCACTGCCATGATCTCAACGATGCGATCTTGAATTTCAGGAACTTCGAGTGCAAAGAGTTGCTTGACTAACGCTGGGTGGCTGCGCGAAAGCATAATCTCAGGACCCTTAAGACCTTGTTTTACTTCAACAACGAAACATTTAATTCGATCGCCATGTTTATATACTTCACCAGGAACTTGCTCTTGAGGCGGAATTTTTCCCTCAACTCGTCCCAGGTTGACGTGAATCATCTTTGGATCACGTCCCTGTTGAACGATTCCAGAAATAACATCACCTACTGAGCCTGTGAATTCGACAACGATTTCAGCATCATTTGTCTCGCGCATCTTGAATTTGATGACTTGGCGAATAGCCGATGTAGCGCTGCGAGCGAAACCTTCAGGACAATCTTCTTCTTCAGCAACTCTCTCGCCCTCTTCGTTATAGATCGGGACCAAGATTGCAACATCGCCTGTTTCGCGGTTAAGCCTTGAGAATGCACGAGGCTTCGCTTCAGGTAATTCGTTATAGGCGGTGAGTACACCGAGTTCAATTGCGGTAATCAGCGCTTCGATCGGCATTGATTTTTCAGAGGTCAGGGCTGCAAGTGCCTGCATATCTACATGCATTTACTTGTCATCCTTTCGATTAAATTCAATCTCAACTACTGCTCGCTTGATATCGGCGAAAGAAACTGTTTCCTCAATTGTTTCTTTTTTGACCACAACGGTAAGTGTTACATCTTTATCCGTGTTGGAGAGGATGCGCCCAGTAATTTTGCTGCCATCGAGCTTGATGATCTTAAGAAGGCGACTAACATTTTTTGCAAAGTGACGAGGTTGGGTCAAGGGACGATCTACACCCGGAGAAGTTACTTCGAGAGTAAATGGCGTCTCCCCCATAAATGGCGCTTCATCAAGGAGTTCTGAAATAACGCGAGAGACACTTGTTACCTGATCTAAATTTAATGATGCATCTCCGTCGACGATGCAGGTGACGATGCGATGGCTTCCAGGAGTAGCAACATGAACATCTTCTAGGTAGAAGCCCAGATCCGATACTGCCGGTGTAACGAGTTCGGAAATCTGATCTTTAAGCGCCATAAGCGAGCCTACCTATTCGATTATTGTTAAGTTGTAAGGCTAAATTTATCACCACATTGTAATTGTGTCTAAACCGACCTTAAATATCAGCGCTGTTGTTATCAGGAGAAATATCTTTCGAATAAAGGTTGATCCCCCTCGTATGGCAAGGGTTGCACCGATTAATCCTCCAGCAACATTTGCTACAGCCAAGACCAGGCCAACTTTCCAAAGAATTGAACCATCTAGACCAAAGACAAGAATTGCGCCCAGATTGGTGCAGAGATTAATGACCTTCGCCATCGCCGAAGCTTGCAAGAAGGCAAAGCCCAAGACAGCGACCAAGATCAGAATGAGGAATGAACCGGTCCCGGGACCAATCAAGCCATCATAAAATCCGATACCACCGGCTGCAAGAAAACCAATACGCATCTGCTTCTTTGGCGAATGCTTGAGGGATTCCACTGCACCAAGTTGTGGGCGCATCACTGTGTAGATCACCACAGCGATCAGGAGAATGACGATAATCGGCCGTAGCGCCTTTGTTGGTATTGAGGATGCTAAAAGTGCTCCACCGATAGAGCCAATGAATGCAGGCAGCGCCATGGCGATAAGTAACTTCCAATTAAATGTGATCGCACGCCGATAAAGAAGAGTCGCAGCAGAAGTTCCAAATACCGATGTCAGCTTGTTGGTTCCTAGTACTTCTACTGTTTCAAATTTCGGTAGCCCGATAAGTAGTGCGGGAAGCTGAATGAGTCCCCCGCCGCCAGCCATTGAATCAATGAGGCCAGCGCAGAAGGCAGCGCAGATAAGAAATATGAGTGTGGTGAGAGTGATGTCGTAAAACACGTGTGCTAAAGCGAAGCTACGAGTGTGCAGATTGAAGTGACCGCCGAAGCAAGTGCAACTTCTTGCTTATCTCCACTCTTACGAACGCGTACCTCGACATTTCCTTGTTCGAGTGACTTACCGACAACCACAATGACGGGATTGCCGATGAGCTCTGCATCTTTAAACTTTACGCCTGGGCTTGTTCCTCGACGATCATCAAGCATGACGCTTACGCCGGCCGCTTCTAGTTCTGCTGCAATTTTCTCGGCTGTGTCAAAGGGAAGATCTTCTTTACCTGTCGCAACAATGTGGACCTTCGCAGGGGCAAGCTCTGCTGGCCAGCTGAGGCCAATCTCGTCATATGTCTGCTCAGCAATTGCAGCGACTGCACGTGTGACACCGATTCCATAAGAACCCATTGTGACAACCTGAGATTTACCGTTCTGATCTAAAACTGTGAGTGAAAGTGATTCGGCATACTTGCGACCGAGTTGGAAGATATGGCCAATTTCAATTGCACGATCGATAACAACTTCTGTTGCACATTCTGGGCAGGCATCCCCTGCACGTACTTCAGCAGCTTCAACATATGCATCAGGTGTGAAATCGCGGCCATTAACAACATTGCGTGCATGTCGATCTTTCTTATTGGCACCAGTGACCCACGCACTTCCTGGCGCAACGCGAGGATCTGCATAAACAGTAATTCCAAATGCTTTTGCATTTTGTGGGCCGATATATCCCTTGACTAGTCCTGGATATTTTGCGAAATCTGCTTCTTCAAATGTACGAAGTTCATGAATACCACCACAATTTTCCTGGAATCGCTTTAGATCAACTTCACGATCACCTGGTACGAGAACAGAGATTGCCTTTCCATCTGCAATCAACATGACATTTTTAAGGGTGCTTGCTCCGGTAAATCCTCCACCAAAACGTTCATTGAGTACCTGCACCAGTGAATCGATCGTTGGGGTATTTGGTGTATCGAGCTCTTCAAGAGCTGGTGTTGTGCTGGAATCGACAGGATCAACCTTTGTCACCATCGCTTCAACGTTGGCTGCAAATCCACATGAAGGACAGAGAACATAGGTATCTTCGCCAGTGGGACATGGTGCTAAGAATTCCTCAGATTTTGAACCACCCATTGCGCCAGATACTGCCCTCACGATGTTGTACTTAAGTCCAAGGCGATCAAAGGTGTGAATGTAGGCGTCACGATGTTTTTCGTATGAAATATCAAGGCCAGCATCATCGAGATCAAATGAGTAAGAATCCTTCATCACAAACTCGCGCCCGCGGATAATTCCGCTACGTGGACGCGCTTCATCGCGGAATTTAGTTTGAATCTGATAGATCGAGAGTGGAAGATCTTTATATGAGGAGTACTCCCCCTTAACCATCAAGGTAAACATCTCTTCATGTGTTGGGCCTAAGAGATAATCTGCACCTTTACGATCTTGTAAACGGAAAAGTGATGGGCCGTACTCTTCCCACCGATTGGTTGCCTCGTAAGGCTCGCGTGGAAGGAGTGAGGGAAAGTGAACTTCTTGGAATCCAGCTTTATCCATCTCTTCGCGAATGACGCGCTCAACATTTCGGAGCGTGATCACACCCAGAGGTAGCCATGAATAGATTCCTGCACCGATTCGACGAATGTAACCGGCGCGAATTAAGAGGCGATGGCTAGCAACTTCAGCATCTGCTGGATCATCGCGCAAGGTGCGCAAGAAGAGGGTAGACATTCGCAACATGGGGCGAGCCTACCTGAGACTCTGCTGCTTATTGCGCCTTTACTGCGTAAGAACTTCAGGCTTTCCGCTTGCAACTCCTGCAGCTTCCATCTCTTCTGCAAGGCGCATTGCTTCTTCAATTAAAGTTTCAACGATCTGGGCCTCCGGTACGGTCTTGATGACCACACCCTTCACAAAGATCTGACCCTTTCCATTTCCAGATGCAACACCGAGATCTGCCTCGCGCGCTTCACCCGGACCGTTCACGACGCAACCCATGACGGCAACGCGCAGTGGAACTGTCATTCCTTCTAGACCTGCCTGTACTTTTTCTGCCAATGTGTAGACATCGACTTGGGCACGGCCGCATGATGGGCAGGAAACAATTTCGAGTTTACGTTGGCGCAGGTTAAGAGATTCGAGAATTGAAATTCCAACCTTAACTTCCTCTGCTGGAGGCGCCGACATTGATACGCGGATAGTGTCGCCAATTCCTTCTGCCAGCAAGATTGCAAATGCTGATGCAGATTTAATTGTTGCTTGGAATGCAGGGCCTGCCTCTGTCACACCGAGGTGAAGTGGGTAGTCACATTTGGATGCCAAGATTCGGTATGCATTGACCATCGTGACTGGATCGTGATGCTTTACTGAAATCTTAATATTTGAAAATCCGTGTTCTTCAAAGAGGGATGCTTCCCAGAGAGCCGACTCTGCTAACGCTTCCGGGGTTGCTTTTCCATACTTTGCAAGAAGGCGAGGATCGAGAGAGCCAGCGTTAACGCCGATACGGATTGGGATTCCCGCATCTCCGGCAGCTTTAGCAACTTCTTTGACCTTGTCATCGAATTGCTTAATATTTCCTGGATTTACTCGGACTGCAGCGCACCCTGCATCGATTGCCGCAAAAATATATTTTGGCTGAAAGTGAATATCTGCGATGACAGGAATCTGAGATTTCTTTGCAATTTGTGCAAGTGCATCAGCATCATCTTGACTGGGAACTGCAACGCGAACTATCTGACAACCGGTAGCGGTAAGTTCTGCGATCTGCTGAAGAGTCGCGTTAACATCTGAGGTAAGAGTCGTGCACATAGATTGCACGCTGACCGGATGGTCGCTACCGATACCAACCTTGCCCACCATCATCTGCCTTGTCTTGCGACGAGGCGCAAGGGTCTTAAGTGGCGCTGAAGGAATTCCGAGATCAACCATGGCGCTATTCTGCCTCAACTTTAGCTATTGAGCGAGATGGGATTGATTATGTCGGCAACGAGTAAGAGAAGGGTGAGCGCGATAAGAATTACTACCACTACTGCGGTGATAGGTGTGAGCACTTGCACATTGATCGGGGCTGGACGCGGGCGACCGCGAAGTCGAGCAATAAATGCGCGAAATTCATCTGCAATTGCAACAGCCATGTGACCACCATCGAGAGGCAGGATTGGTAAGAGATTAAATATTCCAACAAAGATATTTAAGCTGGCGATGATGAGTAAGAAGGTGCCAATGCGTTGGTTCCAGTTCTGATCACCACTTGCAAGAGTTTCACCAGATACGCGAGCAACACCGACTACACCAACGAGACCATCGATATCACGTTCTTGGCCACCAAATGTCTGGCCCCAGAGCTCTGGAATTTTCGCTGGCAAGAGTGCAAGTGCTTTAACGGATTGAACCGCCATTGACCCCGTGATTACGAAAGACTCTTGACCAGCCTTAAGTATTCCAAATCTCTTGGTACCAACTTCATTCATAATGCCGAGTACATATCGCTGCTCGCCTCCAACATCGGTAAGTCGAGGCGTTGCACGAAGCTCTACAGATTGGCCACTGCGAAGAACGGTGAAGGTAAGTTCTCCACCATTTGATTCGCGGATGAGTTCCACTCCACGCGCCCAATCGGTTACTTCTTCTCCATTAATGGATTGAATCTCATCACCTGCTTGGAAACCAGCTGCAACGGCAGAGGTTTCAGGGACGACCTCCTTAACTACCGATGTCAGAGAGTTAACGCCCACTCCGGCAAGGAGTGTGAAGAGGAGGAGGATGCCAAGAACGAAGTGGAGAAATGAACCTGCACCAAGAACGATGAGTTTCTTGGAAGAGCGTGCAATATAGAAGGCGCGCGACTCTTCACCGGGATCCATCACTTCATCGGCAGTCATACCCGAGATCTTGCAATATCCACCAGCGGGAATTGCCTTGATTCCATATTCAGTCTCACCCTTGCGGAAAGACCAGATCCGCTTACCAAAACCTAAAAAGAACTCCGTCACCTTCATATTAAATTTGCGGGCGGTGATGTAATGGCCAAATTCATGAACCATCACAGAGAGAAGTAGTGCAACAACAAAGGCAAGAATTCCTAAAATCTCCATGGTCAGACCGCTCTCTTAATGACTTCGTGGGCTACGCGACGAGCATCATCTTCGATGGCACTGACATCGGCGAGATCGCGCAGAGCAGAGACTGCGGTAGGAGAAAGTTGTTGAACCACAGCATCGACTGTATCGATAATTGCTGTGTATCCGATGTGAGAATCAAGAAATGCCGCAACTGCAACCTCATTGGCCGCATTAAAGATTGCCGGCAATCCCCCACCGAGCGAACCACATCGACGAGCAAGGTCGACCGCTGGGAATTTCACAGAATCTATAGGTGCAAAGCTCCACGTAGATGCAGCGCTCCAATCAATAGGAACACTCGCGTTAGCCAAACGATCTGGGTAGCTCAAGGCGTATGCAATTGGCCCCTTCATATTTGGCGGGCTCGCTTGGGCGATCGTTGATCCATCAACATATTCAACGAGTGAATGAACTATTGATTGAGGATGTATTACTGCTTCGATCTGTGAATATGGAATATCAAAGAGATAATGTGCTTCAATAATTTCAAGACCTTTATTCACCAAGGTTGATGAGTTAATGGTCACAACAGGGCCCATCGCCCATGTGGGATGGGATAGCGCTTCTGCAATTGTGACAGTTGAGAGATCTTCACGATCTCTAAATGGTCCACCACTTGCGGTGAGGATAAGTTTAGAAACTTCACTCTTCGTTCCAGATTTAAGCGCCTGCCAGAGCGCACTATGTTCAGAATCAACAGGCAAGAGTTGGCCTGGCTTTGCAAGTGCCATCACCATCTCACCACCGGCGACAAGTGATTCTTTATTGGCAAGAGCTAAGGTATTTCCAACTCTGAGTGCTGCAAGAGTGGGAGCTAAGCCAATCGATCCAGTGATTGCGTTGAGCACTACATCACAGGTAATAGCTGCAACTTCAGTTGAAGCATCAGGGCCGTCGATGACCTGAACTCCTGGAAGTCCAAGTCGAACCTGATCGGCGTTATGAGTTACTCCGACAACACTTACTTTAAATTTAACTGCCTGGGCAATAAGAAGATTGATGTTATTGCCAGCTGCTGTGAGTGCAACAACGCGAAATTGACCCGGGTTCGCAGCAATGATTTCAAGTGCTTGTACACCGATTGAACCAGTGGATCCAAGAATGACTACATCGCGCATGGATTAACGGTCCAGAAGATTTTGAGTTGGTGAGTAAGTGGTGCCGTTACGACGTTTTGCGATTGCACTTAAGGCTTCTAGTACAACTCGGTTAGCCAATATCGCGGTGATATCTGCTGAATCAAATGGTGGTGCGACTTCAACAACATCGATTCCCACCACTGGGAGTTCAAGACAGATTCGACGCACAGCTTCTAAGAGTTCGCGTGATGTCATTCCACCTGGTTCAGGTGTTCCGGTACCTGGTGCCATACCAGGATCGACAACATCGATATCCACTGAGAGAAATACGCCATCGCAACCATCTGTCAGTGTTACAAATGATTCATCAAGAATGGCAGTTAATCCACGATGATGAATCTCGGTCATCTCATACGAACGCATTCCTTGATCGCGCATCCACGCAAGGGTCACATGATCTGGCCAATAACCACGAAGACCCAATTGCAAGAAGCGATCGCCACGCACATATCCCTCTTCAATAAGGCGGCGCATCGGTGTTCCGTGTCCGACGAGTGCACCAAATTGATCTTCACCTGTATCGGCGTGGGCGTCGAAGTGAATCATCGAAACTTTTCCACGCCCCAAGTGATTGGCAATTCCTGCAACATCTGCAGAGGCGATCGAGTGATCTCCACCTAAAATCACGGGGATCGCACCGGCTCGCGAAATCTTCTCTGTTGCCTCGCGCAACACTGCAAGGGATGCCACGAGATCTCCCCCAGGCATCATCAAATCTCCAGCATCGACAACCTTAAGATCTTTCAAGCCATCAGTGCGTAAAGCTAAATGTGGGCGAGAACCATCGTGAGGAAGATAATCTCCACCACGAATTGCTTGCGGACCAAACTTCGCACCTGAGCGATGTGACGTACCTGAATCTATTGGTGCACCAACGATGACAACATCTGCGCCAGCAAAGCTAGCTGGAATATCTAGATCGCATTGAGGAATGCCGAGAAAGGTAAAGCTGGGGCCGTACATATTGCCATGGTTGACCATTTAAGAAACTTTACGCTTACGGCTCACCACTTGTCCAATAATGACCAGTGCCAGCGCGAGGAAGAACATGGCAGAACCAATCACATTGGCTTGAGCTGGGATTCCGCGAGCTGCAGATACATAAACAAACTTCGGAAATGTAGTCATGGTGCCAGAATTAAAGTTAGTGATAATAAAGTCATCAAATGAGAGGCTAAATGCCAGAAGTGCTGCAGCAGCGATTCCTGGTGCAACAAGTGGAAGTGTCACCCTGCGGAAAGTTTCGAATTCATTGGCATAGAGATCCATCGCTGCCTGCTCCAAACGCGGATCAAGAGATGCAATGCGAGCCTTGACTGTCACCACCACAAAGGACATACAGAAGACTACGTGGGCGATAACTGTTGGCCAGAAACCTGGGCTAATTTGAAATACCAGCAAGAGCGAGAGCAGTGATGCGCCAAGAACGATCTCAGGGGTTGCCATAGGTAAGAAGATAAGAAGATTGGAAGCCGAGCGTCCCTTAAAGGCATGGCGGCCGATTGCAAATGCGATCATTGTTCCAAGGATCGTTGAAAATATTGTTGCCAATAGACCGATTTTTATCGAGTTTCCTAGCGCAGAACAGACTTGAGGTGCGCCACACGGATTTGTCCAATTATCAAAGGTGAAGCCCTTCCAGACAAGATTGGATTTACCCGAATCATTAAAGGAGAAGGCAAATGTGTAAGCCACTGGAATAAAAAGGTAGGTAAATGCAAAGAACATATAGATACGGATGAGATTGCGCCCAATCCATCGTGAAATGAGAGCACCAACGGGAAGCGTTGGAATACTGGCATCCTTCTGCTTTGTACTCATACCAACTCCTCCGTTCCTGCTTTGCGAATATACAGTGTGACAAGAATGAGGATCGCTGCCATAAGAGTAAATGAGAGTGCGGCAGCGGTTGGGTAATCAACGACTCTAAAGTAACGCGATTCAATCACGTTGCCGATCATTTTGGTATTTGGACTTCCAAGAATCTGCGCATTGACATAGTCGCCGGCAGCCGGAATAAATGTAAGTAAAGTACCTGCAACTACTCCAGGCATTGATAATGGAAGGGTAACTCTGCGAAATGTAGTGAAGCCATTGGCGTAGAGATCACCTGATGCTTCAAGAGTCCGGGGATCAATTCGATCGATTGATGCATATAAAGGCAAGGTCATAAATGGGAGAAAGTTGTAAGTCATACCCATAATAACTGCGAACGAAGTCGAAGTAAGAGTCGTGCTCTCACTAATGATTCCAATAGTTCGAAGCGAAGGCACTACAAATCCTTCTTCACCAAGGATTTGTTTCCATGCCACGGTACGGAGCAAGAACGAGGTGAAAAATGGTGCGATCACCAGGACCAAAAGAATATTTTTGAACTTACCTGCCTTAAATGCCAGCGCATAAGCCAATGGATAAGAAATAAGTAGCGCTAAAAGAGTTGCAATGAGTGCATAAACAAAGGAACGTGTAAATTGCTCACGGTTTTCGATAAATGCATCGAAATAGTTTGCAAAGCGCAAGGTCTGCTCGTATTGGCCTGTATCGCCATTTTCTATCCGAGTCTGCGTCGAAGTTTGAGCCAGGTTCATGATTGGCAAAATGAAGAAGGTAAAGAGAAAGGCGAAACCAGGGAGAAGTAAAAGGTAAGGCGTACTAATTTTCTTCATCGTGAGAGCTCTTGGCTACTCTTCGTCGAGATCTTCAGGCATTACTTCTGTACCAGCTTCTGCATCTTCATCTCCACGAAGTGCAAAGGTAAAGACCGGCTCCCAAGAAATATTTACTGGGTCGCCAATCTGGAATGGCGCAACACCATCATCATTCTGCTCAAAGACCATAAGTTCCTGGCCCCACGGCATCATCACTTGGTATTGGGTGGAGACGCCGATATATGAAACGTCTTCGATCTTGCCACCACTTAAAATATTACCTGAGGTGGGTGTCTGTAGAAGAGAAATTCGGAACTTCTCTGGGCGAATACCAGCAAAGATCGATGAATCGACGGCGTGGGAACGGTTGCGTGGAAGTGAAATCTTCTGACCAAAGAGGTCAGCAACCAATGAATCTCCATCAGTGCCAACGAGTGAACCCTTAATCAAGTTTGATTGGCCAAGGAAGTTTGCAACAAAAGCTGTCTCTGGATTGTCATAGAGATCAGCGGGCGATCCCATCTGCTCAATCTTTCCTTCATTCATCACAGCGATCGTGTCGGCCATAGTCATAGCTTCTTCTTGGTCGTGTGTAACATGGACGAAGGTAAGTCCGACCTCTTTTTGAATCCACTTGAGTTCGATCTGCATCTGGCGACGAAGTTTCAGATCGAGTGCACCGAGTGGCTCATCCAAGAGTAAAAGTGCTGGGCGGTTAACAATTGCGCGAGCTAGCGCGATGCGCTGCTGCTGACCTCCTGAGAGCTGTGTTGGTTTACGTTGAGCTAGGTGAGGAAGTTCCACAAGATTAAGAACCTTATTGACAGCTTCATCAATATCTTTGAGACCACGTCGGCGGAGACCGAATGCAATATTTTCGAAGATTGTTAAATGCGGAAATAGTGCATAATTCTGAAAAACGGTATTGATCGGGCGCTGATAAGGCTTTGTTGTTGTGATATCTGTTGAACCCAAGTGAATGCTTCCCACGGTAGGTTCTTCAAGACCGGCAATCATGCGAAGTGTTGTGGTCTTGCCACACCCTGAAGGTCCAAGTAGCGCAAAGAATGAACCTTCAGGGATGGTTAAAGAGAGATCATCAACAGCAGTGAAATCACCGTAACTCTTTGTAATACGTGTGAGTTTGAGATCACCGCGTGCAGAGTTTGCGCTATCTGCCACTTAGTTTCCGGCGGCCTTTTGGAAGGCCTCTGTCCACATTGTTTCTTCAGTTGGTGTCAGTGAACGGAATACTGAAAGGTTCGCCATTGTCTTCTCGGTTGGGAAAATGAACTCACTCGCTGCTAGATCTGGATCGATCTTCTCCATCTCAGCTTGTGCGCCCTTAACTGGAGTTACATAGTTCACGTAGGCAGCAACTTCAGCTGCAATAGCTGGGTCGTAATACCAGTTGATGAGCTTTTCCGCACTTGCCTTGGCTTCTGCCGTGGCTGTGTAAGGAATCATTAGGTTATCGCCTGAGATTGTTCCGCCAGATTCTGGGATAGCAAAATCAAATTTCCCATCATTCTCTGACTTCAAGATAAACATATCGCCAGACCAACCAATTACTGCCGTTGCATCACCTGCGGTGAGGTCTTCGGCATATTCGTTGCCCTTGACTCCGCGGATCCAACCATCAGTGATTCGCTTTTCTAAGTATTCAACTGCCGTCATAAATTGGTCTTCAGAAACCGTGGTGAGATCTACACCCTGGTCGCGCAAAATAATTCCAATGGTGTCGCGCATTTCCGAAAGAACAACAATCTTGCCCTTATTGGCAGGAGAGAAGAGATCATCGAGGGTACGAATACCCTTTGGATTCTTTTCAACATTCCAACCAAAGCCACCCATGATTCCTTGCCATGTCATTGTCTGTTCACGCATTGGGTCAAATGAAGGAGATGCAAGTGTGTCAAGAATATTTCCTGCATTAGGAATATTTGTCTTATCAAATTTTTGTGTGTAACCAAGACGGATCCAGCGAGCGGCCATCCAGTCAGTTGGTGTTACTAGGTCATAACCGATATCTTCTTTAAGTTTGAGTTGTGCCTGAACTTTTCCAAAGAACTCATCGTTATCGTTGTAATCTTCAAAATACTCTGTAGAGATTCCAGTTGATTCGGTAAATGCTTCAAGTGTTGGATAAAGCTGAGTTTCTTCGTCATAATCAAGATAGAGGGGCCAGTTACCCCAACGTACAGAACCTGCTGATGCGGCTTCATCGCCGCCTGATGCACATGAACTCAGGAGCGCGGCTCCACCGAGTGCACCAGCGCCTGCAACAAGTGCGCGACGTGAAAATTTAGAGTTGATAATTGCGCTTGCTTCTGCTGATAGAGGTTTCTTAGGTGAATTAGCCATGGTGATGGGCTCCTTTTTATTTTTCCGGAATAAGGGACGGTTGTGCAGGGCTTATTATGGAGCCGATTGCCCCTCATGGCCAAACTATTTTGAGGTAATTTCAGGTGAAATTTATTGCTCAATCTAGGCGTTGAGGTTGGTCATGACGTGCTTGATGCGGGTGTAATCCTCGAAGCCGTAGCTGGAGAGATCCTTGCCGTATCCCGAGCGCTTGTATCCACCGTGAGGCATCTCTGCCACCAACGGAATATGGGTATTGATCCAGACACAACCAAAGTCAAAGGCCTTGGCTAGGCGCATGGCGCGACCATGGTCCTTGGTCCAGATCGAAGAGGCTAAGCCGTAGTCAACGCCATTTGCCATAGCGATCGCTTCTGCCTCGGTTTCAAATTTCTGGATCGTGATGACGGGTCCAAAGATTTCGCTCTGGATCAATTCATCGCTTTGTTTGAGATCTGCAATAACAGTTGGTGCGATGAAGTAGCCACCGAGAGTATTAGTGGTAGCCCCAGCAACGATTCGTGCATGTGAAGGTGTCCGTTCAATAAATCCATTGACGCGAGCATATTGCGCTGCGTTATTTACAGGTCCAACCAGAACATCTGTATCTGGCATACCCATAGCGATCTGGTTAGTTGCTTGATCAGCAAGTAACTTCACCATCTCGTCATAGACGCCAGATTGAACCAATACTCGTGTTGCAGCTGTGCAATCCTGTCCGGCGTTGAAAAATCCTGCGATAGCAATTCCTTCAGCTGCTGCCTGTAGATCGGCATCGTTGAAGACAACCACTGGAGCTTTACCACCGAGTTCGAGGTGAACGCGCTTGAGTGATTTAGCTGCAGCACCTGCAACTTCCATGCCTGCGCGAACTGATCCTGTAATTGAGACCATCGCTGGCGTTGGGTGGTCTACAAGGAGTGCACCTGTTTCGCGCTCACCGCAAATAACGTTAATGACACCCTCTGGCAAGAACTCACTCATCACTTGTGCCATCAATACAGTCGATGCAGGAGTTGTATCA
>Ga0209651_1000433_pt1 | contig 14913 bp, 11 predicted proteins | sample LauGreFBDMM110SN_2_FD_188216 | JGI IMG/M metagenome (GOLD analysis project Ga0209651, IMG submission 188216) | Freshwater lake microbial communities from Lake Michigan, USA - Fa13.BD.MM110.SN (SPAdes) (version 2) | ecosystem: Environmental > Aquatic > Freshwater > Lake | place: Lake Michigan... | reverse complement strand
AGACCAATTTTACCCGCAGGTGGCGATTGCTTCGCTCGAGTTATTGGAAAAACTAGGGATAGAAGTGCACGTTCCTTCCAATCAAACTTGTTGCGGCCAGCCCATGGCCAATTCTGGTTTTGCTTCTTCAACTGAAGGTTGCGATACTAATTTTTTTAAAAACTTTGAAGGTTTTGATTACATAGTAGGTCCAACCGGATCTTGTATTTTGCATTTAAAGGAGCATCATCCATCTGAAGAAATCAGAAATAGTGTGTATGAAATTTGTGAGTTTTTAGTGGATGTGCTGAAAGTAAAATCGTTATCGGCTAATTTTCCACATAAAATAGGCTTGCATCAGAGTTGCCATGGCCAGCGAGGCTTACGCTTAAGTTCCATGACCGAGTTAAATGAAGCGCCATTTTCTAAATTAGCGCAATTGTTAGATTTAGTGAATGGAGTCGAATATGTGTACCCTGAACGCGCGGATGAATGCTGTGGTTTTGGGGGTACTTTTTGCGTAACCGAGGAAGCTGTCTCTGTACGAATGGGTCAGGATCGCGTGGAATCGCATTTGAAAAATGAAATTGAATATATTGTAGGGGGTGATACTTCTTGCCTAATGCACATGGAAGGAATTTTAAAAAGACAAGGGTCAAAAGTTAAAGTGAAACACATTGTAGAAATTTTAAATCATGCTTAATCACGCAGAGGCTTCTGAGAAATTTATTGAGGATGCTGAGCGCACGACTTGGCATGATGAAACCCTTTGGTTTGTAAGATCCAAGCGGGATAAAGTTTCTAAATTATTGCCTGAGTGGGAGGCTTTGCGTGAGCAGGCGTCCTTAATAAAAGACCATACATTGGCTAATTTGGGTCAATATTTAGAAGAATTTGAGTCGAAGGCTCAGAAAAATGGAATTAAAGTTCATTGGGCTAAAGATGCTCAAGAGCATAATGAAATTGTCCTTTCGATCATTTCAAAACATGGAGGAAAGGCGTTGGTTAAGAGTAAATCCATGCTGACAGAGGAATGTCATTTGAATGATTTTTTGACTAAAAAAGGGGTGGAGGTTGTGGATACGGATTTGGGTGAACGTATTGTCCAATTTAGAAATGAGGTGCCTAGTCATATCGTTTTGCCTGCCATTCACTTAAAAAAAGAGGATGTTGGCGAGACATTTCATGAATTTTTAGGAACACCCAAAGGAAATAAAGATCCTCAGTTTTTGACAGAGGCGGCGCGCCAACATTTACGCGGATTTTTTTTAGGAGCCAATGTCGCTATTACCGGAGTTAATTTCGCGGTGGCGGAGACGGGTGAATTTGTGGTGTGTACCAATGAGGGAAATGCGGATATGGGGGCTCATTTAGCCAAAGTCCATATTGCCTGCATGGGCATAGAAAAAATGATTCCTAAGCGGAAAGATCTTGGTGTATTTTTGCGGTTATTAGCCAGAAGTGCTACGGGCCAATTAATCACCACGTATTCAAGTCATTTTGCGAAACCACGCGAGGGACAAGAAATGCATATTGTTTTGGTGGATAATGGTCGCACGCGCCAATTGGCCCGCGACGAGTTCCGTAATTCCTTGAAGTGCATTCGCTGTGCTGCATGCTTTAATACCTGTCCTGTATATCGTAGGAGTGGAGGTCATAGTTATCATCAGCCGGTTGCAGGACCGATTGGATCCATTTTAGCACCTAATTTTGATAAGTCGGCGAATGTCGATTTACCTTTTGCCAGCACACTTTGTGGATCATGTTCTAATGTGTGTCCCGTGAAAATTAATATTCATGAGCAATTATGGTTTTGGCGTCAGGATTTAATGAAAGATGGATTAGCGCCATTAGGTAAGTCCTTGTCGATGAAGGGAATGGCCTTTGTGTTTTCCAACCCGACCATTTTCAAGATGGCCGGATATATGGGGCGTCTTGTGATGCGTTTTGCTCCTTTTATTGTAAATAATAGCTTGAATCCTTGGTTCAAACAAAGAGAAATGCCAGAAGCACCTAAAGAGAGTTTTCAATCTTGGTATAAAAATCGAAAATAAATGAGTTCTAGATCAGAAATTTTTGGGGCTATTCAAGCGTTGGAGAAAAGAGAAATTGATCATCCTGGCGATTTTAAGAGCTATAAGGCCGCTCAAGATGTTGTGGGAGATTTTAAAAATTCCCTGTCGATTGTTGGCGCCATCTGTGTAGACGCCGAAAATAAGCAGGAAGCTGCCACTCGCTTAAGTGAGATTTATCCAGACTTGCTGCGCTATACATCGCACGAAGTGGTGTCTAATGGCCTTGATTTAGAAGCCGTTGATGTCTTAGAAATTGACGGTATGTTTGGGGTAGCGGAGAATGGTGCGATCTGGTTATCGGATCAGTTTTTGCCTAATCGAGTGGCGCCTTTTATATGCCAACATTTAGTGATTTATGTGGCTAAGTCCGAGATTTTGGCCACGCTTCATGAAGCGTATGAGCGTTTGGATGGTAATTACGCCGACTTTGGTCTGTTTCTTTCTGGCCCTTCAAAGACAGCTGATATTGAACAGTTGCTGGTCATAGGTGCCCATGGCGCACGTAGTTTGACCATCGTCCTTGTCTAATATTTAGGCCAACAGTAAGATTTTATTATTTTGTGGTTTTGTCTTTTATTCACTGAGAAGAAAAGGATTATTTTTTGCATTTTTTTTTATAACTTGGTATCTCAACCTATTTAATCAAAATGAGTGTATCAAGAAGAAAATTTCTAGGACAATCAGTCCTTGGTTTGACCGCCTTTAGCATTGTACCACGTCATGTGTTGGGTAAAGGTTTTTTAGCTCCTAGTGATCAATTAACAAAAGCGATTGTAGGAACTGGAGGCATGGGCCGCGGACATATACCCTATGCCGGTACCCGAGTGGTGGCTATGTGTGATGTAGATAAAAAAAATCTGCAGCTGGGCCTTGATAAGGTAGAAAAAGGAGTCAAAGCATTTAGTGATTATAGAGAATTAATCCAAATGCCTGAAGTGGACATCGTTCACGTGGCAACTCCTCCTCATTGGCATGGAATTATTGCGGCTGATGCGGCGCGTGCTGGCAAGGACGTTTGGTGTGAAAAACCGATGACTCGTACGATTGGGGAAGGGAAAAGGTTAGTGGAAGCTGTTCAGCAACACGGAAGAATTTTTCGTTTAAATACATGGTTTAGGTTTGAGAGTAATTTTTATGGGATGAACACACCCGTAAAGCCTATAAAGAAATTAGTAGATTCAGGATTATTAGGTTGGCCTTTGAAGGTTACCGTCAGCAAGCACACTGGATTTGATTGGAAATTTTATTGGATTGGAAAAACGGATTTGACACCTCAGCCAGTTCCTTTGGAGTTGGATTATGAGGCTTGGCTTGGGCCTGCACCTTATAAACCTTATCATGTTCATCGTACGCATGGTACATTTAGAGGGTATTGGGATTATGATGGGGGTGCTTTGGGCGATATGGGTCAGCATTACATGGATCCAGTTCAGTATTTGTTGGGAAAGGATGATACAAGTCCGATCTTTATCGAAGTAGATGCACCTGTTCAAGATAAAGATGCGGTAGGAATTTTTAATCGCATTACTTATACGTATGCGGATGGATGCCAAATCGTGTTAGATGGAGAAGGAAAAGATGATAAAGTAGCTTATATCGAGGGACCCAAAGGTAAATTATATAAGAATTTCAAAACGGACATTCCGGACTTGGATCGTAAGTTGGCCGAGTTCCCTGAACCTGCAGCCCAGCAAACGGATTTTGTGGACGCCGTTAAGAATAGGAAAACATTTGCCTTAAATGAGGCTAATGGACATAAATCTTGTACGCTTGTTAACCTTGGTTTGATTGCCATGCGGGTACATCGGAATCTTAATTTTGATCCTATTAAGCAGGAAATCGTAGGAGACGAAGAAGCTAAACAGCTGATGGACCAACCGATGCGAGCTCCTTATATCCTTTAATGTTGAAGAAAATGAAGACAAATAAAATAATTTATATGATGCTGATGGGTATATTAATCCCAATCAGTTTGCTGGCTCAAACGCCCATCGACAAGCAGAAAGAATCTCGTGAGACTCAAATTCAATTACGGAAGTTAGCTAAGGAAGGTAGCATTGAAGACGGGAAAAAATTAAAAAATTTAGCTTTACAGGCGAAGGGTGCATATGATCCGACTCAGGCCACCGAAGCTTATTTGGACTTTTTAAAACGTCAAAAAGATGGTTTAGCCGAATTGAAATCGTTTCTTTCAAATGATTTGCCACCGGCTATTCAGATTCGCGTGGTGGATTTAATCATTCAAAAGGAAGTAAATCCAAGCGTTTATCTGTTAGGGAAATTTGCGAAAGCGAATCCTGAATTATCGGGATATATGTTGAAAAAAATACTATCAAATCCACAACCTGCTTTGTTGCCGATATTAGCCAAGTCTGTAAAAACTTGGGATGAGGCACATCAAAAAATGTTTGTGGTGGCTGTAGGTAATTTAAAAGCAAAATGGGCTTTGCCTGTGGCTTTATCTACATCACAGAGTTTAAAAACGGAGGTAATCATTAGCCACATTAAGGCTTTGGGATTACAAGCATTACCGAAAGCGTGGGATATCGCGGCCGTAGGTAGCGTGGATGTCATTGCGTTAGGGGAGGCATTTTCAACGCTGTCTGCCAATACATTCTTTATGAAATATGTAAAGGACTTTTCTAAGTTGGCCCCGAACCAACAAGCAATTTTGATGATTTATGGCTCTTATAGGCACTGGGATGGTATTCGTCCGCAGGTTTGGAGGGCTGTGCAATCGAATGGATTAACAAGAGCCGCTGGATTTCAAAGCTTAATTCATTGGTCTAGCGCTCAAGATTTCACATTGATTGCCGATAAATTATCCAATGCCGTGTTGGAAAATGAAGTGGCAGCGCTTCAAGCTTGTGTAACGCTTATTCTTAAAAATAATCCAGCATTGGGTGCACAAATAAATAAGATGGCTTTAAAGGCTAATAAGAAAGAGAATTTTGTCCCGTTTGCACAGGATGTAGAAAATTTGAATTGGCTTTATGCAGCGGCAAAATTGAAAAATGAAAATGCCTTGCGCGCTTTTGTTCGAATTAATGGGAAGGCGGGTTCGAATGTAACCCAACAAGTTCTTCGTTTTCGAAATGCGTTAGCTTTGACCGAGAATAAGGAAATACGTGATCAAATTTATAAAGGATTAGGAAAATGTAATACGCTAAATGCGATGAGGACTTTGCATTTAGGATTAAAGGAGCCTAATGCTAAGTCGACTGCAGCGGATGGGCTGGCGACTATATTTTTAGCGTCTCCGGAATTTCAGGGTCAGATGACTCGGGAGTGGATGCAAGAAGCTGTGTCGGCTGTATCAGAAGCAGATCAAAAATCAGCCGTTCAAAAAGTGATGGCTAAAGGTGGAATGCCTACCGGTTTTTACACGATGTTTAGTGGTCAGGATTTACGCGGTTGGAAAGGATTAGTTGACAATCCGGTGAAGCGAAGAAATATGTCTGCAGATACCTTGGCTAAAAAACAAATTAAGGCAGATGCCGTGATGCGTACCGGTTGGTATGCCAAAGATGAAGAATTACATTTTACGGGTCATGGAGAAAATCTTTGTTCCGTGAAGGATTATCAAGATTTTGAGATGTTTGTGGATTGGAAAATCGAGAAAGATGGAGATGCGGGGATATATTTAAGAGGATCCCCTCAAGTTCAAATTTGGGATTTGGCGAGGACTAGCGTGGGTGCTCAAGTCGGCTCAGGAGGATTGTATAATAACATTAAAAACCCTAAAAATCCCTTAAAAGTAGCGGATAACCCAATCGACGAGTGGAATACCTTCAGAATTATCATGAAGGGGGAACGAGTAACGGTTTATTTAAATGGGGAGTTAGTGGTGGATCAATCGATTTTAGAAAATTTTTGGGATCGTAAAATTCCAATTTTTGTGAAAGATGCGATTGAATTACAAGCTCATGGAAATCACATTACGTATCGCAATATTTATGTGAAGGAATTAGCACCAGAACCTTCGTATCAAGTTTCGGATCAAGAAAAATCGGAAGGTTTTGAGGCCATGTTTGACGGTTCAAGCTTATTTAATTGGACTGGAAATACAATTGATTATGTACCTGAAAATGGAGAATTAGCGATTTATCCTAAAAGGGGAGGTAAAGGAAATTTATACACGAAGAAGGAATACGGAGATTTTCATATGAAACTCGAGTTCCAATTGACCCCTGGGGCCAATAATGGTTTAGGTATTCGTGCGCCATTAGAAGGAGATGCGGCTTATGTGGGGATGGAATTACAGATTTTAGATAATACTGCACCGATTTATGCAAAATTACAGCCTTATCAATACCATGGATCTGTGTATGGGATTATTGCTGCTAAGCAAGGATTTTCAAAACCTGTGGGCGAATGGAACCAACAAGAGGTTATTGCCAAAGGAAATAAAATCATAGTTATTTTGAATGGTGAGGTTATTTTAGATGGAGACATTGCGGAGGCAACTAAAGCCGGAACTGCAGATCATAAAGAACATCCAGGATTAGTAAACAAAACGGGACATATTGGGTTTTTAGGTCATGGTGACTCGTTGAGATTTAGAAATTTAAGAATTAAAGATATTGTTGAACCCATTTTAAACGTAAAAAAGAAAAAAAAATCATGAGTATTCAACTTACCGTAAACAAGAAAAAGATGTCTTTAGACATCGATCCCAATACGCCACTTTTGTGGGCATTGCGGGATAACATGTCACTTAAGGGGACAAAATACGGCTGTGGTATTGCACAATGCGGAGCATGCACAGTTTGGGTTAATGGAGAAGCAACACGTTCATGTGTGTTGCCCATTTCAGCGGTTGCCAATGCCGATATCACCACGATTGAAGGCTTAAGTGATCATGGAGATCATCCGGTCCAAGTGGCTTGGGATGAGTTAGATGTTCCTCAGTGTGGATATTGCCAAGCGGGACAAATTATGACGGCGGCTTCCTTGTTGAAAAAGAAGCCGAATCCTTCCAAAACAGAAATTGTCGATGGAATGTCTGGAAATATATGCCGCTGCGGTACTTATCACCGTATTCAAGAAGCTGTTAAATTAGCCTCTGAAATTGCATCAAAGAAAAAGACTAAATCAACGGTTAAAAAATCAGCCTAATCATGAAAAGCACAAGAAGATCTTTTATACAGAAAACGGCTTTATTTAGTGGAGCCTTTTGCCTAGGCTTTGATTGGTTTCAAGCAAATGGTAAAGAAGTTTCTATGGTTCAAACAACCATGGATTCAGGACGGTTTAATGCTTTTTTAGCGATCGATCCAAGCGGTAAAATAATTTTATATTCGCCAAATCCAGAAATTGGACAAGGAATTAAGACCGCGTTCCCTGTGGTTGTGGCTGAGGAATTAGATGTGGATTGGAAGGATGTGGAAGTACGTCAGGCCAATTTAGATACGCAAAATTTTGAGCGTCAATTAACGGGAGGAAGTGGTGCATTAAAGCATTCATGGGAGCGTTTACGCAAGGCGGGAGCTACGGCTAGAAAGATGTTTATTCAGGCTGCTGCCCAAACATGGAATGTGGATGCCAGCACATGCAAAACTTCAAAAGGATTTGTTTTAGGGCCAAAAGGTCAAAAAGCAAGTTATGGTTCTTTGGTAGCCATTGCTTCTAAGTTGCCGGTGCCTACGGAAGTGACGTACAAGAATAGAAAGGATTATCAGATTATTGGTAAACGAACGAAAGGAGTTGATAATAAAAGTGTAGTTACAGGAAAGCCTGTGTTTGGTTTGGATATTGAAAAGCCAGGAATGGTGATTGCGCAAATCATTCGTCCTCCTTTTGGAGCTACCTTAAAATCTTTTGATGCGGCTGATGCGCTTAAGATGCCAGGGATTGTAGATGTGGTATCGTTTAAAAATAAGGTGGCCATTGTCGGAAAGAGCACATGGGAAGTAATGAAAGCGCGTGCCACTGTTTCTTGTAAATATGATTCAGGCGATTTTGATAGTGATTCAACACATCAGAAATGGTTTGATGAAGGAATGAAGACCGATAAGGCGACGGTTCAAAGAAAAGATGGAGATTTTGCAGCGGCTCTTGCTCGCTCTGCTAAAGTAGTGGAAGCAACCTATGAATGTCCTTTTATTTCTCATAGCCCGATGGAGCCGATGAACTTCTTTGCAGATGTTCGTTCAGATGGAACGGTTTTACTTGCCGGTCCTACCCAAGTTCCTCAGTCTGCTCAAAAAGCGGTTGCGTCTTTATTGAAGATCGATGAGAAAAAAGTAGAAGTGGAGCTTTCCAAAATGGGTGGAGGTTTTGGCCGTAGATTAAACAATGATTTTGCATTAGACGCGGCTGAATTATCTAGTATTATCAAAAAGCCTGTCAAAGTGATGTGGACTCGTGAGGATGATATGGGGGGTGGAATTTATCGTCCAGCCGCTAGGTATCATTTTAAAGCAGGTTTAGATGCTTCAGGTAATATGATTGCTTTCTATTTACGTGGAGTAGGAATTAATGCAGGTAACGCAACTAGACAGGATAATTTCCCTGTAGGTGCCATTGAAAATGTGTTAGTTGAGTCAGTAAACCAAGTGTCTGCTGTTTCCACGGGACCTTGGCGCGCTCCTATTACCAACTTTTTAGGCTATGCTGAACAAGCATTTTTAGATGAAGTGGCTGAGGCTGGTGGTAAGGATCCTGTGCAAATGCGTTTGGATTGGTTGGCCCGCGTCAAATCTAATCCAGTAGGTAAAATCACGTATGAGCCAGATCGTTTCATTGAGGTAATTAAGCAAGCTGCCGAAAAATCAAATTGGAAGAAAAAACCAGGTATACATCAAGGATTTAGTGTTTATTTCTCTCATTTGTCTTATGTAGCTCAAGTAGCTGATGCGCAAATGGTGGATGGAAAAGCTAAAATCACACATGTAACCGCGGTAACCGATTGCGGAGAAGTAGTTAATTTAAGTGGTGCAGAAAACCAAATTAAAGGAGCGATTATCGACGGTATGGGTCATGCCTTGTTTGCTAAGTTGAGATTTAATGATGGCGTTGCTTCGCCGACCAATTTCAATGGATATCGATTAATTAAAGGAAATGAAATTCCGACGATTAATGCATATTTTGTTGACAATGGGATTGAGCCGACAGGTTTAGGGGAGCCAGCTTTGCCGCCAACCGGTGGATCTATAGCGAATGCACTTTATGCCGCTACAAAGAAGCGACTTTATAAACAACCATTTGAAGTATAGGTTTTAATTGATTAGATGTGAGAGGCGCTTTTACGGCGCCTCTCTTTTTTTATGTCTAAATCTAATTTACAACGGGAAAGGCCACCACTCTAAGTCGGGTAAAGCCAAATGGAATAAGTCGAATCGTTTCTGATTCTTTGTTTACAGTTCCTTCATAAACCCCAGTTCTCGTGGTGATCGGTTGATGTGCCACCCCATCTTGGGTTTTCCAATCCGGAATTTTTTTACCTAAGGTCGTAATTTCAAATGGGCTACTCATGGAATTCCATTTAAAATCCTTTGGGAAAGGAACTGAGTGAAAGCTGGTATTTGGGATTGGATTTGCAATGGTGGTTTTTAAGAGTCCAAAATTCCAGTCACTTTTAGGCATGATTTCTAAATATTCACCTTCTTGTGGATGTATTTGTTTTGTCACTTCCTCATTGATTTTTAGGGCATAAATGAGTGCTCCTTTTTCGATGGATCTTGAGTTTTTTGCCCAATTTTTAGTTGTGATTTCATTGGGGAAGAATAGGTCAACTTGATCATTTTTGTTCCAGGTTCTTTTGATTCGAACGATTTGGCCACCTTTTTCTCTTTTGATTTCTTTCCCGTTGACATGTATGATTGCCTCTTTACACCAAATAGGCACTCTAAATTCTATCGGAAATTCGGAGGATTTCGAAGGTTGGACGATGAATTTAATTTGATCTTCAAATGGATATTGTGTTTGCTCGTCGATCGTCAATCCCACTCCATTCGGCAATGTAGTTTGTAGTTTATTGGGTCCATAGACAAGTGCCGCTACGCCACCATCTGTGGTCGCATACCAAAGGTGAGAAATGTATTTGGGCCAGCCTTGGTGCATATTTGCGGTGCAACAAGTATATCCGGCAAAAGGTCCATACACATTATTCATTTTTCTAGAGAAGGGTAGGGAGAAGTTATAAATTCCTTTTTTGACTTCTACTTGGTTTGCGATTCCAAAATACTGTCGGTGATAAAAATCCTCCGTTGTCTGGGCAGGAAGTGCATTGAAAGTCATTCTCTCCAAAGCATCCATGTAATGGGTTTCGCCCGTAATACTGATGATTTGCTCTAAAGAGTACATCGCTTCCACCGTCGCACATAACTCGGTTCCCTGAACGGGGTCATTTCCATGTATATCTTCATCACCGGAAAACATGCCATGAGGTAAGCCGTGCAAGGTCATTAAATCTTTAAAACCAGTGCGCAAAGAATTTAAAAAGTAAGGGTCGTTTTTAATTTGATACTGAATGGCTGGCATTTTTATTCCCATACCTACGTTGACAGCATGCCTTTCCATCCACCTTTCTCCCGTTTGATTGTAGGCTGCCGCGATCGCCCAATCTCTTTTTCCAAGCATATCGGTCCATTGAAAGGATTGACTATAGATCAAATCGCCTAATGTGATTAAGTTGGGGTCTTTGGTGATATTATAAAGCCAATAAACAATCATTAAATTGTCTCCACCTCTTGCTTTAGCCCATTCGGTCCATTTTTCTAACGGGTTTTCTTTTAGATTTTTCAATTGGTATGCAAAATATTTTTGCATAAAAGGAATCACTCTCGGGTCATTCGTCGCTTGATAATATTGTTGGAGTACTTTCAGCATGACCATCCTCGGCCACCAGTCGGCACCTTGAGAACCTATCTCAACAGGCCTCCCCGTTTCCGTTTCATATTTTGAATAGGGCCCAAAAAAACCTGAGGGTCTCTGGGTATTTAATGTCCATTGGACATATTTGTTAACTTTTTGAATGAGGGCCGGGTCTTTCGTAATGTAGGCCAAAGGCAAGGCTCCGTCGAGCCAATAGGGAGTTTCTTCCCAGTCGTCGCCTTTGCCGCCGAGCCAACCGTTATCTATTTGAATTTTTTTATGGAACTCATCTAAATGCCCGGTAGACCCATTTTTTAAAATGTCACTTTGCTGTTTAAGCCAATTTGTAGGTGTTATTTGGCCTAAGGGAATTTCAGCATATTGAAATTTCAGGGATTGACTTTGAATATTGAAAATGAAGGTCAACAGGATGCTTCCTATTAGGTAGAAATTTTTCATGTTTTTATAGGTTTCGTTGGGATAAATGTAAGTAAAATTTACAACGTTTGAAATCGTTGATGATTAGTTGGCCATGCCAACTTAATATATTGGGTATTATTACTTAATTTTGGGCTCTATCGATCGAAGATTTTATTTATGGTTATTTTGACAACCACATATAATTGTGAGTTTTTCATTGAAAAGTGTATTCAATCTTTGTTGGATCAGACTTTCAAAGATTTTGTCTGTTACATAACCGATGATATGTCTACGGATAGGACTGTGGAAATGGCTAGATCCATCATTAAAAATGATCCACGATTTATCATTATTGAGAATAAGGCCAAAATGTTTCAGCCTGGAAATTACGATCAAGTCATTCGAAATAATGACAAAATTTCAGATAACGAAGTGTGTGTAGAATTGGATGGAGATGATTGGTTTTCTGATCAGGAGGTACTTGAACGCATTGCGAATGTGTATCAGAATAATTTTATTTGGTTGGCCAATGGTAGTTTTCAATACCAAGATGGTCGGTCTGGTTTTGCCCAAAAGCCTAGTATATGGAAGTCGATCAGAAAACAGGATTTCACTTTGACACATATCAGAACTTGGCGTGCTTTTTTATGGCGTAAGATCTTGTTGGACGATCTGAAAGATGCTAATGGTCAGTATTATGACGTTGCCGGTGATTTGGCTTTTATGTTTCCAATGTATGAGATGGCAGGTTTACTACATTATCGTTTTTTGAAGGAAATCAACTACGTTTATAATGAGTCCAATCCATTGAATGATCATAAAGTACACATGGAAAAAGTGAACCGATTGGTAAAAGAAATTCGATCAAAAAAACCATATAAAATGCTTTGGTTACGCTAATGGATACCAAGACGCCATTTTTTAGTATTTGCATTCCTACTTATGAGATGAAAGGCTTAGGCGCATCTTATTTAAAAAGCACATTTGAAATTCTGGCGATTCAGTCATTCACAGATTTTGAAGTAATAATTTCAGATCATTCGGTCGATGATGCAATAAAAGATTTGTGTGTAGTATTCGAAAAATCATTCAATATAAATTACATTAAAAATAACTCAGATCGAGGAAGTTCCTCTGCCAACATCAATCGTGCCATTAAATCTGCTCGGGGGCTTTGGATTAAAGTTTTATTTCAAGATGATTATTTACTGGGTACAAATGCCTTGGAAATTATTCGTGATCAAATAAATAGTGGAGATGCGGGTTGGCTTGTCAGCGCATGCCAACATACCCATGACGGAGAGCTTTTGTTTGATTCGCATTTCCCAAGCTACCATTCGGATATTCATTTAGGAGAAAATACGATTGGAGCTCCTTCCAATATTGCATTTAAAAACAAAGGGTCTTTGTTTTTTGATCGGAATTTAATTTGGCTCATGGATTGTGAATTCTATAAGAGACTTGAATTGATCTTTGGGCCTCCTTTGATTCTTAATGAGCTTTGTATCGTTAATCGAGTGGGTGCTCATCAAGTAACTAACACCTTGATTCATGATGATTTAGTCAGAAATGAGCTTAGATATGTTAAAAATAAATATAAAATCTTTGAATTTTTAAACTCAATCCGTTTGAAAAATTTGTTTTTAATTAGCTTTATGGACGTAATTACTCAATATTTAATGTCTGCAAAAGATCGACTTAGGAATATATTTTAGCGGTCTTCTTTTTCATTTATAATTATACCTACCTTAGTTTAGTTCTAAAATTGTTGACCATGAAACATCTACAAGTAATCTGTTTATTTAGCTTATTTTTTTCCACGAATGTAATTATTGCTCAAAAAGTGGAATCGTCTACATTCGCCTCTGGTGGTTCAATCACCGTGATTAATGGCAAATATTATTCGCATGTGATAGGACAATCCATTTGGGAAAAAATGTATCCTGAAAAAATTGATGAAATTAATTTGACTGATTTTGACAATGTACGTTTAGGGAAATACGTTTTACACATTGTTTACAAAGGAAAACCTTTTGTAGCGAGCATTGTAAAAGAATAAATTACATTCTAATTATTTGGCCATCCTCCATTTCGATGATTCGAGTAGTTCTTGCGGCAAATTCGTTATCGTGAGTCACAATTAAGAGCGTTTGTTTAAATTCTTGGGCTAACTCTTGGAAAATATCAAAGACAATTTCAGAGTTTTTCTTATCTAAATTTCCAGTGGGTTCATCACCCATAATTAACAATGGGTCATTGATTAATGCTCTTGCAATGGCAACGCGTTGCTTTTGACCTCCAGATAACTGGTTAGGTAATTTCAAAGCTTCCTTTTCGATGCCTAATATTTTCAATTTTTCATAAGCCCTATGCTCGATTTCCTTTTCGGAATATAAGCCAAGTTTCAATCCGGGTAACATCACGTTTTTCAACACGGAGAACTCATTCAATAGGTAATGAAATTGGAATACAAATCCTATTTTTTCATTGCGTACTTGGGCTAAGATTTTCTCTGATTTCCCTTTCATGGATACTCCATCGATGGCTATATCTCCATCATAATCAGTATCCATCGTGGATAAGATATATAGTAGCGTGGACTTTCCACAACCCGATTTACCTATGATGGAAACGAATTCGCTTTCATAGAGTGAGAAGTTGATGTTATCCAGAATTTTGATCGTCACGGGATCATGAAAATACTTCGAGACATTCAAAGACTCCAATACCTTTTTTTGCTTATTATTTTCCACGAATGATAACGACAGGGTCTATGCTACTTGCTTTTCTTGCCGGAAAGTATCCCGCAAAATAAGTAGTGATGATGGAAAAAATTCCGCCAATGAAATAAAAATTCGGGTTGTAATTAATGGGATAGGTCTTGACGGTTGGCAACGAATCCGTATTAAATGGTATTTGGTCAATTAAGTTGGAAAGCCCAAATCCTCCCAATAAACCCATCGCCCCACCAAAAATCCCTATACTTAACGCGATCGATATAAATATTTTATTGACATCCCCTCCTGAAAATCCCACCGCTTTTAAAATGGCTATCGAATCCATTTTCTCATAAATCATCATATTAAGGATGTTATAAATGCCGAAACCTGCGACAATCAACAAGGTAATCCCCACGGCATAGGAGATTAAACTCCGAATGGAACTTCCAGTTTCAAATTGAGAATTGGCTGTCTGAATATCGATTGCATCCACTTCATAAAAGGATTCAAACTCTTTTGCAGCAGCAGGAGCACCCAAAATATCTTTTAGTTTTACTTGAATATCCGTAATAAAACTGGCCGAAGCGCCCAATAATTTTTGCGTAGTTTTTATCGACGCATAACTCTGAACCTTATCGATATCCTGTATGCCCGACTGAAAGAAGCCAACCACCTTTAAGCTTAAGCGTTCACCCTTGCTTGTCGTTACTTGTACTACATCGCCGATATTCACCAACATTTTTTCAGCCAAACCTTTTCCTAGAATAACGCTATTGGGAATATTTTTTAAATCTAAAAAATTTCCGGCTGTGACATAATCGTTGAATTTGAATAACCTGTTTTCTTCCAAGGGTTCAATTCCATTAATGACTCCTGTCAGATCGATGGATCCCACATTGTAA
>Ga0209651_1000432_pt1 | contig 14931 bp, 20 predicted proteins | sample LauGreFBDMM110SN_2_FD_188216 | JGI IMG/M metagenome (GOLD analysis project Ga0209651, IMG submission 188216) | Freshwater lake microbial communities from Lake Michigan, USA - Fa13.BD.MM110.SN (SPAdes) (version 2) | ecosystem: Environmental > Aquatic > Freshwater > Lake | place: Lake Michigan... | reverse complement strand
TAGTCCAAAACAGCGCTCATTAAGGTTTTTCGATAATATACCAGTTCATGTATAATAGAAGTATGGCGCAGTGTGAAAAAACATTGAAGTGGATTGGTAGTAGTTACAAAGATTTAATCTCTTTGCCAGGTGATATAAGACGTGAATTTGGATTTGCTTTATCGCTAGCTCAATTTGGTGAAAAGCACATAAATGCTAAAGTGTTAAAAGGTTTTGGTGGTGCTGGCGTATTAGAGGTCATTGAGAACAATGTTGGTGGGACTTACCGTGCTGTTTATACGATTAAGTTTGATGAAATAGTATTTGTGCTTCATTGCTTCCAGAAAAAGAGTAAGACTGGAATTGAAACGCCTAAAGAGGATATGAATATCATCCAAAGTCGAATGAAGCTTGCTGAACAAATTTCAAAAGAGTTAAAAAAATGAAAACTAAAATTATTAATGGTGTCGAAGTTACTACTGGATCAGCAAATATTTTTGCTGATCTTGGACTTGAAGACGCTGAAAAACTAAAGATCAAGACGGGACTAGTTATCAAAATTATGAAAGCAATGCGAAGTCAGGAACTCACTCAGCAAGAAGCCGCAAAACGCATGGGTATTACTCAACCAAAGGTTTCAGAGATGATGCGTGGTAACTTCACTAACTTGTCTGAGAGAAAATTAATGGATTGCTTAACTAGATTAGGTTATGACATTGAAATCAAAGTTCGTCCTTCAAAAACAGGAGTCGGTAATATGATGTTGCTTGCTTATTAGTTTCTTTGCAAGCTCTATACTAGTATTGAGTGAGAATGGTTTTGATAGCTGAGTTTTTAATGTATTAATTTTTACTTTACAAAAGTTTCACACAACAAGAATCGATTGGAGTACCCTAGTCTAAGATTGCGTTGATGCCTAAACAAATATAGGCACAAAACAGGTGCAATTTTTTAGGTGAGAATTCTCTATTCTAAAAATTCAAATCCTATTTTTTTCCGAATTACCACAGAAGCTTTTCCAGTTAAAGAGTTAGAGAAGAGTTGCGCAAGATCTTTCTGTTGCGAATTTGAGCATATTCCCAAGGTGTAGTCAGTTGCTAGTTCAAACTCTAGAGGTAAGTTCCCCACTAGTTCAGTTCCTGGCGTAATATTAATTTCAGTCACTTGGGTGCTTCCAATTAATTGGTCTTCATTGCAAGCAGCCATTGCGGCCATAGCAACTGCTCCATTTGGGTAAGTACGAAAACGATCAGCAATTTCTTGATCAAGGCCAAGGGATTTGAGAACATGCATCACATGGATTCCGGCGGTCGCTTTTTCTGGATCTGGGAAATAAATACCTTTGGCATTTCGAAATGCTGTCAATAACTCAGCCCTTGTTTTAATGGGTGGTTTAGGTGTCCCTGATTTAACTGCAACTCCTGTCTTGACTATACCCAAAGAAATTTCTGAACCCTTAATAACCTGACCAGACTCGATTAATTGCAGGATTTGAGATTTTGTCAAAATAATTAGATCACAGTAAGATCCTTGCAATAACTGCTCTCGCATCGCACCAACCGCATTAAAGGTAGCATGAATGGCGCACTGATGTAATTTTTCGAAATCTTTTTGTAATCCCTTAACAACGCCAGCCGCTGCACCACCACTTAATATAACTAATTCCATAACGATCCTTTATTATTCGGGTTTAATACCTGCTGACTTAACAATCGTAGCCCATTTGCTAATATCGGCTTCAAGGTATTGATTAAATTCTGGGACGGTCATTGATAAAGGCAGAGCACCTTGCTTAGCCCAAAGATCCTTGACATCTTGACGCGCGATAACTTTTCGAATGGCATTATTTAGTTGTGTGACGATTTCAGAAGGGGTAGCTTTGGGAGCCATTATTCCAAGCCAAATCGTTGCCTCAAATTTAGGAACTCCAGCTTCACCAACTGTAGGGGTGCTAGCCATAATCGCAGAGCGATTTTTACCAGTCGTAGCAATCGCTTTGACCTTGTTTTCCTTAACAAACTCATTCATTGTGGTAATTGCATCAAACATCATATCAACTTGACCGCCAATAATATCCGTCCTAGCTCCGGAACTCCCTTTATAAGGAATGTGGGTAATATTAACTCCTGCCATGGAATTAAAAAGTTCCCCAGCCATGTGGTAAGGGGTTCCTGTACCTGAGGATGCAAAATTTAACTTTCCAGGTTTGGATTTGGCAAGTTGAATTAGCTCTGCCAATGTTTTGACTGGAACAGAGGGATTGACAACTAGGACGAGATCAGAAAAGTTGATTGGAGCTACACCGACAAAATCCCTCATCAAATTAAAGGGTTTGTTGGGAACAAGTGATTCATTAACAGTTTGCGTATTAGACATCATTAACAATGAGTAACCATCTGCTGGCGATTTTGCTGCAAAGTCAGTACCGATAATCGAGCCAGCACCTGGTTTATTTTCGACTAAAAATGTTTGTTTAAACTCATCCTGCAGTCTTTGTGCCATAAAACGTGCATAATTATCAGCAGGCCCACCTGCAGCAAATGGCACAATAATTTTGACTGATTTGCTAGGATAGTTATCTGCAAAGGCTGTCGATGTGATAAATGCCAGCGTGGCAAATAGTGTGAGAAGTTTATTTATCATATTTGATTTCCTTGTAGGATTAGTTATACGAACTAGTTAAAAACGATTCAAATTGTATTATCCTTGATTTTTCTCCTCACACTCTATATCGCAACTGCTCACCATGTCCCTCCAAGAAGAAGCTTTTCACTGCCTATGTATCAAAAATCCATCTAGGAAGGTTCTAGAGGTCCAGGACCTATATCAACGTAGTCTCATTCAAGCCAGTAGTCTCCAATGTGAAAATGCCGTTATTCATAACGAGCAATTGATTCCTGGATTTCCGGATAAGCCCGAATTAGTACCCCCTTTAGCTGTAAAAAAAAGAGCCATGCATAGGATTGAGGGGAGGGCAATCGCAATGCATGCATTGGCCCATATAGAATTCAATGCTATTAATTTAGCGCTAGACGCTATTTGGCGCTTTTCTAATATGCCCACCAAGTTCTATCGTGATTGGCTTTTAGTTGCCAAAGAAGAGTCCGAGCACTTTGACTTGCTACAAGGGCATTTAGCCGAGCTGGGATATTCTTATGGGGACTTTACTGCGCATAATAGTTTGTGGGAAATGGTTGATAAGACAAAATTAGATGTTTTAGCTAGGATGGCACTCGTCCCAAGAACAATGGAAGCTAGAGGTCTAGACGCTGTTCCGATGATCCGAGATCGATTCTTACAAGTTAAGGATATGCGTATGGTCGAGATTCTGGATATTATTTTGCGAGATGAAATTGGTCATGTAGAAATAGGTAATTATTGGTTTAATTACCTGTGTCAGGCAAGAAGGCTTGATCCAATGAAGGCTTTTAAAGATTTATGTAAACAATATAAGGCCCCGATTCTAAGAGGTCCTTTTAATATTGATGCTAGAAAATTAGCAGGTTTTACTGATGAAGAGTTAACACACCTAGTAAATCAGGCCAGTTAACTCGATACACGAATCTATCAGCCTAGTATCTTCAATCTATTGTATTTTTTGGACTTGCAGCCAAGCTAATTCGGCGATAGGGCGTGCTTTTTTGCCCATTTCGATGGCTTGTTGACTAGCAGCGTTGCCTTGAATTGCTCGGTGGGCAACTCCTTGAAGAATGGCCGCCATGCGAAACATGTTAAAGACAATATAAAACTCCCACTCCTGATCAGAGTTGAGCTTAAAACCAGTTCTTTTTAAGTAGGAATCTAAATAACTTTGCTCATCTGGTATTTGTTGCTCCTCAAAATTGATGCCATGTAATCCCCTGAAAAGTTCAGGAGGAAATCGCCAAGCCATCATATGATATGCAAAATCAGAAATAGGATTACCTAAGGTCGATAACTCCCAATCCAAGACAGCTAAGACCTGAGACTGTTTAGGATGAAAAATCATATTATCAATCCGAAAATCTCCATGAACGATACTGGTTGGATCATTACTTGGGATATGTTTTGGTAACCACTCAATGAGATGATGCATCGCATCGATGGGTTCTGTTTGAGAGGCCATATATTGCTTAGACCAGCGCTCTAATTGCCTTTGCACGTAACCACCTGTTCTACCATAGTCACCTAGGCCAATTGAATTCGGAGAGATTTGATGCAGCTTAGAGATTGTCAAATTCATTTGATCAAATATATCGAAGCGTTCTGAGGCATCTAAATCGGGTAAGCGCGGATCCCAAAATATGCGCCCATCGACAAACTCCATGACGTAAAACTCTGAACCAATAATGCTTGGATCCTGGCAATAGGCATAGACCTGAGGAACTGGAAAGTCAGCTTGGGAAAGCGCTTCAATGACGCGGTACTCACGGTCAATGGCATGGGCACTTGGCAGAAGATCACCGATGGGTTTTCTTCTGAGAATACATTGGAACACGTCTTGCGTAATTAAAAAGGTGGGATTCGACTGACCACCTTCTATTCGCTTGATTTGAATATCTTGATTTGGTTCAATAGCTGCTAGATGATCTTTGGCCCATACGCGTAATTTTTTTTCAGAAAGATCGTGCTGATTAACCATAGTCGAATAGTGCTTACCTAAACTCAACGAGTTTAAATGTGCCCATTGATTTGGCGAGTAAGTCGCCGGAGGCATCATAAGCCGAAGCCTCACAGAATTGAATCGACTTACCGGCTTTGAGGACTGTGCCATGGACAACCATTTTGCCTTTGCCGCCTTTGATAAAGCTCGTTGACATATCAATTGTCATCGCACCACCCAAATGGCCATGCTTTACTTTAGCCGCCATTGCCATTGCAAAATCGAGCAAAGTCATCATAACGCCACCATGCGCAACCCCAAAGGAATTACACTGCCATGGTTGCAAATCTAGGTGCACATGCACCAAGTCTTCGGAAATCTTTTCTACATCCATAGCCATTTTTTCGATGAAGGGAATTTCAATACCAAAATACGTTTGTGACATGGTTTTTCCTGTTTTGAGTTATTTGTATGTTTAAAGAGAATGAATCTAATCATTTTGAACTTTTTTTAGTTGGTTCAGGACAGTAAAAACACCACTTGTCCTGAGCATGATTTTATTGCCAACTTTGAGGGAGCACTCCGCAAAGCTCATTCGTTTACCGATTTTACTAATTCGAAATTCAGTCTCTACCCAATCATTGGGTTTGGGACTAGCCATAAAATCTGAACTTAAATGGACCGTAACTAGTTTTTGTGGTGGCTCGGTACTTCTAGATAAGTTGTATCCTAAAGCAGAATCAGCCATGGAAATCAGCATTCCACCATGCGCAGTTCCCCAAATATTGGTGTGTTTTGGCTCTATTCGAATACCAAATACGCGCTCAACGTGGCCGTTATCGGTGGGGACATTTTTATAATACCAAGGTCCAAGCATCGTTAAAAATTGTTCAGACTGCGGGGATAATTCGTGCAGAATAAATCCCTCGGGAATATCAAGCGAATGGTTAATGGTCATTGCTATCTATTGTATTCAAATCTATGAGCCTAATCCGAAAGAGAAGGGATAGGGATTAAAATAAGGATATGTATACAGTTAAAGAAATTTTTAGTACGCTGCAAGGAGAGGGGGCGCAAGCCGGGCGGGCAGCTGTTTTTTGTCGCTTTACGGGATGCAACCTTTGGTCTGGTAGAGAAGAAGACAGAGCCCAAGCAATTTGTCAATTTTGCGATACAGATTTTGTTGGAATGAATGGTGTTGGGGGAGGGAAGTTTCCTGATGCCAATTCTTTAGCAAATGCGATTGATTCTGAGTGGCTTCAAATGAATCGATCTCAGACTAATAAATACCTGGTTTTTACGGGTGGAGAACCATTATTGCAATTAGATGAGGTTCTTATAAAGGCACTTCATGAAAGACATTTTCAGATTGCCATAGAAACCAATGGCACTATTAAGCCTCCTGCACATATTGATTGGATTTGCGTTAGCCCAAAAAATGGTTCAAGTTTGGTTTGCTTACAAGGAGATGAAATCAAATATGTGATTCCTCAAAATCACCAGATACCTCATTTGAATGAGATTGAATTGTCCCTCAAGCGTTTTGAAAAAATGAACTTCCAACATTTCTTTTTACAAGCAATGGACGGTCCTCGGCAAGCAGAGAATATCAATTTAGCCATTGAACTGTGTAAAAAGAGGCCATTATGGCGACTTAGCCTGCAGCAGCATAAATTAATCCACTTACCCTAGATCAAGCCCCGAAGATGAAATATTTTGAAATTACCCGAAAATTAGAGTTTGATGCTGGGCACCGGATCCCGAACCACAATGGTCAATGTCGTCATTTGCATGGGCATCGCTATTGTTTGGAGGTTACTCTAAGAGGTCAGGTCAATGAAACAAGTGGTGCCAGGGATGAGGGCATGATTATGGATTTTGGCGATATCAAGAAAATCATGAATGATGTCCTTATTCAGCATTGGGATCATTCTTTCTTTGTGGCTCAGACGGATACGGAATTAATGGCCTTTCTAAAGACAATTGTGGATCATAAAACGACTGTTATGCAGGCTGTACCAACTGCGGAGAATATTGCTCAGTATGCATTTGACTTATTAGCGCCGGCCTTAAATAATCATTTTATGAAAAAATTGACCTTACAACGCGTCAGGTTGTATGAAACCCCAAACTGCTGGGCTGATGTCTTTGAGGCCTAAATGAGTAGTCATTTTACGGACGACGAAAAATGGATGCGTCTAGCCATTGAGCAAGCCAAACTGGCCGCCCTAGAGGGAGAAATTCCGGTCGGGGCAGTCCTCGTTAAGGATGGGCAATGCCTTGCTACTAGTCATAATTTTCCAATTGCAAGGCATGATCCGACTGCCCATGCTGAAATGAATGTCCTGCGTGAGGGCGCCAAGCAACTACAAAATTACCGCTTACCTGGGGTTGATCTATATGTCACACTAGAGCCCTGTCTGATGTGTGCAGGAGCTATTTTTCATGCCAGAGTCAATCGGGTATGCTTTGGAGCATTTGATTCCAAGACTGGTGTTGCGGGTGGGGTCATTAATGTGTTTCAAGAGACTGCCTTAAATCACCACACAGCAGTTCAGGGTGGTATTCTAGAGACCGAATGTTCCAAGTTATTAAAGGATTTTTTTAAAAATAAGCGTCTTTTAGCCCATTAAAAAAATATGCCTCAACTATGCCCCAAGTCTTAGCTAATCTGCACTGCATTGCACCTTCAGGTCCTTTACTCAATATCGAGCGAGCAACTAGAGGCCTGCAATGGTTAGAAAACCAGGGCTTTGTAATCCATAATGCGACTGCTGCCAATCGTCAATTTGAACGTTTTGCAGGCACGGATCGTGAAAGGGCTCAAGAAATTAATGCATTAGCAGAAATAGTCAATGATGAAGGGTTGATTGCCATGGGGATTCGGGGGGGGTATGGCATGACTCGCATACTTCCTCAAATAGATTGGAGTAAGCTTGGTCGGGCGGTTTCAAAGGGACTCTCGATTGTCGGTCACAGTGATCTAACAGCATTACACCTCGGTTTACTAGCTCAAACAGGTATGCCAAGTTATGCTGGACCGATGGTTTCGGCCGATTTTGGTAATGAATCAAGTGCTGAGATATCTCAATTTACATACCAACACTTTATTCAAGCTGTTATCAATAAAAAATTGGATATGCAGGTGGAGCATACTCAAAAATTCTATACGGAACCTCCAATCGAGTTGCGAAAGAAGATCTTATGGGGCGGGAATTTATCAATGCTAGTGAGTCTTTTAGGAACACCATATTTCCCGTCTATGGAGACAATTCATCAAGGTATCTTATTTATTGAAGATGTTAATGAACACCCATACCGGGTGGAAAGAATGTTGTTACAACTGCTGCAAGCAAATGTACTGAGTAGCCAATCGGCTATATTGGTTGGGGACTTTTCTGGCTATCAATTAGGTCCCCTTGATGCGGACTATTCATTGCTAAAAGCTTTGGGTCGAGTTGGTCAGGAATTAAACCAACTTAGTACAGGTACGGCTATTATTTCAGGCCTACCGTTTGGGCATTGTTTAGATAAAGTCACATTACCAGTTGGTATATCTTGTGATTTAGACTTGTCCACTCAGGGTTTTAAACTTTCAGGCAGTTGGTAATTCTTGAAAATTTAAGTAAGGATAGTAAAATGATGGGTTGAGATCTCTTTTCTATCATCATTTCTAATTTTTTTTGAGTTCATAGTGCTATCTACATCCAACATCACCATGCAGTTCGGCCACAAGCCGCTTTTTGAAAATATTACGGTTAAATTCGGAGGCGGGAATCGCTATGGGTTAATCGGAGCAAATGGCTGTGGAAAGTCTACCTTCATGAAAATTTTGGGTGGTGAATTAGAGCCATCCTCGGGACATGTTATGCTTGAGCCGAATATTCGGCTGGGGAAGTTACGCCAAGACCAATTTGCTTTTGAAGAGATGCGTGTCCTAGATGTTGTGATGATGGGCCATGCTGAAATGTCTAACGTTGCAAAGGAGAGAGATTTAATTTATGCAAATCCTGATGCAACTGAAGATGATTATATGCATGCTGCCGAGTTAGAGGCGAAGTTTGCAGAATACGGTGGCTATACAGCCGAAGCTAGAGCAGGGGAGTTATTACTGGGTGTTGGCGTTTCAATTGATTTGCATCAAGGCTTCATGAGTGCGGTTTCGCCTGGTTGGAAATTACGTGTTCTACTTGCTCAGGCTTTATTTTCTGACCCAGATGTCTTGTTATTAGATGAGCCGACCAATAATTTGGATATCCATACGATTCATTGGTTAGAAGATATTTTGAATGAGCGCAATAGTACGATGATTATTATTTCGCACGATCGGCATTTTCTAAACTCGGTTTGTACGCATATGGCTGACATGGATTTTGGAACTTTACGGGTTTATCCAGGCAATTATGACGATTACATGTTGGCTTCTGCCCAAGCCAGATCTCAGCAGATGTCGGATAACGCCAAAGCAAAAGATAAAATTGCCGAATTACAAGACTTTGTCAGAAGGTTTTCCGCTAACAAATCTAAAGCCAGACAAGCTACATCTAGGCAAAGACAGTTAGAGAAGATTGAGGTGGCCGATATCAAACCCTCTTCAAGACAAAATCCATTTATTCGTTTTGAACTCGAAAAGGTATTGCACAATATTGCTGTTGAATGTACTGGCATTACAAAAACATTTGATCGGACTATTTTTAAAAATTTGAATATAACGGTTCAGCCTGGTGAGAAAATTGCTATTATTGGTCAGAATGGGGCGGGTAAGACAACCCTCTTGACTACACTCTTAAGTGCACGTTTTGAGGGGGCTGACCCCGATCAGGGAGCGGTGAAGTGGGCTGAACATGCCAACGTTGGGGTAATGCCTCAAGACACCAATATGTGCTTTCCAGTCGATAAAAACTTATCTGACTGGATGGGTGACTGGTCAAAAGCAGGGGATGATGATCAGGTAATCCGAAGTACTTTAGGCCGATTACTCTTTTCGGGCCCAGAAATCACCAAATCCGTTAAAGTGATTTCTGGTGGTGAAAAGGGTCGAATGATCTGGGGTAAATTAATGTTAGGTAAGCACAATGTGCTTGCTCTAGATGAGCCGACCAATCATATGGACATGGAATCGATTGAAAGTATGCAGATCGCCCTAGAAAAATATGCTGGCACATTGATATTTGTATCGCATGACAGGGAGTTTGTTTCCGGCTTAGCTACTCGGATTTTAGAGGTTGGGATGGATGGTGAAGTTGTAGACTTTTCAGGAACTTACGAAGAATACCTCACAACCAAGGGCATGAATTAACTGGATCTATTTTAGTCTTTTTGTTGCGTAAAACGCATGGCAGTGCCCTCTACAGTAATTCGCTGCCAAACTTGTTTTTTTTCTTCTGGGGTCATACTCACCCAATTAGCCACTTCTAGAATTGTCCGGCCGCAGCCTTTACATATATCATCAAAAAGAGTCGAGCAAATGCCGATACAAGGCGAGTCTTGGCCCGAGTCAGGAGTGGTACTCATCCGAAAGAGGACATACCAATGAGTTCAATTTTATATTGATCTGGATCTTCAATAAAAGCAATGATTGTATTACCACCCTTTACGGGACCTGCTTCTCGAGTCACATTACAGCCCATTTGTTTGACCATTTCGCAGGTTTTATAGACATCTTCAACGCCAATTGCGATATGACCAAAATAGCCACCATGTTCATAATGGTCTACGCCATAGTTGTAGGTTAATTCGATTTCTCCAAAACCTGCCTGATTACCCTTGCCATAACCTAAAAAGGCTAGATCATACTTTTGCTCTGGTCTTTGGGTAGTTCTGAGAAGGCTCATACCTAGAATTTGTGTATAAAATTCAATCGATTGAGGTAGGTTAGTTACCCGAAGCATCGTGTGCAGAAATTTCATATTGCCTTTGTCATGTTCCTTGGATTGAAACATCTATCTTATTTAACATAATAATTATTATACGCATATTACTTATCTAAGTAAGTGTTGATAATTCTTGTAATGATGTGAAAATTCACTGAATATCTCTATTTTATAGCTTTTAAGGAATTAGATTCCGACTTGCATAGTTTTGCCCCTATGGCCATGGTTTTAGTATGTATTCTGATTGATACATTTTTTTCCATCTAGACTTCAATCCTTCAACTATCTCTTTTTGATTTCCCATATTAGCAAAATCGATTGCTGTCAGTTCTAACTGATTCTTCGCTGCTAAATCGGCTTCATTATCAAGTAAATATTTCACAACCTGAATGTGGCCGGCCCGAGATGCTAACATCAATGGTGTTGTGGAATTGGGGCTTTCGACATCAACATACGCATCTTTTTCGATCAAAAAACGAATAATCGCTAAATGCCCGTTGGTGCTTGCATAATGCATGGGGCTCCAGCCATTTTTTTCTATACTGGCCTGTTTGGTATCAATTAAGTATTTTACCAAAGGTAAATCCCCATTAAAGGCGGCGTACATGAGGGCATTTTCCTGATTATTATTCTCTAAATCTACATTTAAATCATTAACTTGCGAGAGATATTGAATAACTTTTTTTGAGTCATTTTTAATCGCATGAATCAATAAAGTATCGCCAGATGCGTTCTGTAAATTGACCGCTGAGAGATTTCTATCCAGATATTTTTGAAGTCCTTCCAAATCATCAAAATACGCCATTTGAAAAAGAGATTCAGTAATAAATGCTAGAGATTGTCGAGTTGGGAGCTTTTGTTGATTTGTTTGAGACAAGCTCACGCCCGCCAGGCCGACTAGGGCAAAACCCACTAATAATTTACTAAAGAAGTTATTTGACATAGCTAAACCTGAAATAGTTCAGAAAAATTACGGCTAGTGACCGTGGCCAACTCCTCGACTGGAATACCTTTTAATTCGGCAATATATTTACCAACGTAACTAACCCAAGCTGGCTGGTTCACTTTTCCTCGATGTGGCATAGGCGCTAAATACGGCGAGTCTGTTTCAATTAAGAGACGGTCAAGGGGTACATATTGACAGGTATTTTTGATTTCAAGCGCATTTTTAAATGTCACAATACCCGAAAAAGAAATATAAAAGTTTTGATCCAATGCTGCTTTAGCGACGTCAATTCCCTCTGTAAAGCAATGCATCACGCCCCGCGGATCTTTTGCACCCTCTTCTTGCATGATTCGGATGGTATCCGTTGAAGCCTGACGCGTATGAATAATAAGCGGTTTTTGAGCAGCTTTAGCGGCCTGAATATGCACTCGAAATCGTTCTCTTTGCCACTCAAGATCAGCATATGCTCGGTCAGCCATGCGGTAATAATCTAGTCCAGTCTCCCCTATACCAACTACCTTAGGATCTTGGGCCTGCGTCGTTAACCAATCAAAAGTGGGCTCGGGAGTGTTTTCATAGTCAGGATGCACGCCGACTGTGGCATATAAATGGTCGTATTTTTTTGCTAAAGCTAAGACCTTGGGGTAATCTGGCTGATTGACACTAATACACAGGGCTTTTGTCACGAGGTGCCTTGCCATGTTTTGCAAAATTTCATCAAAATTTTCTTGAAAATCATCAAAATCTAAATGGCAATGTGAGTCAATAAACATTTCTAGGCTTTAAAAAGGTGAGCATATTTCGCTAGTAAAGACTCTAGCTGTAATTTAGGAAATAAGGGATGCGAGGCTAGCTTCATTTCAATCATCAGAAATTTAATGAATTGGCTCAATTGTACAAAGCTCATTCGATCTTGATAAAGCTTTATTTTATCCGCCGAGCGGGGATAGTACCTGACAGGTAAATTCGATTTGGATAAATAGATATCAATACACCACCGGTACAAACAGTTTAAGATGTCGATTAGAGAATTTTTTGCAAGAAGATCAATTACTTGGGATATTTCAATATCCTGAAATCGGGATAATTGCTCAATCACCACTTGACCGTTAAACGCCCCACCTTCAATCGCTTGTAATGTTTTGAGGGGAGATTTTCCATGTTCAGTCAATAAGGCTCCTAAATCATCCCTATCGATACTGTTGCATGAGTCCTGTAACCTTAACCACTCGAGACTTTCCCCTTCTTTGGGTTTTGGTACTGGAATCGCCATGCATCTCGACCGAATCGTAGGTAAAACGAGATCAATACGATGCGTTACTAAAAGATAAATAACGTTCGGGGATGGTTCCTCTAGCGATTTTAAAAGGCAATTTGCAGCTTCGGTTGCCATGGACTCCACCGGATAAATGAAGATGATCCGCTTTCCCCCGCGGTATGATCCAAGAATATTACTTGATACGACATCTCTGATTTGCTCAATTTTTATGAATTTACTTAATTTTTTATCTGAAACCTCTTTTTTATCCACATCGATTTCAAGCTGCAGATGCTTTTCTAGGAGATATGACTGGTTTTCAGGTAATACTGGGAAAAAGTCTGGGTGATTTGCTTGACTAAACCAGTGGCATGCCTGACATTGCTGGCATGGCTTATCATGCGTGCCTTCGCATACAAGATAGTTAGCTAAGTGCATGGAAAAGTTAAACTTTCCAATTGCCTGCTCGCCAAAAAAAAGAAGGGCTTGAGGAATTGATTGTTGCGTAAATTGACTAAAAAAAGTGGCGTTCCAAGGGTAAAGCATAGAAAAGGCCTCTTATATCAATGACTCTATTTTAGTCGCAATATGCCCTATTACCTTTTGAATATTTTTAATTGACTGACTAGCATCAATCACCTCAAAGCGCATTGGATCCTCTTTTACTCTGCGAAGATACTCGGCTCTGACCCGATTAAAAAAGTCAAAATTTAAGGCCTCGAACTTATCCGGATTTCTAGATAATGCCCTTCTCTTTTCTGCTTCCTCTGGGCTGATATCAAAAAGAAGCGTTAAGTTGGGCTGAATAGCAACTATCGTTAGATTAAACTCTCGGTCGATGGTCCAGCTCTCTAATTGATTTAATTTATGGGCTAATATGCCTCGCCCACCAACTTGATAGGCAAAGGAAGAATCTGTATAACGGTCACAAATAACTATATGACCACATGCCAGTGCTGGCTCAATTACTACAGCTAAATGTTCTCTTCTGGCTGCAAACATTAAAAGAGCCTCAGTTTCTGCATGCATCTCCTGATGCAGAAGCAGTTGACGTAATTTTTCGCCTAGCTCCGTGCCACCTGGCTCACGCGTCATCACAATTTTCTTTTCAGGAAAACGCGCTCTTAGACACTCTTGAAAAAAATCTAAGTGAGTACTTTTACCGGCACCATCGATACCTTCGAAAGTAATAAAAAATCCAGGAAAAGAAGAATTTCTCTCGCGCATAAACTTATAATAGAACACATGTCCTTACCTAAGCTGAAATGCTTAGATAATGTTTACCTTTACTTTACCTTTACTTTACCTTTACTAATCCAATTGCCAATTATTTAAATTATATCGATGAATCAAACGCAAAACATGAAATTCATCCCTCTTACAGACTGGGATATTATTCGTGTGGAAGGACCGGATACCAAAGTTTTCCTAGAAAACTTGCTCACTTCGAGTGTGTCTAGTCTCAACTCTCGGTCTGGCCAACTCTCCGGATTTTGCTCACCCAAGGGTCGATTAATCGCAAGTTTTTGGATTACAGAACACAGGCAAAATGCTATTCTTATTTGGATTAGTAAAGACCTTGCACCTGAATTTGCCAAAAAATTACAGATGTATCGTCTGCGGTCTAAAGTTGAGATTCATTATGAGCCTAATTTTTACTGCTTATATGGTGTTTTATCTTCCTCGAAAGAACAGGATGAAATAAACTCCGAGACATTTCAGTTTTTAAAGTTGCCAGAAGTGCTCCACGAATCTCATATAATTGCCCGCACAGTTTTTGCTTTTCAACAGCCTCCACTTAGCATTGATAATGAACTTGCAGAACAATGGAATTTACTTGAGGTACTGAGTGGTATTCCCCGCTTAACAAGTGCAACTAAAGATCTTTTTGTGCCACAAATGATTAATTTTGAATCCTTGGGAGGGGTGGATTTTAAAAAGGGCTGTTATCCCGGTCAAGAGGTTGTGGCACGGAGTCAATATCGCGGCACTATCAAACGTCGATTAAAACTTGGCGCAATCATGGGTAATCCCCAGGCTCGTTTTAGACCTGGTGATCTAGTTTTTACCGAGCAAGAATTAGATCAACCGGCTGGAGTGATCTTGCTGAGCGCCTTCCACTCAGGCCTAGCAGTAAATTATATCCAAATGGAAATTAATTTAAGTGCTACGGGCCTACCTCTACGCATTATGCGGCTAGATGAGGCACCTTCAAACCTGATCCAAATTGTAGAACCACCTTATCAACTACTAACTATCTAAGTGTATGTGCCTTATTTTATTTGCTATTAAT
>Ga0209651_1000431_pt1 | contig 14964 bp, 19 predicted proteins | sample LauGreFBDMM110SN_2_FD_188216 | JGI IMG/M metagenome (GOLD analysis project Ga0209651, IMG submission 188216) | Freshwater lake microbial communities from Lake Michigan, USA - Fa13.BD.MM110.SN (SPAdes) (version 2) | ecosystem: Environmental > Aquatic > Freshwater > Lake | place: Lake Michigan... | reverse complement strand
CTCCCTGACACAGTCCGAAACGATGCTGGACAGTCCTTTTAAAACCCGACCTAGTCCGAGTCAATGACAACTAAGACCAGAAAGAGCAAACCCCTACGAGGGGCACTTAAACCAAGGCTTCACAGCCCATGGTTAAAGGGCGAAACTAAAGGCACACAGATTGCTGAGTTGGCTGAGCGCATTGGGCAGCCTTTATTGGACTGGCAAAAACTAATTCTTAATGACATGTGCACAGTTTCTAAAGATGGCATGTTTATTCGTAAGACAAACCTGCTGCTTATTGCTAGGCAGTCAGGAAAGAGCCATCTAGCGCGTATGCGCTGTTTAGCAGGGCTGTTTATGTTTGGTGAGAAAGACATCCTGATCATGTCCTCTAATAGAGCTATGGCGATGAAGTCCTTCAACATCATGGCAGACATCATTGAACGCAATGATTGGATGAGGGCACAACTTAAAGATGGAGACCCTAAGAAGGGTATTCGTAGGACTAATGGAGATGAACGCATCATCCTTGCCAATGGAGCGCAGCTCGAAGTGGCAGCAGCGACATCCGATGGAGCGCGTGGAAGAACCGCAGATTTTCTCTGGATTGATGAGTTACGCGAGGTCAGCTCAGCCGCCATGGATGCTGCAAAAAGCGTAACGCTTGCAAGAATGAACAGCCAGCGATTATTTACTAGCAATGCTGGCGATGCATATTCCACGGAACTGAATGCACTGCACGAGGCTTGTAAAAATTACCCACCTAAGAGCCTTGGGTATTACGAGTATTCTGCACCTGACTTTTGCGACATCTGGGATAGAAACGCTTGGGCGCTTGCTAATCCATCGATGGGCTATTTGATCAGCGTAGAAGCAATCGAAGAAACAATCGCTTCTTCAACTGCGGATGCTGCTCGCACGGAAACCTTGTGTCAATGGATAAGTGCATTAAATTGTCCGTTCAGCACAGAGATACTTGAAAACAGTTCAGATAGCACTCTTGAAATGGCAGTAGGGGCTTATACTGTATTCGGTTTCGATGTCAGTCCGTCTAGGCGCAACGGATCATTAGTCGCAGGACAATTACTGCCAGATGGACGGATTGGCATCGGGATCTTGGAGACTTACAGCTCACAGGTTGCAATCGATGAACTAAAGATGGCAGCAAGCATAAAGGCATGGTGTGACATATATAAACCGCGAATGGTCTGCTTTGATAAGTACGCTACTCAGACAATCGCCGATCGATTGGCTAACGCTGGCATCGTGGTCGAGGATGTCTCAGGGCAGCAGTTCTATAAAGCTTGTGGAGACCTATTAGAGGGCATGACTAATCTCAGAGTCGTTCACAATGGCATGAAGGAACTCATTGAGCAATTTCAGAACACAGCGGCTAAAACTAACGACTCGGCTTGGCGCATTATCAAGCGCAAATCTTCGGGTGACATCTCAGCACCTATTGGTTTGGCAATGGTTGTAAGCAAGTTAATGATCCCTGCACCTAAGCCACAGATATATACTTAGACACGCACTATGACATTGTCTAATTGCTTGACAAATGCTACAATTTCTGTCTATGGGTATCTTTTCGCGTAAGCCAGAAATATTAGAGGCACAACTCGCGCCTAAGATTATGGGCGATGGCATTAACTCAATCTACAACTTTACATTCCCTGTAATTGGCAGACGAGATGCTATGGCTGTACCTGCTATCAAGCGATGCCGCGATCTTCTCTGCACAGTCGGATCTATTCCGCTAGAGTACAAAAAGAAGTCTACTGGAGAAGCTATTGCAGCTCCACGATGGGTACATCAACTATCTAAGTCACAGCCACAATTTGTTACTGTCAGTTATTTGGTCGATAGCCTTCTATTCTTTGGGCAAGCCTTCCTAGAAGTGACAGAAACATATCAGGAAGATAATCGCCCTGCATCTTTTGAGTGGGTTGCCAATACTCGCATTACTTTCGATCTTGATGTAACTAACACATTTGTAACACAATATTATGTCGATGGATCACCACGCCCGATGTCTGGCCTTGGATCTCTAGTTACATTCCAAGCATTTAACGAAGGCGTACTTACAACAGGTGCAAGAACAATTCAAGCAGCTATCGACATCCAGAAGGCTGCTGCTGTAGCTGCTCAAACTCCAATGGCTACTACAGTGCTAAAAAATACAGGGGCAGATCTTCCACCTTCTGAAGTTCAAGGCTTACTAGCATCATGGAAGTCCGCTCGTCAAAATCGTTCGACTGCATATTTGACTTCAACTCTTGAGGCGCAGAATATTGGCTTTAGCCCTAAAGACATGATGTACAACGAGGCAATCCAGAATCTTGCGACAGAAATTAGCCGATTGTGCGGCATCCCTGCTTATTACTTGTCAGCAGACCTCAACACATCTATGACATACGCAAACATCATAGATGAAAGAAAACAATTAGTAGCACTAGCGTTCCAGCCATACATTTCTGCAATCGAGCAGCGTTTAAGCATGGATGATATATCTACTGCTGGTCACTATGTAAAGTTCGATCTAGATTCTACATTCTTGCGAGTCGAACCTATGGAGCGATTACTAGTTATAGAAAAGATGCTGTCACTTGGTTTAATTACAATCGAACAAGCTATGCAGATGGAAGATCTAACACCTAATGGAAGCGAAGGCTAATGGAAAACTTATATATTGAAGCCACAATGATTGAGTGCAACGAAGAAAAGCGCGAAATCACGGGCAAGATAGTGCCTTTTGGTAATGATGAAATTGGCAGCACCAATCTTGGATCTTATACTTTTGAGGCAGGATCTATTGAGATCGCAGACCCAACAAAGATTAAACTGCTATCACAGCATGACATGAAGAAGCCTGTTGGTCGAATGATCTCAGCTGAACAAAAAGAAGATGGCATTTATGCAACCTTCAAGCTAAGCCGTTCACAGGCTGGCACAGATGCCCTGATCATGGCAAGCGAAAATTTAGTTTCAGGTTTGAGCATAGGCGCAGAGATCCTTGCATCTAAGCCATCACGCAACGGACACACAGTCGTAACAGCGGCAAAGTTAAAAGAAGTTTCTCTCGTAACAGAGCCAGCCTTTAAGTCTGCTCAGGTGCTAGAGATCGCAGCAGAGGAAGTTACCCCTGCTGAAGAAAACCCAACTACAGAAAGCGAGACAGCCGTGGAAGATACCACTTCAGCAGTCGAAGCAACACCTGCAGTAGAGGCAGCACCTGTCGAGGCTGCTCGCCCTACTGTAACAGCGATGTACTACACATCTCCAAGAATCGAAATCACAAAGCGTAACTACTTGGAGAACACACTAAAGGCTAACCTCTTTGGTGATGATGAATCTCGTCAATGGCTTCGCGCTGCTGACAACGATCAAACAACAGGTGCAGGATTTATCCCAACACCACAAAGCACACAACTACTTAACTTCTTGTCTAACGCAGATCGCCCAATGATTGATTCAGTTTCTCGCGGAACAATGCCAGAATTTGGAAAAACATTTGAGTTGCCTAAGATTACTGAAGTGCCTCTAGTCGATCAAATCGATGAGAATGGTGCAGTTACAGAGTCACAACTTGAAGCATCATTTATCACAGTCACAAAGAAATCATTTAAGGGTCGCGCAATCACAACTCTAGAACTCCTAACAAATTCAACACCTGCATTTCTAGATGAGCTTCTTGTTCAGATGGAATTTGCTTACGCAAAAGATACTGAAGAATTTGTAACAACAGCTATTCAGGGCGCAGGTACTCTTAACGCAACAGCACAGGCTAACTCAGCAACAGGTTTGCTAAGTTATGTATCAAGTGCAGCGGCAGCTGTTTATTCAGCATCACTTGGTTTTGCTCGCAACATGGTTGTCACACCAGAGCAGTGGGCTAACATCATGTCATACAATGATGCTGGTCGACCAATTTACATCGCTGCAAATCCTCAAAATAATGCAGGAGCACTTTCACCAACAAGCCTGCGCGGTAATGTTGCAGGTCTTGATCTTCGTGTATCTCGTTACATGAAGGGTTCTGGTGGAGTAGGAACAGCAGATTACTCAATGGCTGTTATTAACCCAGATGCTTACACATGGTACGAGGGTGCTCGTCAGCAGCTTCGCACCAATGTTAACTCAGACGGAACAGTAGACATTCTGCTATTCGGTCAGGGAGCACTTGCTACAAAGCTTGCAGCAGGCGCAAACTGGTTCAACCTAACCTGATAACTAGGTAACTAAGTCGCTCTGGGGAGTAGTAGCCCTCTACTCCCCAGAGTCTTTAGAAAGGAATATAATGGCACTCACAACAGTCGCAGAATTGCGCTCCACTTTAGGAGTCGGAACGCTCTACAGCGACAGCGTGCTCCAAGAAGTCTGCGATGCTAGTGATGCAGTCCTTATTCCTATGTTATGGGCACCTAAATGGTTTACAGTTGCACATAGCAATGTTGTAGGTACAGGCACTTTATATTTTAACGATAACATTCTTGATACATTTTATGTAGGTCAAAGCGTGACAATTGCTAATTCAGGTGCTTCTTATAATGGTACTAAGACAATTACGGCAGTAAGCGATTATTCAATCAGCGTAGCAACAAACCACGCTGTTGCTCAGGCGTATCACCCAATTTTTCCTTATGGTTCTGTGTCCACTACGACTTACACAGACTGGACAACAGATACAGCAGTTCAGAACGCAGCTTTAATGATATCTGTTGAAATCTGGCAAGCGCGTACAGCCACCCTTTCAGGCAGTAACGCAGTCGATTTCCAGCCAAGCCCTTACCGAATGAGCGCACAGCTTCTCGCTAAGGTGCGAGGATTGATTGCACACGCGCTAGACCCTCGCTCAATGGTGGGCTAATGCCTCCAGTAGCGATAACTACACTCCGCACTACTTTAGCCACCGCGCTTGTAGATAACACAAAATACCAAGTCTTTGCTTTTCCGCCTGCCACAGTTCTTGCTAACTCTGTAATCGTATCTCCAGACGATCCGTACCTGACACCTAGCAATAATCAGCACATCACTATCAGCCCAATGGCTAACTTTAAGATTATTATGACTGTGCCTTTGTTTGACAATGAAGGAAACCTAAACGGCATTGAAGATACTGTTTGTGGCGTGTTCGCTAAGTTAGCAGCATCATCTCTGGTCTATAATGTAAGCGCAATCAGCGCACCAAGTATTCTCAACGCTGCTTCGGGTGACCTACTCAGCTGTGAGATGTCCGTATCAATCCTTACGAGTTGGAGTTAATTATGTCCGATTGGGAAAAAGAGAACGAGGCCTTTCTGATCAAGATCGGACAGGTTGCACCATCAACACCTAAGCCAGTAACCAAGAAAGAAGAGGAATAATCTCATGGCTGTATTTCTAAATAACAATGTGGGCGTGAAGATTAACTCTGTTGATCTTTCAGACCATGTCACAGCAGTAACTATCAACCGCGTATTTGATGAACTCGAAGTAACTGCAATGGGTGACTCATCACACAAGTTCGTAAAGGGCTTAGAGTCATCAACAGTAACGATCGATTTTCTAAATGACACAGCAGCAACAAATGTATTGGCAACACTACAAGCTGCATGGGGTACTACTATCACAGCAGTATTTCTACAGACAAAGGGAACAGCAGTTTCAGCGACTAACCCTCTCTACACTGTCTCATTGCTAGTCAATAACACAACAGACATCAATGGTGCTGTTGGAGACATTGGCACACAGTCAATCACATTTACTGCTAACTCAACAGTTGCAGTAGCAACTTCAGGCACATTCTAAGTAACTTACAAAGGGGCTAATCATGGCAAAACTAAAGATCGTTCGTACAGACGGAAGCGTGCTAGAAGGCGAAATCACTCCAGCAGTGGAGTATTCGTTCGAGCAGTACGCTAAAAAGGGTTTTCACAAGGCTTTTCGCGATGAGGAAAAGCAGTCGGATGTTTATTGGTTAGCATGGGAAGTCACTCGCAGGTCAGGTGAAACTGTTAAGCCTTTCGGGATTGAGTTCATCGAGACACTTAAAAGTGTTGAGGTGCTTGACTCAGACCCTTTAGCTTAAAGCGCGATCTTCCATTCACCTATCTAATTGCTAGGCTAAGCATTAGGTTGGGAATCGCGCCACAGCACTTATTGGAATTAGATAAGACCATGCTAGATGCTCTAGTGCAAGGTCTCAAAGATGAAGCGAAGGAGACCAGCGATGCCAGCAAGCGTAAAGGGCGGCGTTGAACTCCGTAAGGCTCTTCGAGAGTTTACTCCAGATTTAGCAAAAGAAACTCAAAAAGAGTTAGGTAAAATCCTAAAGCCAATAACTGCTAAAGCCAGAGGATTTATTCCTTCAACCGCTCCGCTAAGCGGTTGGGCTAATAGTAATCAAAAGGGTTCTTGGTCTAATAGAGTTTGGTCATCAGCTGATGCAAAGCGTGGCATTGGCTATAAGACAACTCCTTCTAAGCCAAATCGTTCTGGTTTTAGATCATTAGTAAGAATCCAAAACGCTTCTGTTTCAGGTGCAATTTATGAAACTGCTGGTCGTAAGAATCCACAAGGCAGACCACAAGCCAAGATGCGTGAAGTAGTAATTCCTACACGCAGACTTGATACAGGTGTAGGCGAAGAACGCTACATGACTAGCACTGGTAAAGGCTACGGCAAAAGCAATAACCCTTATGCAGGACAACAATTTATTGACGCACTAGGTGGTCAGATTACTAACGCCTATGTTCGTAAAGAAGGAGCAGTCGGTCGTTCAAGCCAAAAGATGAAGGGTCGAGCAATCTTCAGGGCTTTTGCAGAAGATCAAGGCAGAACCACAGCAGCAGTGATTAAAGCAATAGAAAACTCTAAAACTAATTTTGAGAAAGTTGTCGCTAAAGGTAGTGGCAGCGGATTGTCAGTAGGGGGTCGATAATGGCAGCCGATGTAAAGATTGACATAGCCGCGGAGTTCACTGGCAAAAAGGCATTTAAGCAAGCAGACACAGCAACTCAGAAACTAACTAGCAATGTTAAAAAGTTAGCAGGTGCAGTAGGTCTTGCCTATGGTACTTCTGCAATCATCGCTTATGGCAAGGCTTCCGTCAAAGCTTTTGCAGCAGATGAAGCAGCAGCCAGACGATTGACAACAGCTGTAGAAAACTTAGGCATTGGCTTTGCTAATCCTCAAATTGCAGACTACATTGCTAATTTAGAAAAGTCGGCAGCTGTTGCAGACGATGTTCTTCGTCCAGCGTTTCAAGGTTTATTAACTACGACTGGATCGTTGATTCAATCTCAGAAACTTCTTAATGATGCAATTACGATTAGTCGCGCATCAGGAGTTGATCTAGCTACTGTTACTGAGGATCTTGGTAAAGGTTATGTGGGTATCACCCGAGGACTTATCAAATACAATACTGGGCTTACTAGAGCAGAGCTTACATCTAAGTCATTCAATGAGATTCTTGGAGTTATTCTAAAGCGTTCAGCAGGAGCAGCTGAAGATTATTTAGACACTACTGCTTACAAGTTTGATGTTTTAAGCGTTGCGACATCTAATGCCGCAGAAATTATCGGTGGCGGTTTAGTTGATGCCTTTGCCTTAGTAGGTGGCGGTACTGACGCATCCGATGCAGCGTATGTGATCGAGAGTATCGCAACTGCCCTTGCTAATGTCTCTCGTCAAGCAGGCAGAACTATTGGAGTTATCCCGACTTTAATTCAGAATCTTAAAAACCTACCAAGAAACATTTTCTCTGGTTTTGCTGGAGCACAGATCGGCAGAAATGTCGTAATTCCTCAAAAGAAGGAAGAAGTCAAGCTCACGCTGACTCAGAAAAAACAAGAAGAGTTGATGGCTAAACTTGAAAAAGATGCAATCAAGCGCGAGAAAGAAAGACTGGCTCTTCTCAATAAACAGAACACAGCCAAGAAGCTACAAGGTGTAATTGACAAGGCTAATCTTGCTCTTGGCAAAGCAAGCGATGTATTTGACATGGATAAGATCCAGATCGCAGCAGCTCTTACATCTCAGGCAGATGCTTTAGGTAAAGCCACCTCCAGCGCACAGCAGTTACAAGTAGCCAATGATGTTGCTCGTCTAAATGTTAAGAAGTCAATCCTTGCTCTAGAAGATGCTATTGCTTCTAAGGATGAAGCAGCCATTATTGCTGCTACTAATAAACTTAATGCAGACTTGAAGTCACTTTCTGCTCTGACTGGTCAAAGTGTAAAACTTACAAATATCAAGTCAATTCTAGACACGCTGAAGCCTGTTGATCTTATTAGTCAAAAGAATCTAGATGATGCCTTGGCCAAGATTCGAGAAATGCTTGCCTTGCTTGCTTCTGCCACTGGACAAAGTACAGCAGGAGTGCCTAAGAGCGGTTCTTTAGGTTCTGGAATCCCAGCAGGAGATTACATAGAGCCTGTTTCTAAGGCTGTTGCTGCTCAGGCTTCTATTGCAGCCATTCTAGAATATGCAGATGCAGCAGCGGCTAGAGCCAATGCCTTCGCAGATCTTTTAGACATGCAAAATTATGCAGACTTTCTGTCATTGATTGAGTTCCAGCGTTCAGTCGGTGATTTTGGCGGATACAGTCCTAGCATGAACACAGGTAGAGGCTACGGCGCGAGTGGTTCAAGTGGCAACACAATTATTATCAATGCAGGCGTAGGCAGCGATCCTAACGCCATTGCAGAGGCATTAGATCAATACCTTCAGGGCGCAATTGATCGTGGAACTTTAAGAGTTCGCTAATGACATGGCTTCCAGAATGGCGTGTGACAGTAGGTGATGATGTCTATACAACCGTGACATCTGTTTCCTTTGCCTCTGGTCGTTTAGATATTGATCGACAGGCTACCGCTGGATATTGCCGAGTAGAGATCATTAACACAGATGGCTCACCTTTTACCGTCAATGTTACAGAGCCAATCACATTAGAACTTAAAAATTCATCAGGCACTTATGTCACAGTATTCGGTGGCGAAGTTTCAGATTTTAGTGTCGGAGTGCGTAGCCCTGAAGAAAATGGCTACATTACATCTGGCACAATTTTGGGCATTGGTGCATTGGCAAGACTGACTAAGGCTATTTATAACACAGCCCTTGCAGAAGAATTAGATGGCGAGCAGATCGCAGACATTCTAGGAGCTGCCCTTAACCTTAATTGGAATCAAGTCACCCCAACTGTGACATGGGCAACTTATCCAGCAACTGTGACATGGGATGAGGCTGAGTCATACATAGGCACTATAGACACAGGCTTTTACACAATGATCAGTCAGGCTGCTAGTGCTACTGCTAAAAGTCAGGCATTAGCCGATCAGATTGCCAATAGCGCATTAGGTCAGCTTTATGAGGAAAAGGATGGAGATGTCTCTTATGCAGATGCAGACCACCGATCTAACTACCTTGCAGCAAATGGCTACACTTACCTTGATGGCGCGTATGCAACTCCCAGCTCTATCCAATCCACAATTCAAACTGCTCGCATCCGTAACAGCCTTATCTATAAATACTCCACAGGATACGGCTCAACCTACAGTGCCTCAGATACCGACTCTATAGCCCTTTATGGGCTCTTTGAGCGATCCTTTGAGTCAAACATCAAGAACCTTGCAGACATCACCGACATTGCCACTAGAGAGCTTAATCTACGCAAAAACCCTAAAGCTTCACTGGGAGCCATTACCTTCCGACTAGATAATCCTGACATGCCTAGTGCGATGCTTGACAGCCTTATCAATACATTCTTCGGCGATCCAGTCCTTATCAATAATCTACCGAGCAACTTGCTAGGGGGAACATTTGAGGGTTTTGTCGAGAACATAGCGTTGAAGGCTAGTCCTACCTATGTGGACATTACCCTTTACATCACAGCAACAGAGTTCTCATTATCAACAACTCAATGGGAGACAGTAATACCAAGTGACACAATCTGGACAGGTGTAACTGGTACACTTGACTGGAATAACGCGACAGGAGCAGTAGCATAAATGGCAACAAGTCCGAATTTTAGCTGGCCCGAGCCAGACAATACAGACCTCGTAAAGAATGGTGCGTTAGCTATCCGCACTGCTGTCAATGCGATTGATAGCTCTATGGTTGATCTTAAGGGTGGCACTACAGGTCAGATCCTTTCCAAGACTTCTAATACAGACATGGACTTTACTTGGATCACAAATGATGTAGGTGACATAACAGCGGTCACAGCAGGTTCAGGATTAAGCGGTGGCGGTACAAGCGGAGACGTAACAGTCTCACTTAATCTAGGTTCTGCCAATGTTTTTACAGCTGCACAAACAGCAACCGCGTTAATTGTCACAGGTTCAACAGTGCCGACTAATGGTATGTATTTATCAACCACAAACACAATCGGATTTGCAACGAATAGCGTCAACAGATTGACTTTAGGACAGACGGTTTTAACAGCAACATTTAGCACATACAATCTTGGAAATGCTGCAACAGGCACAGTCGGTATTGAATTAGGCGCAGGGCGTACTGTAGACGGAGCTACTTACATTGATTTTGTTAGTGACACGACTTACACGGACAGCGGTTTAAGAATTATTCGCAATTCGGGGGCAAATGGCATAAGTCAATTACTCGCACGCGGTACGGGTGGATTAGCATTAAGCACACAAGATGCAGCATCAATAGCATTTCAAACACAATTAGTAACTCGTATGACTATTGATTCAAGCGGTAATGTTGGTATTATGACATCTCCTGTTACTTGGGTACGCCTTAATTTAGGCGGTTCTGTTGCGGCTTCAGGTGGAGAGTCACGCGGAATATCACTAGGCGTTACATTTCCACAAACGGCCACAACGGTAATGCGAAATTATTACTCGGCACCATCTACAGAGGCTGCCGTTTACACAGCGGCTTCACTACGACATTTTAGTTCAGCCAACGCAACTATCGGGGCTGGTTCTACACTTACTAACCAATACGGTTTTTTCAGTGACGCGCTTTCAGGTGCTACTAACAACTTCGCATTTTATGCTAACAGCGCGGCGGCAACTAACAACTATAATTTTTACGCGGCAGGCACAGCAATAAATTACTTTGCAGGTCGAACAGGTGTAGGCGTATTGCTTACATCAGCAGCCCAGTTTGGCGTAACTAATCAACAATCTGCAGCAGATGTCACAGTTTTAACACGCAACTATGCTTCACAAACCGCGGATTCTTGGTCAATTCAAAATAGTGCTGGATCTCCAATTTTTGGCATTACAGCCGCAGGTTGGATGAAGTACATCTCAGGCAATACAGCTACAACAGTGGGAGCAGCAGGTGGAGCATCGGCTCTACCAGCAACACCAACTGGTTATCTCAAGATCGACATCGGTGGAACTGAATACAAAGTTCCTTACTACGCAGCATAAAGGGAGAATACAATGGCAATAGATTACTCAAAGTACCTAACGGATGATCAGAAAAAAAAGATCATTGAAGATCGTCTATCACAGTTCGCAGCTGAGGCATACCAGCACTCAATCAATGCACAGGTAGCACAATCGCTTGGCAATGAAGAGGGCGTAGAGAACGCTGCTAACGCACTTTCAATCCTTGAATCTGCTATCGATGCACACGAAGCAGAGTTAAAGACAATTAAGTAATTGATTAAACCGAGATTATCAAAGGCTGCGATTCAGTTTAGGAATCAAGTCGATGACACCTACCCAGATCGTAGTACAATTTCCGATGGCTGGATCGGTGATGCAAAACACGCTGCTCGCAAGTCGGATCACAATCCAGATGATCAGGGCTGGGTACGAGCCATCGATGTTACAGCTAATCTCGGTGACCCAGAGATCATGTCTTATCTTGCAGATCAAGTTCGTAGGCTTGCAAGAAAAGACGGTCGTATCTCCTACATCATTTACAATGGGCGCATCGCTAGTCCTATTATGGGATGGCGATGGAGAAAGTATAAAGGGGCTAACAAACACGAAAAGCACTGTCACTTCTCCTTTAAGAAAAAGGCTGACAATGATGGTCGATTTTTTCAGATACCTATGTTAGGCGGAGAATAATGAATATGAAGCACCCAGTAGTTATCGCAGTCGGAGCCTTCCTTGCAGTATGGGGAACTACCTCAAACTTTTCTCTAGATTATCGCCACATTCTAGGCGCGATAGTAGCTGGAGTGTTCGGGTATGCGAGTCCTAAAAAGTGAGCCAAACAGATTTCTTTAGCCTCTACATAAGCACCTTGCTAGTCATTGGTGGTCTTGCAGGCTATGTCATCACTCATCTGCTATCAGAGATTAAGCGACTCAATCAGCGTGTCGATGAGATCTATAACATACTTCTAGAGCGATAATTTTGTCATGGCTAAAAAAAGGGTTATAGATCTTGACACCTATAGCGCGTTAGATGTATGGGCTATCTCGTTACAGGAGATGTATCGCGCCCTACGCAGAGCAGGCTTTCCTGTTGATTTAGCTCTAGCAGTTATTGTCGAGCCCATGGCTTATCCTCGCTGGATTCTTCCAGAGCCAGTTGAAGTAGAGAAGTTCGGCGACTACGAAGATGAGGATGACGATTAAGCGCACGGTCGTAATTCCAGACCTTCAGTGCCCATATGAAGACTCACATCTGGTCACTAACCTTGCAGCCTTCATTAAATCCTTCAGACCAGATGCCGTCTTGACGATTGGCGATGAAATAGATTTACCTCAGATTAGCCGTTGGCATGAGAATCAGCCAGGATGGTATGAACAGACTCTTGCAGCTGACAGAGATCGCACTGTCGAAGTGTTATGGGAATTGACTCAGCATGTCAAGGAAGCGCACATGGTTAGAAGTAACCATTGTGATCGTCTATACAATGTAATCATGAAGAAGATTCCTGCATTCATGTCATTGCCAGAATTAAAGCTAGAGAAGTTTCTAAAACTGGATGAGCTAGGGATTAAATACTGGAAAGAGCCTATGCCTATTGCAAAAGGCTGGGTGGCGATTCATGGTGATCTAGGGGCATTGAACCCTAACCCAGGAATGTCGGCCTTGAACCAAAGCAAGCGCATGGGAGTCTCAGTAATTATGGGGCACACGCATCGTGCTGGCAGGAGTGCCGTTTCTGAGGCCTACAATGGCTCTGTAAGGCGCGTACTGCATGGAGTTGAGGTAGGACACGCAATGAATGTCAAGGCCGCCAAATACGTTTCTTCGCCCAACTGGCAGCAAGCCTTTGCCATAGTCACAGAACACAATAAGAATGTGCAGGTCGATCTAATCTATGTGGAAAAAGATGGCACATTCTTGGTTCACGGTAAGCGGTACGGACGCGCTCGCTAATCGTTATCGTTTCGTTACCTAAATGTCCGTGACTTTGTCAGATAGGCATGAGACTCTAAGTCTGTAAGCAGTCAAGGGCACTGCTACAGATAGGTACACAATGATTAACTCAGTAGTAATTATAGGAATGATTGGATTGCTTTTGATTTCCAATGTCCTCTGGTATTCACAAGGGTTCAAGGATGGTCGCAGAGAAGGCTGGCACAAGGCTCGCAATCTAGGGCGCAGCTTGGCCGATAAATGAGAGCCAATGAAATCTTACTAACAGCCACCGACACGATTAGAGATCGTGGGCTTCAGTACGGACATCCTGCAGACAACCTAGAGCACACAGCGATGTTGCTTAGTGCCTACTTAGAGATGCCGATCCATGATTATCAGGTGGCAGGCATCATGGTCTTGGTTAAACTGGCTAGGACTAATCAATCAGCTCAGCACATAGACAACTGGATTGATCTATGCAGCTATGGCGCACTAGCTGGGCAACTGGCTACAGAGGAGAATGAGCTCTATGTTTAATTTAGCCGATTACGAGACAGTTGAGGTGAGACTTGAAAAGTTTATTAAGGATTATCCAGATTTTCGCATTGCAACAGAGCTGGAAGTTGTCGAGAAAGATAGATACATTGTTAAAGCGTATTTATACAAAACTTCTACAGATAGCGTTGCGTGGACGACAGGATACGCGGAAGAAAAAGTTACTGATCGAGGTGTTAATAGCACTTCAGCATTGGAGAATTGTGAGACTTCAGCAATCGGCAGAAGCCTTAGCGCTGCAGGTTATGCTGCTAAAGGAAAGCGTCCAAGCCGCGAAGAAATGAGCAAGGTCGTAGCACAAAAGCCTGCTAAGCCTGCCGTGGCAGATGTGCAAGACTATTGGACTACTCCAGTCAATGAATACATGAAGGTTGTAGATGCTCCAGTGACCCTGGACAAAGCTCTAGATCTAGTGCAGGACATATTAAGCACAGGTGAAGCACAAGAAGCACCACAATGCAAGCATGGACACATGAGATGGCGTGAAGGTGAGAAAAACGGCAGAGCATGGGGCGGTTATCAGTGCAATCAAATGAACTCAGGTGGAATTAAATCTGATTGTCCAGCAATCTGGTACAACATAGGCAGCGATGGTAAGTGGCATCCACAGAAAGCAAAGGTGTAAAATGGGACATGTAGGGATTAAGATTAATGGTGAATGGCTTGACCTTATGTCAGCCTTTATCGCTTGTCAGCTGTGCAATGAGCCAGTTCAGATTCGTGAGCTAGAGGACATTTCATCTGACTCAGTTAATGGCATTGTTACTTGGCAATGTGGTAAATGCACAGCAGTCAATGGCTAGTCAAGCAAGAAAGCACAGAGGTTTCCGCACAGAGCGAGTTGTAGCTGAGTACCTATCGACTTGGTGGCCGGGCGCATGTGTGGGAAGGGGTAGTGGCAAGGATATTGTTAATGTGCCGTTCGATTGTGAAGTCAAAGCCCGCGCTGGATTTCAACCGCTCGCCTACATTAAACAGTTAAAGGCTCGGACATCTATTTCGGGGGAATTAGGATTCGGAGTCATACGGCTAAATGGGCAAGGAGAAGATGCAGCGGAATATGCCTGCATTATCCGATTAGCTGATCTATTGCCACTACTCATATTAAAATACGGTCACTTAGACAATCAACCTACAGAAGCAG
>Ga0209651_1000430_pt1 | contig 14977 bp, 11 predicted proteins | sample LauGreFBDMM110SN_2_FD_188216 | JGI IMG/M metagenome (GOLD analysis project Ga0209651, IMG submission 188216) | Freshwater lake microbial communities from Lake Michigan, USA - Fa13.BD.MM110.SN (SPAdes) (version 2) | ecosystem: Environmental > Aquatic > Freshwater > Lake | place: Lake Michigan... | reverse complement strand
GCGTACCGCCGACGTGGTGGCGCAGCAATTGGAAAGCTGGGGCATTGCGCTGCACCGTGGAATGGCAACCACCGGGGTGATTGGCATCATCCACGGGCGCGACGGCGGGGCCTGCGGGCGCGGCGTCGGTTTGCGCGCCGATATGGACGCGCTGCCCATGCAGGAGTTCAACACCTTTGCCCACGCCAGCACCCACCCCGGAAAAATGCACGCCTGCGGCCATGACGGCCACACTGCCATGCTGCTGGCAGCGGCCAAACAACTCGCCGCGCGGCGCGACTTTGACGGCACGGTCTACGCCATCTTCCAACCCGCTGAAGAAGGCGGTGGCGGCGCGCGCGAAATGGTCAAGGAAGGTTTGTTCACGCAGTTCCCCATGGAGGCGGTGTTCGGCATGCACAACTGGCCCGGCGCCAAGGTAGGCACGTTTGCTGTCAGCGCGGGGCCGGTCATGGCGTCGAGCAACGAATTCAAAATCACCGTTCACGGCAAAGGCAGCCACGCCGCGCTGCCCCACAACGGCATCGATCCAGTGCCTATCGCCTGCCAGTTGGTGCAGGGCTTTCAAACCATCATCACCCGCAACAAAAAGCCGGTCGACGCCGGCGTGATCTCCGTCACCATGCTGCAAGCCGGCGAAGCCACCAACGTGGTGCCCGACTTTTGCGTGATGCAAGGCACGGTGCGCACCTTCAGCGTGGAGGTGCTGGACATGATTGAGCAGCGCATGCGCGAGATCTCCGAGAAACTGTGCGAGGCCTTTGGCGCGCGCTGCGAATTTGCATTCAAACGCAATTACCCGCCCACCATCAACAGCGCGCGCGAAGCCGCTTTTGCCCGCACCGTGATGGAAGGCATCGTCGGCGCAGAGAACGTTACGGCGCAGGAACCGACCATGGGCGCGGAAGACTTTGCCTATATGCTGCAGGCCAAGCCGGGCGCGTATTGTTTTATCTCCAACGGCGACGGCGACCACCGCGCCATCGGCCACGGCGGCGGGCCGTGCAACTTGCACAACCCCAGCTACGACTTCAACGACGATCTGATTCCGCTGGGCGGCACCTACTGGGTCGAGCTGGCGCGCCAGTGGCTGGCGGCACCGCAAGGGCGCGTCAACTAATAGGTGATAGCGGCGTCGCCGTTGTGTGCCTGCGCGCGCCAGAGCGCCAGCGCGGCATCGCTGGGATAAAAGCGGAAGGCGTCGCCCAGTGCCAACTCGGCTTGAGCCCCTTCGGCCTCGGGCTGGTCGGGGGCAGCGTGGCGCACCAGCGCCAAGCGCACAGCCAGGCCGCGTTGCACATCGCCCTGCTCGGTCGCCTCTTTTTGGGCCGGAAATTCACGTAGCACCCGGGCCACATCCGGCGCTTGCCCGTTGACGGCCACGCGCAAGTACTTGCCAAAGCGGCAGCGCGCCTGGTCCAGATCCCAGAGTTGGGTGATGGTGAATTGCATGCCGCCGGAGAAGCGGTCGGGTTGCGCCTTGCCCATGGCGATGACCAGGGCGTCGTCTTTGAGCAGATTTTTGTGGGTGTTGAGCAGCTTGTCGTCGGCGCGGGCTTCGATGCTGCCGGAGCCGTCGTCCAGTTTGAACAGCGCCAACCTGCCGCGCGCGCCGTTGATCACGCGCAGGTCGTTGATGATGCCGGCCAGTAACTGCGGCTCGCGGGTATCCAGCAACTCATCGATGGGGCGCTTGGCAAAGCGCCGCACTTCCTGCGCCACCTCGTCAAACAAATGGCCGGATAGATAAAAACCGATGGCGGTTTTTTCATGGGTCAAGCGTTCTTTCACGCCCCAGGGCAAGGCGGCCACCAGATCGGGCTCCTGGGTGCTGGAGCCGTGGTCGTCATCGCCCATATCAAACAGGCCGACCTGCTGCGCGTTTGCCACGCTGGCCGCAGAAAACTCAAAAGCCCGGTCAACCGAGGCCAATAACGAGGCGCGGTTGCGCTCCAAGGTGTCGAAGGCTCCGGCTTTGATCAGCGCTTCCAGGCAGCGCTTGTTCATGCGGCTGCGGTCGACCCGGCGGGCGAAGTCAAACAGGCTGGTGAAAGGTCCGGTATCGGTGCTCGGCCCTGCGCCATTGCGGGCGGCGACGATGGCCTCGATGGCCTGCTCGCCGGTGCCCTTGATCGCGCCCAGACCGTAGCGGATCTGGCGGTTGGAAATCGGCTCAAAGCGGTAGCCGCCACGGTTGATGTCGGGTGGCTCGAAGTCAATCTCGAAACGCTGCGCGTCTTCAAACAAGACCTTGAGTTTGTCGGTGTTATCCATCTCCACCGTCATGTTGGCGCAGAAGAACTCGGCGGTGTAGTGCACCTTGATCCAGGCCGTGTGGTAGGCCAAAAGCGAGTAGGCGGCGGCGTGCGACTTGTTAAAGCCGTAGCCGGCAAAACTCTCCATCAGGGTGAAAATTTCGTCGGCTTTTTCCGCAGGAATCTGGTTTTTGGCGGCACCAACCCGGAAGATGGCGCGGTGCTCGGCCATTTCGTCGGCCTTCTTTTTGCCCATGGCACGGCGCAGCATGTCCGCACCGCCCAGGGAGTAGCCACCCAGAATCTGCGCGGCCTGCATCACCTGTTCTTGGTAAACCATGATGCCGTAGGTCTCCGACAACATCTCAGCCACCAGTGGGTGCGGGTATTCAATCTCTTCGCGCCCGTGCTTGCGCGCCACAAAGCTGGGGATCAGGTCCATAGGTCCCGGGCGGTACAGGGCGTTGAGCGCAATCAGGTCCTCCAGGCGGGTGGGCTTGGCGTCGCGCAACATGCCTTGCATGCCACGGCTTTCAAACTGGAACACCGCCTCGGTCTTGCCCTGCGCAAACAGGCGGTAGACCTGCGCGTCGTCCAGCGGCAGCGTCTCGTAGGCAAAGTCGTTCTGGCCCGCGTGGCGGCTGGCAATCATCTCGCGGGCCAGCTCCAAAATGGTGAGCGTAGCCAGCCCTAAAAAGTCGAACTTCACCAGGCCGATGGACTCCACATCGTCTTTGTCAAACTGGCTCACCGCAGACTCGCTACCCGGCTGCTGGTACAGCGGGCAGAAGTCGGTCAGCTTGCCCGGCGCGATCAAAACGCCACCCGCGTGCATGCCGACGTTGCGCGTCATACCCTCGAGCTTGCGGGCCAGCTCCAGCAGGGTTTTGACGTCTTCTTCTTTCGCCTCGCGCTCGGCCAGGAGCGGCTCCTCCAGCAGCGCATACGCCGCTTTATCGCCCCGCTTGGCGCCGGGCGGCGGCAGTTGCAGGCTGATTGAAATGCCGGGCTTGTTGGGAATGAGTTTGCTGATGCCGTCGCAAAAGGTGTAGCTGAAATCCAGTACCCGGCCCACATCGCGCACCGCCGCGCGCGCGGCCATGGTGCCGAAGGTCACGATCTGGCTGACCGCTTCTTTGCCGTATTTGGCTTTCACGTAATCGATCACCCGGTCGCGGTTGCTTTGGCAGAAGTCGATGTCAAAGTCGGGCATGGACACCCGCTCGGGGTTCAGAAAACGCTCGAACAGCAGGTTGTATTGCAGCGGGTCTAAATCGGTGATCTTCAGGGAATAGGCCACCAGCGAGCCCGCGCCCGAACCCCGCCCCGGCCCCACCGGGCAGCCGTTGGACTTGGCCCAGTTGATGAAGTCGCCCACGATCAAAAAGTAACCCGGAAAGCCCATCTTGACGATGGTGGCGATCTCGAACTCCAGCCGTTCTTCGTAGCGGGCGCGCTGGGTGTCGCGAACGACGGCGTCCGGGTAGAGCTGCGCCAAGCGCTCTTGCAGGCCCTGGTGCGAGGCGTAGCGAAAGTAGTCCTCGGGCGTCATGCGCTGGCCATCCACCAGCGGCGTGGGGAACTCCGGCAGCTGCGGTTTACCCAGCACCAAACTCAGGTTGCAGCGCTTGGCAATCTCCAAGGTATTGCTGATGGCGGACGGAATATCTTCAAACAGGGCAAGCATTTGCGGCGTACTTTTAAAGTACTGCTCGCGGGTGAACCGGCGCACACGGCGGGGGTTGGAGAGCAGCTCGCCATCGGCGATGCAGACCCGCGCCTCGTGGGCCTCGAAGTCCTCAGACGCCATGAACTGAATAGGTTGGGTCGCCACCACCGGCAACTTCATGCGGGCTGCGAGGGCGACTGCGGCGGCTACATGGGCCTCGTCGTCGGGCCGCCCGGCGCGTTGCAGCTCCAGATAAAAGCGGTGGGCAAAGATGCCCGCCAGTTGCAAAGCCAGCGCCTGCGCGCGCTCGGTGTCACCTTGCACCAGCGCCTGCCCCACCGGCCCGGCCTGCGCGCCGGATAAGGCAATCAAGCCCTCGTTCAGCTCGGCGAGCCAGGACCGACTGGCCACAGCCTGGGGGCGACCGGGATTGCGGGTGAAACTGCGGGCCAGCAACTCGGACAGGTTCAGGTAACCCTGCTGGTTTTGCACTAGCAAGACCATGCGCGAGGTGGCGGTCGGGTCACTGCCCATGCCCTCAAGCAGCACTTCCGCGCCAATCAGCGGCTTGACGCCGCGCGCGCGAGCTTCTTTGTAAAACTTGACCGTGCCAAACAGATTGTTCAGGTCGGTGATAGCCAGCGCGGGCTGCCCGTTGGCGGCTGCGGCTTGCACGACCTCGTCGATGCGGGTAGTGCCGTCGACGACGGAGAATTCGGTGTGCAGGCGCAGGTGACAAAACATCCGGGCATTGTAGGTAGGCGGACAGTAAAGGCGGCTCGTAAAATCGTCCGCGTGAACACCGTGCTGAACATCTCTGCCTACAAATTCATCAACTTGGCGGATGCGCCTGTGTTGCGCGAAACCTTGCGTGGCCAAGCCCACGCACTGGCACTCAAAGGCACGGTCTTATTGGCGGAAGAAGGTATTAATCTCTTTTTGGCAGGCGATGCCCAAGCGGTGCGGCAATTTGTGTTGCAGTTGCAGGCCGATGCGCGTTTTACGGACCTCCAACCCAAAGAAAGTTGGTCTGCCACCCAACCTTTCCAAAAATTACTGGTCAAGGTCAAACGCGAAATCATCCGCATGAACCACCCCGCGATCCAACCCGCACAGGGCCGCGCCCCGGCAGTGAGTGCGGCCACGGTGCGGCGCTGGTTGGAAGCGGGCCAGGACGACGCAGGCCGCCCGGTTGTGACGCTGGACACGCGCAACGCCTTTGAAGTGGACGAGGGAACATTTGCGGGCGCGATGGATTGGCGCATCGACAAATTCAGCGATTTCCCGGACGCGTTTCGGGCCCACAAGACGGCCTTGCAAGACAAGACCGTGATCAGCTTTTGCACCGGCGGCATCCGCTGCGAAAAGGCGGCGATTCTGATGCGCGAAGAAGGGCTGGAGCATGTGTACCAGCTCGATGGCGGCATCCTCAAGTACTTTGAAGAAACCGACGGCAAGCATTACCAGGGCAGCTGCTTTGTTTTCGACGAGCGCCGCGCCGTTGGGCCCGACCTGGCGGTGGCCCCGCTGCGCTGAATCAGCTACCGCGCAGCAAGGCGCGCAATCCCTGCCAATACAAAGGCACGCGGATAAACACATAGGCGCAAAACACCGCGTTCACCAGCCCGGTGGCTAAAAACACTTCCGGCACCGTCAAGCCCGCTCCCAGCAAGGCCCCTGCAATCAGCGCGCTGGCCACCATAAATAGGGCGTTGAGGATGTTGTTGGCGGCAATGATGCGGGCGCGGTGGGCAGTCGGGCTGCGTTGCTGAATCAAGGCGTACAGGGGCACGCTGAACAAGCCGGTGAACAGGCTCATCAAAACCAAATCGGCCATGACCCGCCCGTGCGCGGCAACACCCACAAATGTGACGGCGTCTTGCAAAGCCGACGGCGGCAGGCCGCGCACCGCGAAATACAGGTCGATGGCGAAAACACTCATGCCCAGTGCGCCAATCGGAACCAGGCCCACGCCCTGCGCCTGCGCACCGCCGCGCCGCCCCAGACTTTCACAGAGCAAAGCCCCGGCGCCTATGCCCAGCGAAAACAGCACCAGCAGCAGCGAGGCCACCTGCTCGTCGCCATGCAAAACGTCTTTGGCAAAGGCGGGGAACTGGCTCAAAAACACGGCCCCGAAAAACCACATCCAGCTGATCGCGAGCATGGAACGGAACACCACCGGGTCCTGCGCGCCCAAGCGCAAATTGGCAACGGTCTCAGAGAGCGGGTTCCAGCGCATGGGCGTGGCGATCACCGTGGGTGCAAGCGGTGGAATGCGACCCGCCGCAACCCGCCCTGCCACCGCAATCAATACGCATGCAAAGGCCGCTGCGCCCTGCCCCACCCCAGGCAGCGACATCAGCAGGCCACCCAACATATTGCCCAGCAAGATGGCCACGAAGGTACCCATTTCCACCATGCCGTTACCGCCCACCAGTTCGTCTTCGCGCAAGACCTGTGGCAGGTACGCAAATTTAGCCGGGCCGAACAGCGTCGAATGGCAACCCATCAAAAAGGTACAAAGCAGCAGCACCGCCACATCCGCCGCCATGAAACCGTAGGCCGCCAGCAGCATGATGGCGATCTCCAGGTTCTTCACCAAGCGCATCAGCCGCGCCTTGTCCCAGCGGTCCGCCAACTGCCCGCTGGTGGCAGAAAACAGCACATAAGGCAGGATGAACAAAGCCCCGATCACCAGCCCGGCCATTTGCGGGGGCAACCACGCCACCTGCAATTGGTAGGTCACCAACACGGTGAAGGCGAACTTGAACACGTTGTCATTTCCTGCGCCGCTGAACTGGGTCCAGAAAAAGGGAGCGAAGCGGCGCTGGCGTAAGAGCGCGAATTGATTGGGTCGGGCGCTAGGCACCTGTTCAGAATCAGTCATCGGCATAGCTCAGGCGCCCGTGCGCTCCCCGGTCTGTAAGCGCCACAAAGCCGCATAACTACCCCCCAGCGCCAACAGGGCTTCATGGTCGCCGCTTTCCACAATCCGCCCGGCTTCGACCACATGGATGCAGTGCGCCTGGCGCACGGTGGACAGGCGGTGGGCGATGACGATGGTGGTGCGATCGCGGCTGACCACGTCCAGCGAGCGCTGGATCGCGGCTTCGGTCTCGTTGTCCACCGCGCTGGTGGCCTCGTCCAGGATCAGGATGGGCGGGTCTTTGAGAATGGCGCGCGCCAGAGCCAGGCGCTGGCGTTGACCGCCGGATAGCTTTTGCCCGCGCTCGCCCAAACGGGTGGCAAAGCCCAGCGGTAGCTTGGCTATGAATTCCGTGGCTCCGGCCGCTTCCGCTGCGGCGGCGATGGCAACGTCGCTCACCGCGTCCAGGCTGCCATAGGCAATGTTCTCGGCGACGGTGGCGTCGCTCAAAAACGCGTCTTGCGCCACATAACCAATAGCGCGGCGCAGGTCTTGCAAATTGAGGCTATCAATCGGCGCGCCGTCCAGCAAGATGCGCCCGTGCTGCGGTTCGTAAAAACGCAGCAGCAGTTTCACCAAGGTCGATTTGCCCGAGCCGGTAGAGCCGACAAAAGCGGTGGTCTGCCCGGCGGCGATGGTCAGGTTGATGCCGTGCAGCGTTGGCGTGGCCCCGGTCGTGGCGTACGAAAAACCCACATTCTCCAAATGCACTTCACCGCGCACGCTGGCCTTGCTGAAATGCTGGCCCTCGTAGGGAATGCTCGTGGGCGTATCCAGCAGGGCCATGGCGCGCTCGATCGCGGCCATGGAGCGCTGGTACATATCGGCCACGTCGGCCAGCGAGGTCATGGGCCAGAGCAGGCGCTGGGTCAAAAACACCAGCACCGAGAACGCGCCCACGGCGAGTTGGTCGTGGAGCGTCAGCCAGCCGCCGTAGAGCAGCGTGGCGGTAAAGCCCGCCAATATCGCCATACGAATCACCGGGGTGATGGCCGCGCTCACGCGGATCGCGCCCTTGTTGCTCTCGCGGTAGCGGTTGCTGGCATCACTGATGTGCTGCGCCTCCAGGTTTTCGGTGGCAAAGGCTTTGATGGTGGCCAGCCCCAGCAGGTTGTTATTGAGCCGCGCGCCCACATCACCCGCCGCTTCGCGCACCTCGGCATAGCGAGGTGCCAGGCGCTTTTGGAACCAGAACGCGCCAAACAAAATCAGTGGCACTGGCAAGAGCGCCATGACCGCAATGCCCGGCTGCATCGCAAAAAATACGGCGCTCACCAGCACCGAAGAAACCAGCACCTGGATGATCTGGTTCGCGCCGCCGTTCAAAAAACGCTCCATCTGATTGATGTCGTCGTTCAAGATAGCCATCAGGTTGCCGGTGCGCTGGTTCTCGAAATACGCCATGTCCAGGCGCTGCACATGGCGGTAGGTATCCAGCCGTAAATCGTGCTGCAGGTTCTGCGCCAGTTGCCGCCATTGCACCTCGTACAAATACTGAAACAGCGACTCGCCACCCCACACCACTACATTGAAGGCACCCAGCGCCAGCAACTGCTCCCAGGTGCTGGTGATGCCCAAACCGCCCAGCACGTTGCGCGCGAGAAAACTCTGCTCGCCCTTGACCACCACATCCACCGCCGCGCCAATCAGCACCTCGGGCAGGATGTCGAAGAACTTGTTGAGAACCGAATACAGCGTGGCTTTTTGGAAATCGCTCCGGTAGGCGGCGGCGTAGTTCAGGAGTTTGCGTAAGGGATGCATGGTCATCTCGTAAGGCGCAGTCTCACCCCCGCAACTTCGCCGCCACCTGCGCCACCCGCGCGCCATAGGCTTTGGCAGTGTCCAGGTCGCCCTGGTGCATGGCGTGGGCGGCGGTGGTGGTGCTGGCGTGGGCCATGACGCCGATGCTGGCGCCCAGGCGATTGATGGTGTCGTTGCCCATGATGTTCAGGCCAGCCCAGACCATGCCGTGCTGCATGGCAAAGGTCAGCAGGTACTGCAAGGTTGAGAGCTTGTCGCCGCTGGGGTAGCCCGAGCAGGTGAAGCCGCCGGAGACCTTGTCTTTCCAGGCACCGTTGTACCAGCGCTTGCTCGATGCATCGGAAAACTTTTTAAACTGCCAGGACACGCCGCCCATGTAGGTGGGCGCGCCCATGATGATGGCGTCGGCCGCGTCCAACGCCGCCCAATCGGCCTCGCCGATGTTGCCCTCGGCGTCAATGGCGATGAGCTGCGCATCCGCGCCATCGGCCACCTGCTGAGCTAGGCGCTGGGTGTGGCCGTAGCCAGAGTGGTAGATCACAACAGTGTGGGTCATGGGGAATACTCCAAATCAATAAAACGAAAACGGGGACGGTCAGGGCGCGAGGTCAAACACCAGCACTTCGGCGCTGTGGCCTTGGCCCAGGTGCAGCGCAGATTCCTGCTCGATCAAGAGCGCATCACCCGTGGCCAAAGCCATGCCGTTGACATGCAGCGCGCCACGCACCACCTGCACATAGGCTTTGCGCGCCGGATCCAGCGCCAGATCGGCGCTTTGCGCGCCGTCAAAGCAGCCGCTGTACATGCGCGCATCGGCGTGGATGCGGACCACGTCCGGTCCGGCGTCCGGCGCGGCAACCAAACACAAGTGCCCGTCTTTGCGCACCTGTGCGAAGGTCTGCTGCTCGTAGCTCGGCGGGATGCCACGCACATGGGGCTCGATCCAGATTTGCAAAAAGTGCGTGGTGGCATCCGGCGCGTGGTTGAACTCACTGTGCTGCACGCCACTGCCCGCGCTCATGCGCTGCACATCGCCCGGCGGAATGCCTTTGACGTTGCCCATGGTGTCCTTGTGCGCCAGCTCGCCGGACAGCACGTAGCTGATGATTTCCATGTCCCGGTGGCCGTGCGTGCCAAAGCCGGTTCCGGGTGCGATGCGGTCTTCATTGACCACGCGCAAATTGCCCCAACCCATAAAGGCCGGGTCGTAATAGCCCGCAAAGGAAAAGCTGTGGAAGGACTTGAGCCAGCCGTGGTCGGCGTAGCCGCGTTGGGAGGAGGTGCGAAGGTTCAACATGTGAAGGGTTCCATAAAAATGAATTCAACGCGGCCAGCGCGCCAGCCGCTCAACCTCGTTCAAGTCCAGGTGGTTGCGCATGTACTCGGCGCTGCCATTGCGTGGCGGGGTGTATTCCCAGGGGGTGAAGGTACCTTTGCGCAAAGCCTGGGTGATGAAATGGCGCTCGCGCTGGCTGCTGCGCACGGCGCTGTCCAACGCATCCAGATTCCAGCGGGCCGCGACTTCGGCGCGCATCGCTGCCAGGGTGTCAGCATGAGCCGGGTCGCTTGCGAGATTGTGTACCTCGTCGGGGTCTTGCGTCAGGTTGAAAAGCTGGTCCGGGTCGGCCGGGCAGTGGATGAACTTCCACGCGCCCCGGCGCACCATCACAATGGGCGCGACCGAGCCCTCGGCCATGTATTCGCCGTAGACCGGCGTGTCGCTGGCGGGCACCTCAGCGGATGGCGTGTCCAACAAGCCCAGCAAGCTGCGGCCGGCCAGCGACTGCACTGCCGGGGCGGCACCAGCCAGCGCGCCCAAGGTGGGCAACACATCGACCAGCGACACCGGCTGCGCCACCCGCGCAGGGGCAAAGCGCGCGGGGTAGTGAAACACCAGCGGTATGCGGGCCGCGTCTTCGAAAAAATTCATCTTGTACCAAAGCCCGTGCTCGCCCAGCAGGTCGCCGTGGTCGGCCACCAGAACCACTACCGTGTTGTCGCGCAGTTGCAGCGCATCCAGCGTGTCCATCAGCCGCCCGGTCCATTCGTCCACATAGGAAATGTTGCCGTAGTACGCGCGCCGCGCCCGCTGCGCGTCAGCGGGTGTGATCTGGGCCTTCGCCATGTCGCTGACATGCATGAGGCGGCGGGTGTGCGGGTGCGGATCGGCCTCAACCGGCACGCGCGGTGCGCCCACGTCCACGCCCTCGTACATGTCCCAGTATTTGCGGCGGGTCACATACGGGTCATGCGGGTGCGTGAAGCTGGCGACCATGAAGAAGGGCCGCCCGTCGTCGGCCCGCGCTGCGTCGTGCAGCGCCCGCACCGCGCCCTGACCCACCTCGTCGTCGTACAGCAACTGGTTTGTGACCTCGGCCACACCCGCGCCAGTGACGCTGCCCATGTTGTGGTACCACCAGTCGATGCGCTCGTCGGGCTGGGTCCAATCGGGTGTCCAGCCGAAATCGGCGGGGTAAATGTCGGTGGTGCGGCGCTCCTCAAAACCATGCAACTGGTCGGGTCCGACGAAATGCATCTTGCCGCTGAGCACGGTGCGGTAACCGGCGTGGCGCAGGTAGTGCGCCACGGTTGGTACGGTGCTGGGCAAATAGGCCGCGTTGTCAAAACCGCCGGTTTGCGAGGGCAGCTGCCCGGTCATGAGGCAGTAGCGCGCCGGGGTGCACAAGGGGCTGTTGGAGTAGGCCGCATCGAACACCACGCCCTCCGAAGCAAGGCGATTGATATTGGGCGTGATAGCGACCTGGTTGCCGTAGCAGGGCAAGGCCCCGGCGGCGATTTGGTCGTACATGACGACCAGGATGTTGGGTCTTTGGGCGGGGTTCTTGGGGGTGGGGGCGTTTGCGCTCATCCCTGGATTTTGACCGAGGCGGCCGCATACAAGCGCTGCAGCAGCTCCGGCGCGTCCGTACACACGAGCAGCAAGGCGCGCACCGCCGGGCTCAAAAAGCCCTCGCTGACCATGCGGTCCAGCATGGCGATCAGCGGGTCGTAATAGCCATCGGTGTTCAGCAGGCCGAAGGGCTTGCTGTGCACACCGAGTTGGTACCAGGTCCAGATCTCAAACAATTCTTCAAACGTGCCAATGCCACCCGCCAGCGCCACAAAGGCATCGGCGCGCTCGAACATCAACGTTTTGCGCTCATGCATGTTGGCGACCACGCGCAGCTCGGTCAAACCCGTGTGGCCCACCTCTTTATCAAGCAAGTTTTGCGGAATGACGCCGAACACCGTACCGCCTGCGGCCAGCGTGGCGTTGGCGGCAATGCCCATCAAGCCGACCTTGCCACCGCCGTACACCATTTGCCAGCCTTGGCGGCCAATCCATTGGCCGACCTGGGTGGCGGAAGCCGCAAACGCAGGCTGCGCACCCATGCGCGAGCCGCAGTAGACGCAGAGAGAAAAGTGAGCTTGTATGGTCATGGTCAAGGCGAGCGCTGCAAAAGGGGCGGCCAGAGCATAGGGGCAAACCGCGACAGCCTGCGGCGGGTGTACAGTGAGCCCGAAGGAGACGCGCACATGACACAGTCGAAACATATCGCCATCGTTGGAGCGGGCATTGCAGGCATTAGCTGCGCCCGCACGCTGGTGCAAGCCGGGCACCGGGTAACGGTGTTTGACAAAAGCCGTGGCGTGGGGGGGCGCATGTCCACCCGCAACAGCCCTTTCGGCACCTTTGATCACGGCGCGCAGTACTTCACGGTGCGCGACCCGCGCTTTGCCCAAGCCATCGAAACAGCGCCCGGGGTGTGCCGCCCCTGGAGCGCCACGACGGTGCGCGTCCTCGACGCCCACGGCATGGTGGCCGCCGCCGCGCTGGACCACCGCGAATCGCACTGGGTCGCCAAGCCCGGCATGAATGCGCTGGCCAAGGCCTGGGCCGCGCCGATTGCAGAGCACATCCACCTGGAAACGCGGGTGGACCGGATTGAGCGTGACACCCTGAACAAACACCAGTGGCAGCTGCGCACCGAAGGCGGTAGCGCCAGCGTCGCGGTGCATGGCGCATTTGACGCGGTGGTGCTGGCCATCCCGCATCCGCAGGCGCAGGCGCTGTTGCAAGCCATGCCGCACGGTGGCGCATTTGCCAAGGCGATCAACAAAGTGACCGTGCTTCCGTGCTGGACCTTGATGCTGGCGTTTCCGCAAGCCGTGCAGCCGGGCCTGACTACGCTGGGGCCGAGCTGGAACGCCGCGCGCAGCACGCACCACCGCATTGCCTGGCTGGCCCGCGAGTCCAGCAAACCGGGGCGCAGCACAGTGGAGCGCTGGACGGTGCAAGCCAGCGCCGACTGGTCGGCCGAACACATCCAGGACAGCCACGAGCGCGTGCAAGCCAAGCTGCTGCGCGCCTTTGCCGAGATCACCGGTATCCGCGCCGAGCCGGCGCATGTGGACGCACACCGCTGGCTCTACGCCAAGACCGATAAAGCCTTGGGGCGCAGCCACCTGTGGAAGGCCGAGCGCGGCATCGGCGTCTGTGGCGACTGGTGCATAGGCCACCGGGTGGAAGACGCGTTCATCTCGGGCCTGGAGCTGGCGCTGGCCATCGTCAAGCGCTGAAACACGATGGGCGGCTACACCGGGCGGTTTGCGCCCTCGCCCACCGGTGCGCTGCACGCGGGCTCGCTGGTGGCAGCACTGGCCAGTTGGCTCGATGCCCGTGCCCATGGCGGGCGCTGGCTGCTGCGCATTGAAGACATCGACACACCGCGCTGCGTACCCGGCGCAGACGCAATCATCCTGACCCAGCTGGCGGCCTGCGGCCTGGTGCCCGATGAAGCGCCCCTGTGGCAAAGCGAGCGCATAGCCTGGTACGAGCAGGCGCTCGCATCCCTTGTTGCCGCCGATCTGGCCTACCCCTGCGGTTGCTCGCGCAGCGCGATTGACGCGGCCAATGCGGCGCGCGGCATCGCACGGCCCCGCAACGGCGAGCGCGTGTACCCCGGCACCTGCCGCGACGGGCTGCACGGCACCGGAGCCGCTGCCTGGCGCATGCGCACGCAGCATGCGCCGCCCCTGCTCCACTGGCAGGACCGGCGTTTGGGCGAACAAACACAAGACCTGCACACGCAGGTCGGTGACTTCGTGCTGCGCCGCGCCGATAGCCTGTTCACCTACCAACTGGCCGTGGTCGTGGACGATGCCGCGCAGGGCATCAGCCATGTGGTGCGCGGCGAAGATCTGGCTGATAACACCGCCCGCCAACGCTGGCTGCAAGACGCACTGGGCCTGCCTGGGCCAAAGTACCTACACACGCCGCTGGTGATCGGGCGCAACGGCGAGAAGCTCTCCAAGCAAAACGGCGCGCAACCCATCGATACCAGCGCTCCGCTGGCCGCACTGAATGCTGCGGCAAAGGTTCTGGGATTGCCGGAACACGGTGGCACCATCGGCGAAGCGCTGACCGCGTGGACCGCCGCCTGGCCCTGGCGCAGCGCGACCTAAAATCCCGCGTCACTCCGACTGCCTGCGCATGCCACCCCCCATTCCCGATCTCGCCACCATCCCCTACCTGCGCACCGTCAAAAGCTATGTGCTGCGCGCCGGACGCAGCACCGCCGGCCAGACCCGGGCCATGGAGCAACTGGGGCCGAAATTTCTGCTGCCCTACCAAGCGGTGATCACAGATGTACGCGCCCTGTGGCCTGATCCGCAGGTACCTCTGGTCTTGGAAATCGGCTTTGGCATGGGCGAGGCCAGTGCGCAGATTGCGCAAACCTTGCCGGACACCCACTTTCTGTGTTGCGAGGTGCATGCAGCCGGTGTCGGCGCGCTGCTCAAGCGCATTGGCGAAATGGGGTTAGAGAACATCCGCATCTGCGCGCATGACGCGGTCGAAGTGATTGACAACATGCTGGCTCCAGCCAGTCTGGACGGCGTCCACATTTTCTTTCCCGACCCCTGGCACAAGACCAAACACAACAAACGCCGCTTGATCCAAGCGCCGCTGGTGGCCAAGCTAGCGCAACGCCTGAAACCCGGCGGCTACTTGCATTGCGCAACCGACTGGCAGCCGTATGCCGAGCAGATTTTGGAGGTGCTGGAGGCCGAGCCGCTGCTGCACAACCCGGCGCGCAGCGCGCACCCGGAGCTGGCAGGTTACGCGCCCAAACCGTCCTACCGGCCGCTAACCAAGTTCGAAAACCGTGGACTGAAATTAGGCCACGGAGTGTGGGACCTGGTCTGCACCCGACGATGAGCCAGGCACCGGCAACGCGCCTGGGCGTGGGCCCTAGCAGCGTGGTCTTGCCTAACTCACATACCCCCACTTGGACCTCGCTGCTGGATTTTTTAAGCGCGCGCTTTCCCCACATCGACCGCAGTGCTTGGGCGCAGCGCATGGCC
>Ga0209651_1000428_pt1 | contig 14992 bp, 14 predicted proteins | sample LauGreFBDMM110SN_2_FD_188216 | JGI IMG/M metagenome (GOLD analysis project Ga0209651, IMG submission 188216) | Freshwater lake microbial communities from Lake Michigan, USA - Fa13.BD.MM110.SN (SPAdes) (version 2) | ecosystem: Environmental > Aquatic > Freshwater > Lake | place: Lake Michigan... | reverse complement strand
GAAGCTCACAAGGGTCTAATCCATCTGGCTCGACTGCAACAAAGGTTTGTGTAACAAACTTCTGGTCCTCACTAAATGCGCGTAGTGCTGCTTTTTGTCCTGCCGCATCACCGTCAAAGGTGAAGATTACTTCTCCTCTAAATGCATCATCATCCATTAGCAATCTGCGCAGAATACGAATGTGGTCTGCGCCAAAGGCAGTGCCGCAGGTTGCAACCGCTGTAGTAATACCTGCAAGGTGGGCTGCCATTACATCTGTATAGCCTTCAACGATGACTGCTTGACGCTTCTTAGCAATCTCCTTCTTTGCAACATCTAATCCATAGAGCACTTGGCTCTTCTTATAGATCGGAGTTTCAGAGGTGTTTAAATACTTTGGACCCTGATCATCAACGTCACTAGCAAGCTTTCTAGCACCAAAGCCAACAATGTCTCCCGAAATGTCTTTGATTGGCCACATCAAGCGATTGCGGAACTTATCGATTGGTCCTCGTTGACCCATCTTAGATAGCCCTGCTAGTTCTAGCTCATCAATTGTGTAACCCAAGGCGCGCAAATGTTTTGTGAGGCCATCCCACTCATCGGGTGAGTAACCCACACCAAACTGCTCACAGGCTGCGCGATCAAAGCCACGCTTTGTCAGTAGCTCGCGTCCGTGGGCAGCACCTGGTGATGAATTGAGTTGTTCTTGATAAAACTTTGCAGCCTCACCATGGGCCGCGATTAAACGGTTGCGAGTGCTTGAAGTAACAACAGGTCCGGTGTTTGAACCCTCGTCATATCGGAGGGTGTAACCGATGCGATCTGCCAGACGCTCGATTGTTTCTGTGAAAGTTAAGTGATCAATCTTCATTAAGAATGCAATGACATCTCCGCCAGTTTGGCAACCAAAGCAGTGGAAATATCCTTTGCTTGGCGTCACATGAAATGAAGGTGACTTCTCATCATGAAATGGGCACAAACCTTTTTTCTGTCCACCACCTGCATTTTTTAACTGAACGTAATCTGCAACTACTTCATCGATAGGTGCGCGATCGCGGATGTATGCAACATCCTCATCTCTAATGCGACCGCTCATGTTCGTACCCTACCGATTAGCAAGTAGGCGTGCATGCAAGGCATAGGCACCCGGGTCAGTAAGGGCTGCAACCTGGTCAATTATCACGCGCATTTTGGCCACTTCATCGCCCGCCTCATTCCAGGGCTTCTGGAAGTATGAATCTAGTTCGCTCGGATTTTTCAAAAGCATCTCAACTAACTCGCCAATGATTACCTGTTGTTTTGCATATCTATCTTGTGAGTGTGCAGCGTTAATCAAGTAATGCCCAGCAATAGCCTTTAAGAAATCTACTTCAAGCTTTTGTTCACGAGGGATTTCAAGGTCTGCGCTATAGCGTGAAAGTGGGCCGTCACCGTGCACTTTACGAGTTTGGATCTCAGCTGCTAAAACAAAGCGACCAATTAACTGGCTTGTTGAATCCTTCATGCGGGCAAGGCTGCGATGGCTTCCATCGTAATAATGCGGCCAAGCAGAAAGAGCAGAAAGTCGTGCATGAGCATCTACTGCTTCTTGCTCCGTGGCATCGCTTTTGTAATCCACGGTCATAACTTTGTAGAGCTCTGCAAAATCCTGTTCAAAGTTTTTAACAGAAACTTGGCCCGCAAAGATTGCATCTTCTAAGTCGTGGACTGAGTATGCGCAATCATCAGACCAATCCATGATCTGGGCTTCAATACATTTCTTGCCTACTGGTGCATTTGTGCGCATCCAGTTAAAAATCTCTACATCATCATCGTAAACACCAAATTTGCGAGGATTTTCAGACCGTGGCCATGGATACTTCGTTGCACCATCTAGAGATGCGCGAGTTAGGTTAAGTCCAAGACTCTTGCCGTTGGCATCAACAGTCTTTGCCTCTAAGCGAACTAACAATCTAAAACTTTGTGCATTACCTTCAAAGCCACCAAAGTCTTCTGCGATCTCTGCCAACGCTTCTTCGCCATTGTGACCAAAAGGTGGATGGCCAAGATCATGTGCAAGACAAGCGGTGTCTTGTAGATCAGGATCTGCGCCGAGTGATTCACCCAGCTCGCGCCCAATCTGTGCGCACTCCAAAGAATGTGAAAGCCTGGTGCGTTGAAAATCATTTTCCCAAGGAACGGCTACTTGCGTCTTTGCAGCTAATCGTCGAAGGGATGCTGAGTGAATTACTCGAGCACGATCACGCATAAATTCAGTTCTGCCTGCGCGCTTTGCCGGCTCATCTAAGAACCGCTCTTTATCAAATGCGCTATAACTCATGGCAATACCTTAGTAACAATGTCGGCATCAGGTAAGTGATCACTAATTTGTAGCCCGCGCTTGCCTACAGTTATATAGACCAAATACGCACCTGCCTCGCGAAGTAGATATCTGTAACCACTATTTGCAATGGTATTTGGACCTGTTTGCACGGGAGAGCAAGTACTAATAACTCCCTGATCATTTGCCATCGCCATTGCCCGCTTGCAGTGATACGGATCTGTCACGATGATGACATCGCTGACATATCGCTTTTTCATCACAGCGGCATAGGCCTTAGTACTAACTAACGTATCTCGACCCTCTTCAATTGCAGTTATTTTCTTTGCAGGTATTCCATTCATGCGCAGCCAATACTTGCTAGATGCCGCCTCCGTTGTCCGGTCCCCTGGCGCACCTGCGCCAACAGTAATAATTGATGATGCATATCCAAGATCATAAATTCTCTTTGCCTCAACCAAACGTGCCTCTAGTGCATCCCCTGGCTTACCGTTTAATTGCGCAGTACCCAAAACAACAATGACATCTGCTTGTCTAACAACAGGATTCTTAGCTGCGCGCCACACTTGTGAAACTCCGTAGGCAGGAGCAATCAGTGCAAGAACTACAACTATTGCGATTATGCGGCGAATGAATCTAAATAAAAACATTTATCCGCCAGAAAACGCATCCTCTAGTTCAACGTGAACTAGTTCATCGGGGTCATTTAGCCAACCGTCAGGCAATGTTGGTGGGCGACCATGGCTTGTGCGACCACGTGGCTTGTCTCCAACCTCTATCGGATATGGCTGATCTTCAAGTTGATCCAAAAGATTGCGCATCTCCTGTAGTGAGGAAACCATGCCAAGATCATGTCTTATCTCTCGTGGCACACGGAAACCCTTTAAATACCAGGCCATGTGCTTTCGCATATCGCGCATTCCGCGATCTTCAGACTCTAAATACTCAGTAATCAAGTTTGCATGGCGGAACATAACTTCTCGCACTTCATGCAATGTTGGAGTGATCTGAACTCCATCACCTTTAAGTGCTGAAACTAAATCTGTAAATAACCAGGGACGACCCAGGCATCCACGTCCAACTACAACTCCTGCACAACCACTTTGTTCAACCATTTCAATTGCATCGCGTCCAGACCAAATATCTCCATTACCTAAAACAGGTACTCCGGTTGGCTTTAAATGCTCCACAAGACGTGCAATTGCTGACCAATCCGCCTTTCCTTCATACATCTGTGCTGCTGTGCGAGCATGTAGTGCAACCCATGCAACACCTAAATCAGCTGCAGATTTGGCTGCTTCTAAATAGGTTTCATGATCACTATCAATACCAATGCGCATCTTTACTGTTACTGGGATTCCAAAAGGCTTTGCTGCCTCTACTGCTGCACCGACGATATTTGAAAAGAGTTTGCGCTTGAAGGGAAGGGCTGCTCCCCCGCCTTTGCGAGTCACCTTTGGCACTGGACATCCAAAGTTCATATCAATGTGATCGGCTAAGTTTTCTTTTCCAATCATGGTCACTGCAGCGCGCATCGTTGTTGGATCAACGCTATATAACTGCACAGAACGTGGCCACTCATCTTTGCCAGGAACAATCATTCGAAGAGTTTCTGGACGTCGTTCAATGAGTGCGCGCGCTGTCACCATTTCAGATACAAATAATCCTGCCCCTTGTTCGCGGCACAATGTGCGAAATGGAGCGTTAGTAATTCCAGCCATAGGTGCTAGAACAACCGGCGGATCTATGTAGTGATCACCGCTTGCTAATGGAAGTAAGAGTGGTTTTAGCAACCTAGTAAACGAGGTGCTAGCCATGCTTCGACCTGATCTAGGCCGATGCGCTCTTGCGCCATTGTGTCGCGATCACGAATTGTTACTGCATTATCTTCAAGAGTTTCAAAGTCAATTGTGATGCAGTAAGGAGTACCAATTTCATCTTGACGACGGTAGCGGCGACCAATTGCGCCTGCATCATCAAAATCAATACTCCAGGTTTTGCGAAGCTGAGTTGCAAGATCGCGCGCCTTAGGAGATAGATCGGCATTACGTGAGAGAGGCAGAACAGCTGCTTTAATTGGGGCTAAGCGATGATCAAGCTTGAGTACTGCGCGCTTTTCCATCTCGCCCTTGCTATTTGGCGCCTCATCTTCTGTGAATGCATCCATCAAGAATGTGAGTGTGCAGCGATCAACACCTGCTGCAGGCTCAATAACAAATGGTGTCCAGCGCTCTCCCTTTTCCTGATCAAAGTAGGAAAGATCTTTACCAGAGGCGGCAGAGTGAGCCTTTAAATCAAAGTCGGTTCGGTTTGCAATGCCTTCAAGTTCTCCCCATTCAGTGCCAGCGAATTCAAACTTATATTCAATATCTGCTGTGCGCTTTGAATAATGCGACAACTTCTCCTTTGGATGATCGTAAACACGAAGGCGCTCTGGATTAATTCCAAGGTCCACATACCAAGCCATGCGGGTATCAATCCAGTATTGGTGCCACTCTTCATCGCTTCCTGGGACTACAAAGAACTCCATTTCCATCTGCTCAAATTCGCGAGTACGGAAAATAAAGTTTCCTGGTGTAATTTCATTGCGGAAAGACTTACCAATTTGGCCAATACCAAATGGTGGCTTCTTACGAGAAGTTGTCATTACCTGATCAAAGTTAATAAAGATTCCTTGCGCAGTCTCTGGTCTTAAATAAGCAAGACCTGACTCATCTTCTACTGGTCCAAGGAAGGTCTTAAGCAATCCACTGAACTGCTTTGGAGTTGTGAACTGGCCCTTATTTCCACATGCAGGACAATTAACGTCAGTTAAAGACGCTGGCTTCTTCTTGTGCTTTGCTTCATACGCCTCTTCTAGGTGATCGGCGCGATAACGCTTGTTGCAAGCGGTGCACTCAGTGAGTGGATCGCTAAATGTTGCAACGTGGCCTGATGCTTCCCACACCTCTTTTGCCAAGATCACACATGAATCAAGACCAACTACATCTTCGCGGCCCATGACCATTGACTTCCACCACTGGCGCTTAACATTGTTTTTTAGTTCAACACCCAATGGGCCGTAATCCCATGATGCGCGGAGTCCGCCATAGATTTCAGATGATGGGTATACGAACCCACGACGCTTTGCTAGTCCTACAATATTTTCTAAACGGTCCGTTGCCACAAAATTCTCCATCCGGCTGGCTGTCGGCGAAAAGCAACGTGTGTTACTTCCGTACGATTATTTTACTCCGTGTACGGCTTTTCATACGCACCGGGCTCATCAATTGCCTGTGCCAAGATCGGAATTGCATTCATCTTCACATCGTTATTACTTAACGCTCTTCGATATGAGCCCACATTTTCCCAATGCGTAACTAATGACCACAGCGTTACCTCATCAAGGTTTTGCCCGAACTCACCGCTGACATATCCCTTGCACTTAGAAAACGCCTCAAGGGCTGTGCTCAGTTGCGCCTCAAATTGAGCGGCATCTGCCAATGGGACTGTAAATCGAGCTATAGCAAGCATGGGTTGAGCGTAGCGGGCGGGCAATGAAAATGAAAATCATTTTCATTCTGTGGTACTTTTCAGCAATGAATACAGCCATCGCACTTGCCGCGCTAACCGCCCTTGCCACCACAACAGGTGGGTTTATCGCCATAAAGGTGCGAGATCGCCTGCACCTAGTCCTTGGTTTATCGGCAGGACTACTTCTGGGCTTAGTTGCCTTTGACCTTTTGCCTGAAGTATTTGAAATGAATACTTCGACTCTGGGCAATGTCCCTGTTGTTTCAATCGCCTTAGTGATTGGTTTTTTAACTCTTCACTTTGCAGAACAGCTATTTGGTTCTCATGAACCAGAACATAGCGATTACGGACACGACCACGAGCACTCATTAAACATCGCAGGCACACTAGGTGCTGCTGCAATGGCAGGGCACGTCTTTCTAGATGGACTCGCACTTGGCCTTGCTTTCAAGATTAGCGATGCTTTGGGCTATGCAGTGTTTATCGCAATCCTTGCACACGCCTTTAGTGATGGCCTCAATACCGTTTCATTATTAATCAAGAGCGGCCATTGGACCAAAACATCAATTTTGCTATTGGGTGCAGATGCTGTGATGCGTATTAGCGGCGCTGCACTTGGAAGTTACATCGCATTTTCAGATCAATCAATGGCTTTGTATCTGGCAGCATTTTCAGGTTTTGTTATCTACCTTGCAACATCACATATCTTGCCTGAAGCGCACTCTCGTCATCCATCCCGTTTAACAATGCTGGCAACAATTGCAGGAGTTATTGCAATGTGGCTGATCGTTGGAAACATCGGTGAGTAGATCTAACCCTCGTGTTCTGAGCACCTTAGAGCGTGCTGGTGGTTTTGCCAGTGCGCAAGAGGTCTATAAGTTGATGCAAAGAGAAGGCGAAAAAATAGGGCTCACAACTGTTTATCGCTCTTTGCAAAGCTTAGTAAATGACAAAATTGTTGATGTCTTGCGCCGCGATGATGGCGAGGCCATCTATCGCTTATGCGGAGAAACTCACCACCACCATTTAGTGTGTAAGAACTGTGGTGAAACTGTTGAAATTGAAGGTGGCGCAATTGAAAAGTGGGCCAAGACAATGGCCGCAGAACATGGTTTTAGAGATGTGGGACATACTGCAGAGATCTTCGGTCTCTGCGCAAAATGCTAAGCCTTACCAAATCTTCGATCTCTAGCTGAGTACTCTTCAATCGCTTTCCACAATGTCTTTCTTGTTACATCTGGCCACAACACATCCATGAAAACAAACTCGGCATAAACACTGTGCCAGGGCAAGAAGTTGCTGGTGCGCTGCTCACCAGATGAGCGTAGGAACAGGTCCACATCACTCATCTGCGGAGAGTCTAAATACTTAGCAAATACCTTGTCGGTAATTGCATCAGCTTTAATTTTGCCTCGCTTAACATCGCGAGCAAGCTCTGCAGCAGCATCGACAATCTCTGCTCGCCCGCCATAGTTAACACACATATTTAAAGTTAACTTCTTATTCTTCTTTGTTAGCTCTTCAGCCTCTTCTAACTCATTAATAACACTGCTCCACAATCGCTTGGGTCGTCCTATCCAGCGGATTCGAACACCCATCTGATTCATCTGATCGCGACGTCTGCGAATTACATCTCTGTTAAAGCCCATCAAGAACTTGACCTCTTCAGGTGAGCGTCGCCAGTTCTCAGTTGAAAATGCATAGGCGCTGATTTCTTTAACACCAAATTCAAGTGCACCTTCAACAACATCAAAGAGCGCTGCTTCACCTGCCTCATGTCCTGCCGTGCGAGGCAGTCCACGCTTTTGTGCCCAACGACCATTGCCATCCATCACTATTGCAACGTGATGAGGAATCTTTATTGTCATACCCGCTCCACCATCGGCAATGAACGCAGGCCGCGTTCAAGGTGCCATTGTAAGTAAGCAGCGATTAAACCACTAGCCTCTCGGCGAAATTTTCCTTCACTTGCTGTTGCAACATCCCAATCACTAGAAAGCAAAGCGCCCATCAGTTCTAAAGTCTCTGGTGCAGGGGTCGCGCACGCTGATGGCCGACAATCTGCGCACACAGATCCGCCGCCCACTAATGAAAAGTATCTATGAGGCCCTGGTGCTTCACACTTGGAACACACCGTCATTGATGGTGCATAGCCGGCAACAGCTAAAGAGCGTAATAAAAATGCATCAAGAATCAGCAATGGCTCATAACGATTTTCTGCCAAGGCTTTCATGCCACCAACAACTAATTGAAACTCTTGAAGTGCTGGCTCATTCTCTTGGCTGGTAAATCGCTCCGCTGCTTCTAATATCGCTGCAGCAACCGTCCAGCGTTGATAATCCTCTGTTAAAGCCTCGCCATAATTCATTAACGCTTCAACTTGAGTGACAGTGTCAAAGGTCTTGCCGGTATAGAGCTGAATATCAACATGACTTCCAGGTTCTAAACGAGCACCAAACTTAGATTTTGTGCGACGAACTCCTTTTGCCACACCACGAATCCGTCCATGATCGCGAGTAAGCATGGTGATAATGCGGTCTGCTTCACCGAGTTTTTGAGTGCGCAAGACGATTGCCTCATCCCGGTACAAACTCATACGGGTAAAGGTAGTGCGTGGATTAGCGAATTGCGCGATTTATCGCAGACACGACCGCTTTTAATGAAGCGGTTGTGGTGTTGGGATCGATTCCGACGCCCCAAAAGACATTGCCATCAATTGCACATTCAAGGTATGCGGCAGCAGAGGCATCGCCACCTGCAGATAGCGCATGCTCGAAGTAATCAAGAACTTGGACATCTACTCCGTATGCCTGCAAAATATTACAGAAGGCAGCAATCGGACCATTACCTTGTCCCTTAAGTTCGTGGAGTTCGCCGCGATCTGTTAATGAAACGGTGAGATAAACATCTTCGCCAAGCACAGAGCTTTGTGACAATCCCTTAAGACGGAAGCGTCCCCATGGTGCGCCATCTGTTGGCAAGTACTCATCTTCAAAAATATTCCATAAATCTTCAGCACTTATTTCGCCACCTTCAGCATCAGTTTTGGCTTGAACATTTTTAGAGAATTCAATTTGTAAACGCCGTGGCAAATCAAGGTGATGCTCATTCTTCATCAAGTAAGCAACACCGCCCTTACCTGATTGTGAGTTCACACGGATCACCGCTTCATATGAGCGACCAATATCTAATGGATCAATAGGAAGATAAGGAATAGCCCATGTGTGATCACGAACCTCTTTGCCTGCCGCTTTTGCGTCAACTGCCATGTGATCAAAGCCTTTTTTAATTGCATCTTGGTGTGAACCAGAAAAAGCGGTAAAGACTAGGTCGCCGCCATAAGGATGACGCTCAGGAACACGTAATTGATTAGAGTATTCAACGGTGCGACGAACTTGATCGATATTTGAAAAGTCAATATGTGGATCGATGCCGTGAGTTACTAGGTTAATTCCAAGTGTTACAAGACAAACATTTCCGGTGCGCTCACCATTTCCAAACAGTGTTCCTTCAATGCGATCAGCACCTGCTAGATAGCCAAGCTCTGCCGCTGCAACGCCTGTACCACGATCATTGTGAGGGTGAAGTGAAACAATCACGCTCTCTCGGTTATTAAGGTTGCGGCACATCCATTCAATGGAGTCGGCATAAACATTTGGGGTTGCCATTTCAACAGTTGCTGGAAGGTTCATGATTGTCTTCCACTGTGGGGTTGGCTTCCACACATCATTAACCGCATTACAAACCTCAACGGCAAACTCAAGTTCGGTACCTGTATATGACTCAGGTGAATACTCAAATGAAACCTTGGTTTCAGGAACAGTAGGCACAAGATCCAAGCAGATCTTGGCAGCATCTGTTGCAATCTTTTTGATGCCATCTTTGTCTAGACCAAAGACAACTCGGCGCTGCAAGGTCGAGGTTGAGTTATATAAGTGAACAATTGCCTGCTTTGAACCCTTGATTGACTCAAAGGTACGAATAATTAAGGACTCACGGGCTTGAGTTAATACCTGAATGATTACATCATCAGGGATCAAATTCTCATCGATAATCTTTCGAACGAAATCAAAATCAGTCTGGCTAGCACTTGGAAATCCAACTTCGATTTCTTTGTAACCCATTGCAACTAGAAGCTTGAACATCGCCAACTTGCGCGGTGTGTCCATGGGATCAATAAGTGCTTGATTGCCATCTCGAAGATCAACTGAACACCACTGAGGTGCCTTTGTAATTTTCTTATTAGGCCATGTGCGATCTACAAGATCTACCGGATGAAATGGTTCGTATCGATGCACCGGCATCTTGGATGGAACTTGCTTGGGAAAATTCATTGAGTGCTCCTTATTAATTGGCGGGTTTTGTCATGGGTGAACCGGTACGACAAACCCCGCGGCGAGGGGACCGGTTATTTGGCCCCGCCACGGCAGCTAAGGAGGAGGCTGCAGTTGATCATGAGTAAAGGGTAACGCGTGTATTAAAGGACTGGCAAATAACGATCGAGTTCAAAGGCACTGACCTGACGGCTGTAATCGAGCCACTCTGCGCGCTTATTACGCAGTACATACTCAAATACATGCTCCCCTAAGGTTTCACGCACTAACTCACTTTTTTCCATAGCCATGATTGCTTCATTGAGATCAGAAGGCAAAGCAACAGGATTCTTTGAATCACTTAAAACATACTTTTCTTCAACACCCTTAAGGCCAGCAGCCAACATCACTGCATAAGCTAGATATGGATTACATGCAGTATCTGGTGATCGGAATTCAATTCGGGTTGAGTTTTCCTTCTTTGGTTTATACATCGGTACTCGCACTAGTGCGCCGCGATCACTTTGTCCCCAGTTAGCAAATGCGGGTGCTTCTCCCCCGCCATGTAAACGCTTATAAGAATTTACCCACTGATTTGTGATCGCAGTAATTTCTGGTGCGTGCTTTATCAGACCTGCAATAAAGGAACGCCCAACTGCAGATAAGTTAAATTCTGCTGTCGAGTCATAGAAAGCATTGTCTTCACCTTTAAAGAGCGAAACATGTGTGTGCATTCCGCTACCTGGGTGATCTGTAAAAGGCTTAGGAATAAATGAGGCATGGAAGCCTTGATCCATTGCAACCTCTTTAATGACATGGCGGAAAGTCATGATGTTATCGGCTGTCGTTAAAGCATCTGCGTCTCGCAAATCAATTTCTTGTTGGCCTGGGCCACCTTCGTGGTGTGAGAACTCAACACTTATACCCATAGCTTCAAGCAATGTAATTGCTTGGCGACGGAAGTCATGGCCTACTGCAGCCGGTGTGTGATCAAAGTACCCACCCTGATCAACAGGCACTGGTGCAACACCTGCTTCGGGAGGGTTTTTAAATAAGAAAAATTCAATTTCAGGATGTGTGTAACAGGAGTAACCCATTGTGGCGGCTTTATCTAATGTTCGACGCAATACATTGCGTGGATCAGATGGTGAGGCAGATCCATCTGGCATTGCAATGTCGCAGAACATGCGAGCAGCCCCTGGGGATTCTGTGCGCCACGGCAAAATAGAAAACGTTGCAGGATCTGGCTTTGCCAACATGTCAGACTCAGTTATACGAGCAAAACCTTCAATTGCAGAACCATCAAAGCCAATACCTTCATCAAATGCGTTCTCAAGTTCGGCAGGTGCAATTGCTACGGATTTTAAGAACCCCAAGACATCGGTGAACCACAAACGCACAAAACGAATATTGCGCTCTTCCAGGGTGCGAAGTACGAACGCTTGCTGCTTATTAAGATCGGTAGACATAAGCGGCATTCTTACAAATGCAGGTTACGGCTGTGTTAACTACCCCTAGATAACAAAGAAATCAGCGTGATCGAGCAGGGTTCTTGGTGCTAAATCTTTAGTAATGACCGCGTTGGCACTAATTCGTGAACCTTCACCTATGGTGACATTTCCCAGCACACGGGCACCCGCGCCAATAATCACATTATTTTCAATGGTCGGATGGCGGTTGCCCTTTTCTATACCGCGAGCACCAAGTGTTACATCGTGATACATCATCACATCATCACCGATAACTGAAGTTGCACCGATGACAACACCCATACCGTGATCGATAAAGAGTCTGCGCCCGATTTTTGCTGCTGGATGAATCTCAATACCGGTCGTTGAACGCACCAAATTGGAATGAATGCGTGCTACTAACTTAAGTCGGTGATTCCATAAAAAATGTGAAATTCGATGTCCCCAAACCGCATGCACACCTGGGTATGCCAAAGCGACCTCTAACCGATTGCGCGCGGCCGGATCATGGCTCAGTGCGTTATCGAGGTCTTCAATGATGCGATTTAGGAGTGCCATTAATTAATCAACCAAATCCTCATAGAGAACTGTTGATAGATAACGCTCACCATTTGAGGCACAGATAACAACGATGTTCTTGCCTGCAAACTCTGGACGCTTTGCAACTTGCGATGCTGCCCACAAAGTTGCACCCGATGAAATACCAGCAAGGAATCCTTCTTCTGCTCCGGCACGGCGTGCATACTTCATTGCATCGGCTGCAGTTGCATCCAAAATCTCATCATAAACACTGCGATCTAAGACATTAGGAATGAAGTTAGCACCAATTCCCTGAATTGGGTGTGGCCCTGGCTCTCCACCATTTAAAATTGGTGACGCAGCTGGTTCCACGCCAAATATTTTGATTGCGGGGTTCTTTTCCTTTAAGAATTGACCTGCACCAGTAAGTGTTCCGCCGGTACCAATACCTGAAATAAATGCGTCAACATTGCCATCTAGATCGCGCCAGATCTCTGGACCTGTTGTTGTGCGGTGAATAAATGGACCCGCCTCATTTTCAAATTGACGAACTAACACAGCACCAGATTCTGCAAGCTTTTCTGCAGCTGCAACTGCGCCCTTCATACCTTCAGCAGCAGGAGTGAGTACTAGCTCTGCTCCGTATGCACGAATGAGCTTGCGGCGCTCCTTTGACACTGACTCTGGCATTGTCATGATCGCCTTATATCCACGAGCTGCTGCAACCATCGCCACTGCAATTCCTGTGTTTCCAGATGTTGCTTCAACAATTGTTCCACCCGGCTTTAGTTCACCACTTGCTTCGACCGCATCAATCATTGCAACACCGAGGCGATCCTTAACCGAAGATGTTGGGTTATAGAACTCGAGCTTGGCATAAACATTTCCGGCAGCACCATCTGTGATCTTGTTGATACGCAGTAATGGTGTGTTTCCAAAAATTTCTGTGATGTTGTTATAGACCTTCATAGTTCTCCCCTAAAAGTAGTTTTTGATTTTTGGTGCAATGATAAAAAAATTAACTGGCTGCGAAAAAGCAAAAGAATTAGCAGCTGCAAGAGGTAGACAGGCAGAAATCAACAACACGGTTTCGTGTAAATAACCAGGTGATGATTGATTGCATGTGCAAATTCTACCGAATTGAATTATTTAAGCGAGTTGCAAATGATTTGCAGGTTATTGCTCATTCCAGCGTGAGGTCATTGGCAAACGGCGGTCTTTTCCAAAGGCACGCACCGAAACCTTGGTGCCCGGTGGATATTGGCGACGCTTGTATTCAGCCTTATCAACCAGAGAAATAACTCGGCGCACCAACTCAGGATCAAAACCATCGGAAAGCAGCGCTTCGTATCCATGATCCTCATCAACGTAGGCGCGTAGCACCTGATCTAGTAGTGGATAGTCCGGCAGAGAATCAGAGTCCTTTTGATCCGGGCGAAGTTCGGCACTTGGCTCTTTAGTAATTGAGCGCTCAGGAATAGGAGGTGTCTGCCCGCGCTCTAGCGCCACTGCGTTTCGATATCTAGCCAGCGCCCACACATCTGTTTTATAAATGTCTTTAATCGGAGCAAAACCGCCGACCGCATCACCATAGAGAGTTGAGTAGCCAACAGCTAACTCGCTCTTATTACCTGTTGCTAGAACTAGGTGGCCCTCTTGATTTGAGATACCCATCAGCGTTGTGCCGCGAACACGTGCCTGCAGATTCTCTTCTGCTAAACCCTTGAGAACCATGTTGGCCATATAGGCATCGACCATGGGGGCAATGGGAGTGATCCTGAAGTGAATGCCAGTGGCAGTTGCCATCACTTGAGCATCTTCCACAGAATGGCTGGAAGAATACTGACTTGGCATTGCAACACCGTTAACCCGCTTGGCACCTAATGCATCAATTGCAATTGCAGCCACCAATGCCGAATCAATCCCACCTGAAAGTCCAAGAACTACAGATTTAAATCCATTTTTGCCAACATAATCCCGAAGCCCCATAACAAGGCCCTGCCACATCTCTGCCTCATCTGAAAGAGGCGTGGCAATTGAAGAGTTCAGTGAATCAGTATGTGTTGCTGGTTCTTCTGAAATAACAACATCTGGCTTTGAGCTTTTTTCACTACATTCAATATCAATCACAATTAACTGGTTATCAAACTGAGCGGTTCGTGCAAGGAGCTTGCCATCTTTGCCAACAACGATTGTGTCGCCGTCAAAGACCAAATCATCTTGGCCACCTGTCATGTTGACATAGGCAACTGGTGCTCCAATTTCCTTGGCCCGCTTTTGTACCAGCCCTAATCGCACATCATCCTTATTGCGTTCAAATGGTGAACCATTTGGAACTACTAATAGCCCTGGAGTTCTGGCAGCAATGGATTCAAGGGAGTGCCAAATGTCTTCACAGATGGCCACGGCAACATCAACACCATGGATGCGAACCACAAGGGTTTCATCACCTGCTACAAAGTTTCGGAACTCATCAAAGACACCGTAATTGGGCAGATGGCGCTTGACATATCTAGCCTTAATTTTTCCGTCATGGATTACTGCAACTGCGTTTTTTGGGCCCTTGTCTAAATATCCAACAACTGCCACCACATCACCTTTGATGCTGGCTGCGATCTCTTCAACAGCTTTAATGCTGGCTGCTTGAAAAGATAGTCGAAGTGCTAAATCTTCAACGGGATATCCAGTCACGATCATCTCGGGAAAAACAATCAGATTGGCACCTTGTGCTTGGGCGCTCTTTACAGCTTCGGCAATCAGCCCAGCATTGCCCGCAAGGTCACCAACCGTTGGGTTGATTTGGGCTAGCGCCACGCGCAACTTCATTTTTCAAGTGTAACGGGGGTACCCTTTGCCTTGTACCCGGGGACTGCTTC
>Ga0209651_1000427_pt1 | contig 14994 bp, 17 predicted proteins | sample LauGreFBDMM110SN_2_FD_188216 | JGI IMG/M metagenome (GOLD analysis project Ga0209651, IMG submission 188216) | Freshwater lake microbial communities from Lake Michigan, USA - Fa13.BD.MM110.SN (SPAdes) (version 2) | ecosystem: Environmental > Aquatic > Freshwater > Lake | place: Lake Michigan... | reverse complement strand
CCAGTTTCATGATATTTCTTTGACTAGCTGCACTGCAGTGTCCTTGGGTTGAATGAATTTAAAAATCATCATCACTCGTTAAGTTTTAAGATAAACCAAAATACTCCTTTAATCAAGTACCCCTATTAGTCTCACACACGCTGACGTCGGACATTGGTGCAAGTATTGTGGATAACTCAACATTTGAATGACAAGGGAATACCCCATAAGTTTTTGAAGATGCGCCGTTCAAAATAGCTCAATGATTGGAGAGTCCAATGCGATCAACGACCAAGAAGCGTACCCCACTAAGTGCTTCTAATGCCAAGAGGCTGGAGGAGTTGTGTGTCTGGATAACTGAGAACTTTGATCAAACTCTGGGGTGGACGCAGCTGACAAAAAAGAGTGGGTTTTCTAAGGAACAGTTAGTGGAACTGTTTCAACTGTACAAACAAGTTACGCCAATGGCCTTCATTAGACAAGTCAGGCTACAGCGTAAAAATAATCTAACAATCAACTTACAGCCTGAACTCTTTGACAACATTAAAAATTTAGTCAACGACAGTGATCGTTTAACTTAGAAATCTTCCACGAGTTTTTTTAGGAGAAATCAGATGTATCAAAATATCATTCTGGCCTACGATGGATCGCAAGAAAGTCAGCAGGCGTTGCTCAATTGCAAAGACCTCTCGCAATGGGAGCACGCCAAGGTTCATCTGCTCTCGGTGGTTCCCTACGAAACAATTTCAATGGGTCATGAAACTTCATACTACAGTGAACCTGAAAACAAAATAGAAGAAGAACGACGTTTGAAAATTCTCAACGAAGGCGTTGAACAACTTAACACGGCAGGGATTGAGGCTGCTGGAAAATTACTCAAAGGTGACGCCGTTGATAAGATCGTTGAATACGCGCACACCATTGGCGCAGACTTGATCATGCTAGGCCATCAGCATCGTGACAATTGGTTGGAGAGATGGTGGGCTGGCTCAATTCCAAAAGCATTGATTGAGCACTCACCTTGCAGTGTTTTAGTGGTCATCATTAAATGAATTTGCACTTCTCACTATCAATGCCACTGAATTTACCAAATCGAAGAAGCTTAGTGCTGCCTTGCTCAGAAAAACGCCATCGTTCGTACTTCAATGCTCTCGCGTTTTAGGGCATCGGGCGCTGTATCTGGGTGCTCGAAAGCCGAATGTCCCATGAACCGACAACGTCCATCGGTGGCTGAGTCATAAGTTTTGAGCAACAACGCGTGGTGGGCCTCCATCAATGGAAAGAACATCCAACGGTGTTTGGGCGAATGCCGCATGACGTAAATTTCACCCGTTCTGTCAAGGTACTTGAGCTCCATGCGCAGCATATCTCCTTCGCCGTGTGACGATGCATCGCACATGGCCAATGGCAACTCCTCAACCCGCTGGTACAGTGGCTTCCACACGTTGTAAAAAGCAACCCGACCTTGTAACAGCTGCGGGGCGTCATCGGGCAAGATGTCATGAACTCTTTGCGGCCCACTCTTGACCGTGTAATCGCTGTGAACCAATAAGACGGCAGGTCTTTGGACTTCCGTTTGTTGCTTCAAATCGGCGGGCAATCGCTGCCTGATGGTGTGATCAAAAACTTCCACCCGCATAGCGCCCGTGTGGGCCTTCACAAAATCCACCACCTGCTGATAGAACGCCTGCTTGACCTTCGCTTCATCGGCAAAATCTTTGAAAGAGGGGTCAAAGTCATGCAGCTCGAATCCCTCTTTGTCCAAGCGGATGTCATGGCGGAGAGGCCAAGCATCATGAATTGTCACTTCGTGCGCGTCCGTCCCAGGCGGATTGAGCTTCACACTTGGGTCTGGCTCATAAAAATAATAATCTGGCGGTTTGCCGTTGTCTTCTGAGTAATTCAGAGTGGCGCGGACGGAGTGCAAATCGGTCATGGGTAAAGTCAATTCGTTTTTTGAGTGGTGAAGCCTTCGTACACCATGGTGTTTTGCCAGCAAGGCAGGGACTCGATGTCCTGCTGCATCCAGCGGGTCAGATTTTTGTGTGGTCCCAAAGGTAACTTTTGCCAACCACGCAAATGCATGGGTGAGGCCAAGGCGATATCCGCAATGGTTACGTGCTCACCACACACAAAGCGGCTTGATGCCAGGCGTTTGTCCAAAATACCCGCCAGCTTGTGAAACTGAGCTTCCTGCGCCTTAAGGACTTCTGGATCTGCTGCACCTCCCAGCAATGGCTTGACGCAGTTTTCTACTAAAAAGACATAGCAGCTTGGAAACCAACTTGAAGACTCCCACAGCAACCAGCGGTTGATGTCGGCACGCGTTTTCAAATCTTGGGGATACGCCGATGCATGGCCAGTTTTATCTGCGGCGTACTGCAAGATGGCGTTGGACTCCCAAAGCTCCAAATCGCCGTCCACCATAGCAGGCAGAGAAGCGTTGGGATTCAGACTGATAAAGGGCTCCAATTTTTGTTCTCCCTTGAAGTAGTCAACGTGCACCAACTCGTAGGGGGCCCCCAACAACTGCAATCCAGCCAACACTTTTTTGCAATTGACGGTAATCGGGTCTGCGTGAATTTTCATATTGTCTCCGTTCGTTGTGTGGTTTAATTTGCTATCGCTTGTTCAGTTTAAAAATTGAAACCAGTCAAGACAACTGCTGCATTGCAAATCAATTGTTTATGAATCAAGAACAATGACCATGCTCGAACGGCAGCAACGACCCATTTCCACCGACATGCTTGCTGCCTTCTTGAAGGTTGCGGAATGTCGCAGCGTCAGTCAGGCCGCTGTTTCTTTGGACGTGGCCAAAAGCCTTATCAGCAAACGCATCGCTCAACTAGAGGAGCGCCTGGAAACCACGCTTTTTAGCAGAAGCACCCGCAAGGTTGCACTAACGCCTGCTGGCGAAACCTATGTGGAGTATGCAAAAAGAGCGCTGGACGAAGTGTCCGATGGCATGGAACGCGTGCGCTCGCTGCGAACAGAGCTGAGCGGCACTTTGCGATTGACTGCGCCGGTTTCCTGGGGGCAGCGGGTGTTGGCCAAGCACCTGCCCGAATTTCTCAAGATGCACCCCAGTTTGGAAATCGACCTCATGTTGAACGACCGCATGATGGACATGGCCACCGAACGCATCGACGTCGCCTTGCGTTGGTCAAGCCACTTGCACCATGAGCGCCACGGCACACCCCTGACCGAAATCAAATGGTTTTTAACTGCAGCCCCAGCTTACATTGCCCAACACGGCCTTCCCGCTGAACCCGTCGAACTGAACGATCATGCGTGCTTGTATTACCGTCGCGACAACACGGATGACCACTGGACATTGCAAAACAAGCTTGCCGCAAAGCAGAGCACACCTAGCAGTGTAGAAGTCAATGTAAGTGGAAGATACCGCGTTGACAACCCAGAAGCCGTCTTGGAATCTGCTACGGCTGGCATGGGCATCGCTCTTTTGCCGGACTACCTTTGCGTCCAAGCCATCGAAAAAGGCAACTTGGTCAAAGTGCTGACACCCTGGACCCCGCTAACCAAGTTTGGCACCCACATCGTTGCACTGTGCCCACCTGATCGAAAAAAAATCTCTCGCAATCAGGCCCTTATTGATTACCTGCAACGCGCCATGTCACAAGACTAGGTAATTATTCAATATGGAAAAGTTGTTAAAGGTCGACCGAAAATTGGCAACTGTTCGCTTGTAGCCGCACTGTTGGCAGATAAACATTACAGCGACAGCAGAAAGCGCCAGATCATTTGGGTAAGTGGTCTTCGCGTTCCATGTCAAAGGTCAGCTCGACCATCAATCCTGCGGGATCTTTGAAAAATATCTGATTCATGCGCCAACCCGGCACAGGACGCTCGTCAAACGGCACTCCAGCAGCCTTTAGCCGCGCACGCGCACTCGCGGCGTCCGAAGCTTTGAGAGAGATGTGATCAAACTGGCCAGTCGGCTTGTCCAGCGAAATTCCGTCTGCTTGGTCTGGCAGTGTGGCAGCCAGATGAAGGATGGCCGCTTCCGCTCCGCCATAAAGCCAGTAGCCAGGAAAGTTGAAATGAGGCCTAGCGCCTTCAGTCAAACCTAACACGTTGACATAAAAATCACGAATCGCTTCCAGGTCAGATGGCTTGAGGCGGATGTTGTAGTGGTCAATGTGGGTGATGCGCATGCTTGACTCCTAAGTTTTATCAGCAGGTGAACTCGTCGCTTCACGCCGTGTTTTCTCGTAATCTGTAGATCCAGGGCAGATGCCGTCTTTAAATAAGCGCCAGAGAGAACCAGGGAAAGGCACATACCAAGACCAGCACGGCCAACATCGCCCCAAGGAATGGTATGCAACCGGCAAAGATGCTTTCCACTGAGATACTGGGGTCGTTTAAGGTAGATTTGACCGTGAACACCGAAATACCGAATGGCGGTGTCAGCAGGCCCATTTCGACAGCCAGCACGGTGATCACGCCAAAATGAATCAGGTCGAAACCGAAGCTGGCTGCGATGGGCGCGGCCACGGGCGTCATGATCAACAAGATGGAGCTGGAGTCCAAAATCATGCCCAGCAGCAGCACGATCCCGATGTACAAGGTCAGAAATCCATAGGGTCCAAGACCCGCGTCACGCACCAATTCGCTGATGGCGACAGGCACACCCGCCACACTTAGCATGCGGCTGTAAAAACTAGCCGCCACCAGCAAGATAAGAATGGTGCATGACACGCTGCCGGTTTCGTGCAGAACCTGCCAAAATTTACCTTTTCCCAAAGAACGTCGCATCAAGGCAATTAGCAGAGCACCGAAGGCGCCTACACCACCGGCTTCGGTAGGTGTGAAAAAGCCACCGTACAGCCCCCCCAGCACGAGCGCCACCAGCGCAGCAATGGGTACCAGTTTGTTGACCATCTGCAGCCCGGTCAGGGTCACTTCTATCTGGCGACCCCGTAACAATTGAGATTGGTGTTGAGGGTCAAAGACCTGGCCCGGCGTGAATCGCGCCATCATCATGATCATCACGGCGAAAACAATGGCCAGCAAGAAGCCCGGAATGACGCCGGCAACAAACAATTTGCCAATCGATTGTTCGGCCAACACACCGTAAATGATCATCAGCAAGCTGGGCGGAATCATCATCCCCAACACCGAGCTACCAGCCACGGTGCCAGTGGCAAAGGTGGTGCGGTAACCGTGTTTGACCATTTCGGGGACAGCAACCCGGGTGAACACCGCCGCCGAAGCGATCGAGACCCCTGTGACCGCTGCGAACACCGTGTTGGCAGCCACCGTGGCAACACCGAGACCTCCTTGGAGCTTGCGCAGCAGGACTTCTGCGACCGTGAACGTGTCCTTGCCGACGTTGGAAATGCTCACCAGCAGTCCCATCAGCACAAACAGCGGAATGGTCGCAAACACATAGTCGGCCACGCCGTTGTAGGCTGACATGTAAAACAATTTGATGGCCATGTCGAGGTTGTCTCGTACCAGCCAGACACCACCAAAACCAACCGCCAGTAAAGCCACGCCAATGTGAATGCCTAGCAGCACCAAAATGACAAGTATGCCAATGAGCAAGCCGCCCATGCCTAAATCGCTCATACGCCACCTCCCAAGGGATCGTCAGCAGGGCCAGTGGATCCTGTTTTTTTCAAGAGGCCTGGGATGCTCATCACATAACACAAAGCACCGGCTGCAGAGCCTGCAACAAGCAGGCCACGAAACGGCCATGCCTGAACGCTGTAGACGCCCTGCACGCCATAAAACTCGTTGCTTGTCCAGGAGTTGCTAAATTCAGACCAACCAATCCAGGCCAAGGCCGCAAACAAGCCAGCACCCACCACGGCATTGAAAACATTGAGTGCCACAACACCTTTGGCCGAGCGCTTGCCGATGAAGTTGAGCAAAAAGTCACTCCGCGTCATCCGGTTGCTGCAAATGGCAGCAGCCAGTTGAAGGAAAACAATGGCGCCGACCGAACGAGAGGAGAACTCAGCCACCCCGGTGATGGGTCGATCCAAAAAATCGCGACCAATCACATCGGCCACCACCAGAGCCATGATCAGGAAAATCCAGACCGTTCCAACAGATGCCAGGACATTAGCTGGAAACTCCAAGGGGTGCCGCTGTGAAGCAGGCGTTTCTGTTTGGGGATCGGATTGCAAGATGGGCTCCTTGTGTGGATGAGCAAATGATCTTGCAGGGCCCTCCTCCAATGGAGGGCCCTGCAGCTATCAACGCGGTCAATGGTTGGGGTCAGCGAGCCGCTTTGTCCCAGTCACGAAGAGGCTTCACACCGAGAGCACGCAATTCGTCGAAGTAAGCGCGAAGCACGGACTTGCCCGCATCTCCCGTGGTCTGTAACCATGGGGTGACAATGTCAGGCAGGCCGTTGATCCACTTTGCACGCTCAGAAGCTGGAAGATCGCTGACCTGGAGGCCGGCGGCGCGCATGGTTTCCATGGCTTTTACAGCAGAGGTGGTGACATGTTTGCCGTGGGCCACCGATGTGGACTTGCCAGCCTTGATGAAGGCTTCCTGAACTTCCTTGGGCAATTTATCGAAGAAGCTTTTGTTGGCCGCAACACTTCCTAGGTACATGGCACCTACATCCACGCGTGTCAAATACTTGGCCACTTCGTAGACGCGGGCCGGACCGATGCCGCTGGCAAAACTCAGGGCGCCTTGGGTTACACCCGTCTGAATGTTGGTGTAGTAAGTGGTCAAGGCGCCATCAACGGGCGTGGCACCGGTATCGCGCATCCAGTTGGCCGAGGTGCCCGGTGCGTGGATTTTCTTGTTTTGCAACGCGGCCAAGTTGGTCACGGGGAAGTTGGCATAAATGTCATAGGTGTCGGTGATGAGCGACGACAAAGGTACCATGTTCTGAGCAGTCCAGCTGGCCTTGAGCGCGGGGTGCGTGTCGTTGAGCTTGTCGAAAATGCTGATCAGCATCTCGTGGTTGGTGGTGGCGAACGGTGTGAAATAGGTGACGTTCTGCAAAGGCATGGAAGAATTTTCCCAGACAGTGCCCACCATGCCCACGTCAACAATGCCATCCTTGACGGCCGCGCGCGTTTCAGAAAATTTGTAAAGCGTTCCGCCGTAATTTTCACGCCAACGCACTTCAAACTTACCCCCGCCTTCTTTGAGCAGCCGATCCACTTCGGGCTGGAACACCTCTTTCATGGCGTAAGCCCAAATGTTGGTGGTCGGATGACTTGCACCGATGTTGACGTTGATGCGCTGTTGGGCGACTGCATTGCTGGCAGCAGCTGCGCAACCGAGCGCGATCAGCCCGGAAAGGGCCAACTTGTTGAGTTTCATGCGTTCTCCTTTTGGTTAAATAGCGGCAGTCCATTGCCGCGCTGAAATTGCCACAGCCGGAAGGCTGCAGCGGGGTAAAAAAATGTTCATGGATTTCGTTTTCTTGTGCCACTACGAGTCTTTGAAGCTGCCGAAATAGTGGCTTGGCCGAACAACTTCTGACTGGCGATCAGATAGCCTAGCACGCGGTCATGAACTAGTGAATGGCTGAAACGTTTGGGAACTTGATCGTTGGCCACACCTTGACCGTAAATCCAGCGCCGCATCGGGTTGTAGAAGAAGCCGCCGTGCAGCCCCATCAGCAACTCCAATTCACGCTCGCTGGCCTTAGCTCGGCTGGTCACGCCGCGAAAGCGTCGCGTCTCTCGAATCAAGCGCGGGAACAGTCGTTGGCGAAGAAGGGAAAAGAACCTGTCGGTGATGGCGTGATCGGAAAGGCCCGAAAACACCAGGATACGAGTGAACTCACGGTTCAACGCTGAGTTGATGTAATCGTCGTAAAAGTCGGTAAGTTTTTCTTCGGGCGTTTTCTCGGGGTCATCCAGCAATGCTTCCCAATCTGAGTTCCAACGCCCTTCAAAAACTTCGAGGTAAACCCGGTCGATCAAGGCTTGTTTGGTGGGAAAGTAATGGTAAAGAAGGGCATGCGTGACACCGATACTGCGGCCCAAATCTCGCAGTTGAGCGCCGAATCCATTTTGTGCAAAAAAGCCAATGGCGCCGTCCAAAATCTGTCGTTCACGCTCGGCAACACCCAACCGCCGCCGCATTCGGGAAGGCTCGCACGCTAACCCAGCAGCGGGGTCAAACGCCCGATCAGGGTTTGTCTGTAGGGGCATGCTATTTACCGTATGGTCAATTTGGAATAATATTATTGAACGTATGGTAAACAAAGCAACCCCGTAAAAACCCCAAAGATGCCCCAATGGAATTGACAGGTGAAGTTGTAATTAACGCGGCTCGAACGCGTGTTTGGATAGCGCTGAATGATCCAGCTGTACTGACGGCTTGCATCCCTGGCTGCGAGGCTGTGGAGCAGGTGGGGCCGCTTGAAAAGACCGCTCGCATGTTGGTCAAGGTGGGGCCGGTTCGCGCCAAGTTCAGCGGTCGCATTTTAATGAGCGACGTAGTCGAGTCTGAAAGATGCGCCATGACTTTCGAAGGGTCTGGTGGTGCAGCCGGGATGGCCCGTGGTCGCTCGCAAGTCGAACTCAGCGATGAAGGCGAGAGCACACGGTTGCATTACACCGTTCAAGCCTCGGTGGCTGGCAAGTTGGGCTTGGTTGGGGGGCGCATGATTGATGGGGCCGCCAAGCAGATGGCGGATCAGTTTTTCAACGCTTTCCAGTTACACCTTGCGCCGGCCCAACCGGATGCCGACAAACTACCGACAGAGTCAAAAGCCCCTGGAGCGGCTCAGGTTCAACCACTTGTCACCCATTCGCGAAGCGAAGATATGACCGTGGCTGGTGCAACTGTTACGCAGCAGCCAACCAGCAAATTAACAGATGACATGGAATGGTTGCGTGTGAAATGGTTTGCCATGGGTGTATTGGCCACAGCCATTGGCGTGTGGCTCGGTGCTCAGCTCTGAGACGAGGCCTTGTTTGACCGATATTAATTACTTAAATTGGAAGATCAACCGTGAAATCAGCTGCATTTGATTACGTCAAGCCCGCCGCGATGGCCGAACTATTCGAGCTACTTCAATCCCATGGTGATGACGCCCGAATTTTGGCGGGTGGACAGACACTGCTGGCCACGCTGAACATGCGTTTGTCCGAACCGAAACTAGTGATTGACATCACGGGGCTCCAAGAGCTGCGGGGTATTCACCAAGTGGGTGACCGTCTTTACATTGGCGCACTGACCACGCACACTGAAATTGAAAATAGCGCCCTGGTCAGTCAGCATGCCCCGATGCTGACCATGGCAGCACCTCACATCGCCCACCGCGCGATTCGCAACTCAGGCACTTGGGGCGGCTCGATTGCCTATGGGGACCCGGCGGCTGAATGGCCATGCTGCCTTTGCGCCATGGATGGCCATGTTCACCTGCAAAGCCCCAATGGCAGCCGCAAGATCTCGGCCACTGATTTTTTCATAGACCTTTACACGACCGCCCTCGCCCCTGATGAAGTGGTTGTGGGGGCCGATGTGCCACTCGCCAGCCAAGCTGACTGGTTTGCTTTCGATGAGCTGGCAAGACGTCATGGCGACTACGCGGTAGCGGGGCTGGCCGTTGCTGCCAGCTTCACGGGCAAGGTCGCTCAGCGTGTGAATCTGGCCTTCCTTGGTATTGGTACGATTCCTTGGCGTGCACGCCGAACCGAAGCCCTGCTTGTGGGCAAGACGCTTGATTTGGCAACGGTGGAAATTGCGGTGGCTTCGCTAAAGGCCGAGCTTGACCCCCTCCCAGACCTGACTCATACCCCCGAAACCAAGCGGCATTTGGCAACCGTACTGGCGCGCCGCTTGCTTTCGGCTGCACACGCAAACCGCAGCGCGATCGCTGTCTGATTTATTCCGGGAGAAACTCATGGCATCCCTTCAAACACTTCAGGTTGAAGTCAACGGACAAGCGCAAGTGCGCAGCGTGGCACCACGCCAGCATCTGGTGGACTTCATCCGAAACGAACTGGGCCTCAAAGGCTCACATCTGGGTTGCGAACACGGTGTTTGTGGCGCATGCACCGTCGAGGTGAATGGGCGCATCGTACGCGGTTGCCTGACCCTGGCCGTTCAAGCCCAAGGCGGCAAGGTCCGCACTATCGAAGGCCTCAGTGCCGATGGTGATGTGCGTGACCTGCAGGACGCCTTTGTGAGGAACAACGCCTTGCAGTGCGGGTTTTGTACGCCGGGGATGGTGATGGCAGCCAAGGAGTTGCTGGAGGCCAAACCCGACGCGACCAGGGAAGAAGTGCGTGAGTGGATGAGTGGCAACTATTGTCGCTGCACCGGATACCAAGCCATCATCGATGCCATTTGCGAAACCCTGGCCGAGCGCGCCAAGAATTCGTCTAGCCGTCCATCCGAAAAGGTGAGCGTATGAACACCATTACACATAATATGTCGGTCAATGCAGGGCCTGAAGTGGAAGATTCGCCAAAAGTCGGCCATGGAGAAAAGCCTTTGCATGCATTGACCGAGGACCCCCGCTACATTGGGCAAAGCGTTGAACGCCCCAGTGCCCGCAGATTGGTACAGGGTCTGGGCACTTACATCGACGACATTGAGCTGCCCCGCATGGCGCATGTCGTTTACTGGCGCAGTCCCGTCGCGCATTGCAAGATCACCCACATTGATGCCGCAGCGGCCCGCAGCATGCCCGGGGTGATTTTGGTCGCTGACGGCCATGACTTGGCCAAAGTATGCAAGCCATGGGTGGGGGTTCTGGGACATCTGGCGGGCATGAAATCGGCACCGCAGTATCCACTGGCCCTGGACCGTGCCTGCTGGCAGGGTGAGCCGGTGGTGGCCATCGTTGCAGAAACGCGAGAGCAGGCCGAAGACGCGCTGCAGCTCATCCACGTCGAGATCGAACAATTGCCAGCCGTGGTGGACATGGAGACCGCTCTGGACCCTTCGACGCCACTCATTCATCCGGAGTTGGGTGACAACCTCTGTTTCACACGCAAGCTGGATGTGGGCCAAGTTGACGAGGCTTTTGCCAAGGCCGATGCAGTGGTCGAAACCACCTTTGAATTTGGGCGGCACACAGGCGTCACACTGGAGCCCCGTTGCCAGATTGCCGACTGGAATGTTGCCGATCAGAAGCTCACTGTTTACCACTCTTTCCAGGCACCGCATATGATGCAGGACCTGTACGCTAGGCAATTTGACTTGCCTGAACACGCAGTGCGGGTGATCTGCAAGGATGTGGGCGGCTCGTTTGGCATCAAGGTGCATGCTTATCCGGATGACTTTGCCACGGTGGCTTTGTCGATGATGTGCCGACGCCCGGTCAAGTTTGTGGCCGATCGCATTGAAAGTTTCACCAGCGACATTCACGCCCGTCACCACCTTGTCAAGGCGCGCATTGCCGCTAGCAAGAGCGGAGAGATTCTGGCTTTCGAGATGAATGATCTGACGGGCATTGGTCCGTATTCCATGTTCCCTCGCACCAGCGCGATCGAAGGCAATCAGGTGGTCAATTTGGTGGGTGGACCCTATAAACACACAAACTACCGGGCGCACTTGGACGTGGTGTTTCAGAACAAGACACCAACTTGCCAGTACCGCGGGGTGGGCCACCCCATCGCCTGTGCAGTGACCGAAGGACTGGTCGACCAGGCGGCGCGAGCCATTGGCATGGACCCGCTTGAATTCCGCAAAAAGAATGTGATTCCGGATGACGCCTACCCCACCACAGGGGCCAGCGGCATCAAGCTCGAAGTCTTATCGCATGAGGCTTGCCTGAGCAAGATCGAGAAGATGATGGATTACCCACGCCTCAAGGCGGAAATTGCCCAGTTGCGTGAACAAGGCATTTACCGCGGCATTGGCTTTGCTGCGTTGATTGAGCTCACAAACCCGAGTGCGGCCTTTTATGGGGTCGGTGGCGCGCGTATTGCATCTCAAGACGGTTGCACCATCCGACTGGACCCTTCGGGTGCCATCAGCGTGAGCGTGAGCGTGGGCGAACAAGGCCAGGGCAATGACGGTATTTACCGACAGATTTCGGCGGACGCTGTCGGCGTTGATCTTGAAAAAGTGCGACTGATTATGAGCGACACCGATGTCACGCCCTATGGCGGAGGCACTTGGGCTTCGCGCGGTGCGGGTGTTGGCGGCGAGGCGGTTTTGCTGGCCTCTCAAGCATTGCGTGCCAACATCCTCAAGTTGGCTGCCGTCATCCTCAAGCGTAGCGAGGCTGAATTGAAAGTGCGCCGTGGCCATGTGGTGGACGCTGGCACCTTGCAGTCGGTGCTGGACTTTGCCGAACTCGGCCGCATTGCCTACTTCCGTTCGGATCTTTTACCCAATGACTTCACGCCGGAGCTGATGGTGACGCGCCACTATGCCCAGCGCGACTATCCCTTCATCTTCACCAATGGTGTGCAGGCCTCCTACGTCGAAGTTGATCCAGACACCGGTTTTGTGAAATTGCTCAAACACTGGGCAGTTGAGGATTGCGGTCGGGTACTCAACCCCAAACTTGTCGACGAGCAGATTCGGGGTGCCATTGTGCAGGGCATTGGCGGAGCCCTTTTTGAAGAGTGCCTGTACGACGAAGAAGGGCTCATGCGCAATGCCAACATGGCCGATTACCTGGTACCCATGAGCGGCGAAATGCCCGACATTGAGGTGGCGCATGTGCAGACACCCACGCGCAGCAGCCAGCTGGGCGCCAAAGGTGCTGGCGAGGCAGGGACTGCGGGGGCTCCTGCTGCGGTGATGAACGCGATCAATGACGCGCTGGCGCCATTCAAGGCGCAGCTCTGGTCGCAACCGATCACGCCGGAGAAAGTATTGCGCGCCTTGGGTCGGGTAACCTGAGCGCGTGCCTGCGAACCGTGAGGAACGCTGTTGAATCGCATCAAAAACTGAGCCATTGAATTTGAAAATGTTGGATTCAAGTCAGCATTAACTTGCAGTTTTAAATCAACAATTTCACCATGCCGTAAACGATTGTCTTCACCAATAGAAAAGTCTGCTAAGCGATCCTGGACACCCTATAACCGTCCAGAGCAACTAAACGTTCAGAGCTGGACGCTTTGCTAAAACATCAGAGAATAGGCAATTACATAAATTATTTCACATCAATGTTTTATGGCTTGAAACCCACACAACACAAGCATAGTTTGAAGAAACTATTTTCTGTTAATCAGAGGTTCTATGGTCAAAACTTAGGTCGAGAAGCAACTTAAAAAAGCATCTCCTTACGCGGTGCGAAATAAATCACAGCCACTCCGACAAGAACGATTGCTGTGCCAACCAAGTCCCAGCGATCAGGCAATACGCCATCGACCAACCACAGCCACAAGACTGAAGCAGCGATGTAGACCCCACCGTAGGCGGCATACACACGTCCAGCGGGATGAGGATGCAGCGTCAGCAGCCACACGAACAAAGCCAAACTTGCTGCGGCAACGATCAACCACCATGGAGACGCACTTTTCTTAAGCCACAAATAGGGCAAGTAGCAACCAAGAATCTCTGCGCAAGCGGTCAGTGCGTAAAGGCTCAATGTTTGGATCGGTGTCATAAATTCGAATGCCTTTGCTCTCGTTCAGAACTCGGACGGGGTAGTTGGGATGGTCTTCACCGAATTGGAATAGTTGTGTCATTCCTGAATTATCAGTCATTTAATTTTTGCCTTAGGTGACCTGCCCCCTTCAGAAGCAATGCTCAAGGTTAACTTAGATCATCGCTAGCATTAGTACAGCCATCAATACCATGCCGACGTCTTCCACGATAGTGACTGTACTCATAGGCAGCTTGAAAACAGTACCCAAGCAAGCACATTGAATTTGAGTTTTATTTGCCACCGCTTTAATCACACCTAAAGCTGAAAAACTCATCAATACAAGAGTGACCCAGTTGGTTAACAAGGGATTAAAGTTTGAAAGGTAAGCCAGCCCTAAAAACAATTCAAAGAAAGGATAAATCAAACCCCAATTTCGCCACCTGCTTGCCAGCAGGTCATAGCCAGAATACGCGTCGGCAAACGCATTGAGGTCTAGCAACTTGAAAAATGAAAAAACCAAAAAGAAACCTGCCATGAAATAACGCATGGTTTCCATGGCTTCCAAACCAGCCATACCAACCAATCCAACTTGTAACAAAACACTGGCAATCAAAATGTAAGCGGCAATCAACAACAAAGGTTTGTAGGTCTGCAGCCAGCCGGCTTGACTTGACGCGTGTTCTGGTAATTGACCGACGGTCGAACCGGATACCAGGCCGTAGGAGCCAGCCGCCTCCACAATTTTTTTGACAGTGCTTTCATCAGCCATTGGGTCTGTCAGAGTCACTTGCATGGGCGATAGACTGACCTCAACGCTACCGGCCAGCGGTTCAAGGGCTTGGCTTACTTTTTTGACGCAGGCCCCACAGTGCAGTCCCGTAAGGCCATAGGTCACAGTTAAATTTTGTTTCATGATGTTCTAACTGATTATTTTCAAAATCTTTAAAAGAATTAACTTTAAAAGAGCATTTTATTTGTGAAGAATTTTTTCAAACTTTTCAAACTTTTCGAAAAGTTGAAGTCTTTTATTTTGAATCTTTCAATAATTGCTTCATTTCAGCAATTTCTTTTTTCTGCATTGTGATAATTTCTTGGGCAAGTTGACGGATCTTTGGATTCTTACCATGTTGTAAAACTACTTCTGCCATTTCAACAGCTCCCTGATGGTGTGGAATCATGGCGGCAAGAAAATCTTTGTCAGCATCTCCTGTGAATTTTATATCCATGCTCTTGTGCATATTGTCATTAATTTGCTGATACTTTTTTGTGGCTGCCGTTGTGGTTGACTTGCTTGCTGCAGAAGCGCTATTTCCTGCGTGCGACCCATGCCCGGCATGTGGATCGGTTACTTTGGCTTGCGCCGAAACTTTGAAGCAGCTAAATGCTAAAAAGAAAATCAAGATAATTTTGTATGAAGCACTTTTCATTTTGATAGATCCTTAAATTATTTGTAACAGTCTAATGGTGATTGAAATACATTGGACATGAAAAAGCACAATGCAGATACT
>Ga0209651_1000426_pt1 | contig 14998 bp, 6 predicted proteins | sample LauGreFBDMM110SN_2_FD_188216 | JGI IMG/M metagenome (GOLD analysis project Ga0209651, IMG submission 188216) | Freshwater lake microbial communities from Lake Michigan, USA - Fa13.BD.MM110.SN (SPAdes) (version 2) | ecosystem: Environmental > Aquatic > Freshwater > Lake | place: Lake Michigan, USA... | reverse complement strand
CTTAAAAACCTATGCATTTGACTTAATAAAATCCGTAAACAAATTCATAAACAGAAACTTTTATTCGAACCCCTCTACACACACACAGTCGCTGCTGCGCGTGCTTGCGGGAGCAGTCGTGTTTTGGCCCGCTGCGCACATGTTGCACTCCTGCGCGCCAAAGTTTTGCTGATAAGATGCATACGGACACTGCACGCAAGAGCGCTGCATCTCGTAGTGGCCAGGTTCGCACGGGAGACACGCGTAGCCTCGTCTGCAAATGTCAGGGATATAGGTTTCGATCTGAGCATCGTGGTGAATTCTGTATAATTCAAAGAGATACAGCAAGCGTTGGAAGTCGTTTACAAGTGCTGTTCCTGATGCGCACGTAGACATTGCCTCTGCTGAAGTGTTCCACAGACACGTATCGCAAGCAGTTTGTCCCGGCAAGGCTTGGTAGTTGCCTGTGAGGGTTGTGTCACAGCTAACACACGACACGGATTCTGATGCGTTGGAAAACGAGTTTTCAGGGCAAGGTATGCATAGCAGGCCATTGCTCCTAAAACCTGCTGCACAGGGAGTGTAGTGGCAGACAAACAAACTATCTACACTTGGATCAGGTGCTCTCGCGGCAAAACCAGGCCTTGACTCGCACAAGGAGCAATTGAACAAAGTAAGCGAGCCCTGCTGACACTGGGCAGTAGCATAGTAGCCAGTGGCACAGGAGGTCTGCACAACTCCAGACATTAGACATACAGACACACAAGCACCATTTTGCAAGACATAACCGTCGTCACACACTACAGAGCATGTGTACAAGTCGATGCGCTGTGGTGTTCCATTTACTACACTTGGGCACGTGAGAATTTTGTTTGGAGCAGCACGTGCTGATAAAATCTGCGTCTCAAGTGCAGGTTCTTCGCCGTAGCACCCATATCCTGGCAGGAAATCATACCGTAGCAAACTTGTCGAGCCAATGGCTGCTGCAGCGGGAAGCTGCAACGTGTACTCTGACAGCAATGTGCACATTTCACGGACGAGAGCAGGGAGGATCAGCTCCAAGGCACACACGTCGTTCCAGGTTCGTGTGCCAAAGTGCATGTTCTCAGTAGGCGGCCGCCACACAAGCGTTTCGATTGCTGCGTCAAACTGTAGAGGCTTCATGCAGTCAAGCAGCGTGTGCGGGAGCGTCCCCGGACACGCCCGGCTGTTACTTTCAGCGTTGATAACAACAATTGTATTTTCGTTGCATGCCAATCGTCCCTCTCTTCGCAAGAGATCAAAGTCCGGAGCACACGCCTCTACGCGCAGGCCCTCAGGGACGCGGGCAAATTCTAGGCTCCTGCTGTTTTCTGCGCGCAGGCCGGCCTCTGCGTCGAGAATGGCAGCTCTTGCTCGTGGAAGATGTAGCGCGCTGCTGTTCGCCGAGAGCCACACCCCAGCAGCCGCAGGCAGTGGCAAGCCAAAGTAAGGATCTTCATTGCTACTCCTCTGCGCGCAAGGGTCAATGCTGACACAGTTTTGCTCCAGCCAGTCTGCCCCAATTGCGTGTTCCACGAGCTCCCTCTGTTTCAATTCCAATACAGCATCGTGCAGATTACCACATAGCACCAAGGCATTAGTCTTGTTTGAGGCGTTCGTGTAAAGTGGCAGTGCATGCGCGGGCAGTATGGTAATCAGCATCACAAAGAAAAGCAAATTCAGATTGAGACACGACACGAGACTCGACACGAGACACGACATACACAGGCACTGTTTTATACAGTGACACAAATTTCATTATTTTTTTTATTCGCAACAATGGTGCAGGAACGTATGCAGTTGCACGGGGTTTTTTGCAGCAGGAAACCCTAGAACCTGAGTGTTATAGGGTGTGCCTATAACACGCGTTTCCTTAACGCGTCTCAATCATCCAACGGAATCCAATTCTTGTTCTAAGGAGTCCGACCAAGCTGCCATTTTCTGGCTGTCGTCACCGAAGTCTTCGTCATGAAAGTCTTTGCTCCATCCGAAGACGTTATTCTGAATTGTCAGAAGAAATTCTCCCACTTCAAATTTCCCTAACTTTTCCTTGCAGCTGTCGGAAAGGAGGTTTATCCGCAGATATTCATAGGTTTCTTGCCACTCGTCAAAGACGTCTGTGACACGAGTGTGCCACTGGTTGCGTCCAAGATCCCAACACGGCTTCTTTTTCTCGCTTTCGGACATACCCAATTCATCATCAAAAGCGTCCGAGTCTTGGCCTTTTGACGAGTTTTGGCCTGATTTTTCCTCTTCGCTGTCTGATTCAGTTGCATCTGCATCAGGCAGTTGCTGTTCAGATGTTGCATGCTGTTCCAATGCTTTATCGAGTGCTGCCAAGAAGATAAAATAGTTCTCGGGTAATTTCTTGTCAGGGAGCAGCTTGTCCGCAATCTCTAAAAACTCAGCGCATGTCACTTTCTTTTTTTCCAGAATTGCATAACTGGCTGCTGAAAATCCGTCAAGCGCATGCCATGCGGGGTGGTTGCGGATTTCCTTGTGCCACCCACCTGTGCCATCCCAAGCTTCTACATGCAAAAACACTCTGTGTGCTACTTTCTCAATGTGTGCACTCAATGGTTCCTTTTCTTGTTTCTTGGCCGCCGCCTTTGTCACACCCCGCTGCATTTGAGCGCTTGTGGGGTCTGTACAGCATTCAGGGCAAGCTTTCTCATATGCGCAGACGAGAGCGCTTTTGCCTGAGACAAACGGGCATTTGACCTCGCGCCTGGCTTTCTTTTTGCCGTTACTCGACGAGCTCGACGAGCACAGATTGATCGTGCTTGCAGCCTGTGGTGGCGGCGTTTTCCGCCGAAATTCATCAAATGGATTGTCACCAACGTCTAACAATCCGTTTAGTATGTCAGGATCAGCCTTATCGTCATATGGGATAGAGACTCCTTGCGGTACAGGGTGTTGATTCAGAGGGCTTCGTGATGCTCGAGGCGATTGAGGCACATCTTCGGGTTTGGGACTCGGCCGCCCAAGTGGATCTGGGCTCCTGGATCTGGTTCTTTTTTTCTCTGCAACCCAAGTAAAATATTTTTGGGTCACTTCTTCGAGTTTTGCAACAGCAGAGGCCCTTTCGTCGCGTAGAGTTCTCATTCTCTCGTCAAAACTCTGGATCATTTCTTCATATTTTTGCATTTGCTCACGAAGTTCTTGTGCACAAGAAACACCCAAATCTGCCATTGTTTGGTTGTGTACTGAACACAACTCTGTTTTATATTGCTTCAAAGAGTTTCGACGTGTTAAAAAAAAGCCAAGCCACGAAGTTAAGTGCCTTAAAAAGGAAACCCGCAATCGCGGCCAAGACCAAAAAATCGTCTATATAAAGGCAGACAAACGTTAGCATTGGCAGGATGCTTGCAGCAAAGCAAACAAACAAACTTAAATTATTATAGAGCGTTGAAATATACGCCCCAAAACAAGGCATCCTGTTTTTTGGTCGTATTTTGGTTCTATTTTGGTCGTATTTTGGTCGTATTTTGTCGTGTTTTGCACCTAAACAACCACAGGAATCGAACCCGTGTGCTGCTCGTTTGCTCGAGCAGCAGTCCAACGTTGTCACGTACCTGGTCTGACGGACGCCGTGGCGAGGGCAGCATTCGGTTGCACACCTGCTCAAGAGAGAGAGTACAGACGACAGTAGCACACGAGACAAAAGCACACGAGACAGTAGCACACACGAGACAGTAGCACACGAGACAGAAGTATAAAGGGCGCGGGCACGTAACAACTAGCACAAAATGCTTGCAAATCAATGAACACAGCAAACGGTAAGTGTACAAGATAACTGTATTTGTAATCTTTGTGTATACTAATACTGTTTGTTATGTTAGCAAGTCAGAGCATCAAGCAAACAAACATGAGCAATGTGAATCTACACTAAAAAAGAAAAACCTACAATGCACAAGAAATCTAACTGTGATGAATAGCTAAGAAGTAATGTTAGCATTGTGTATTAATACTTATTTTAGGTTTCCTGTTTTGTGTAGATTCTTCATGTCCTGGCTTAAGCTCCAACCTATATGTAATGTTTTTAGACGACTTGCTTCAAGTACGTAATTTTTTCTTCTTTTATACGGCTGCTGCGCATTTACGATTATATACGCTTCTCGTAAGCTTTCCTAGTATTTAAGCCTTTCAAAGTATGGCGAGAACCAATTATACTGCTATTGATTTTGTAGCTAACAATGATCGAGGCGCTCAGTACTTTGTTGCTTATACAGCAGCAGGAGACGGCAATCCGCAAACATTGTTGCAGCGCATAAACCAAGCTGCGCAAAAAGCCAAAAATGCACCCGTGCAGTTAACTTTGGAAAGGATCAGTGTCTTGTGTTCGTTCGTCTGCCTAGTTGCGAGCCTTGTGTTGTACGCAAATAAGAAAGGAGACAATCTCAAAGTAAGACTTAGTCGTGAGACTTTGATCTTCTCGCCAGGAACAAAAGTGGAAGACGGCATGCGCCTGCTACATTCCACTTGGGAGGAGGATTGCGGAGCCGAGTATCCTATGCTTTTGCAAACACCGACGTGGCAGGCAAACGAAACTGGTGTTGTTATGCACTCGAGCGTTTATGCCACAGACATCTACATCTTTCCACTGGCATTTATTGTGTTTACTACATCAATTCTTTTCCAGGGATGGCGATGCTGGCAGTTCGATCAAGGAGAAGGCACGTCCAAAAACAGGCTATACAACCCGCAAAAGGGCCCCGAGTTTAGCAGATGGCTTGAATATTTCTTTACATCCCCTCTGCAAATATTGATTGTTTCATCATCGTTTGGATTTGCAACAGTCGATGCTTTGCTAGGGCAAAGCGGGATGCAAGCGGCTCTGGTGCTGCTGGGATATAACATTGAGCAGCAAATCAAAAAAATTTACAAGAGAAAAATTGCCAAGAAAACCCCATCTAAATTTGAGCACATGCTAGCTGGATTTGTCGCCGATATTCGTTTATGGGTATACCTGTTTTTTGCATGGGCGCTACATGTTGCTATCTGGGGAATTCCAGGGGTAACTGGGTTCGGAATCGGTGGGAAGTACAATCTATTGCAAAAGCAATTAGAGGCATGTGTCGACAGAGAGCCAAAAATGAAAATCCCCGATGCTGTAACTTGGATCTACTGGCTACAATATATATTTTTTACCTCATTTGGAATTGTGTGCTCGTTCCATGTGTTTTGGGCAAAATTCTCTTTCAATTTCCATGATTTGCAACAATTTAACTCAAAACCAATAACAGAACTAACCAAATCCCAATGGAATTCCATCTCGTGTTTGTACACAATATTGAGCGTATCAGCCAAGACAGCACTTGAGGCTGGCTTGGTAATGTATGTTAATATGTACAAAGAGTGGACCTTGCTTCCAGCAGCACAAATCACGCCACATGCTATGCAGAATGAAACTTGCTGGGCAATCAAACCTTGATACAAAAATTGAAATCATTAAATTTGTTAAACTCGTTGACCTTGTCGCTCCTTTGTATATTAGACTGTTCTTGATATGCTTGGTCGGCAGCTTGTCATCATTCTATGCTGTTTTTTGCTACAAGTTGCGTGCGACAGCACACAAGAGCACACATGCGTACCTTGCGAAGAAGGCATGTCTTGCTTTGCGAGCCTTGAAAATAATGTAAATAAAACTGACGTTACTTGTCCTCCATTCTCGAGGTTACTGGCGCAAAGTCACAACTCGTCCGAGTGCGTTTGCGATCCGGGGTTTTTCATGGCTGACGGGAGTTGCGTGCCTTGTGTTGCTGGCTATTACTGCCCTGGGCTTTACGCAGATGAGAGAAGGGCAGTCGGTTCTGCACCGTACATTAATTCAGCATACATAGATTACAACACCAATTACACAGACGTCAACGGCACATATACAGGTGTCAACGGCACATATACAGGTGTCAACGACACATACATGAATTACCCAGAGATCTCAGAATACCTGGAAATTCCAGAACACACAGGCCGCAGCTTGCTGCAAATAGCCTCTACAGACAGTGGATATATTAACCTCGCGCGCGCGTGCAGCGCCCCAGGAACCGGCGGCGGCTGCACCGTCACAGGAATTTCTTCGATCAATTGGGATGATGCTGCGCTGTGGAAGCTCACAGATGGAAATACTGCTAGTAACAATCATGTTTACACCGTCACTGGAAATAACGACTGGGTGATGATCGATCTAGGACAACCAAGGAATGTAGAATACGTAAAAATATTCAATAGGAATGATGTTGATCAACCAAATTGTTGTTACCAACGACTTGACAATTTTCAAATTCGTGTTGGAAACTCTGCGACATTTGCAAACAACCCCGCGTGTGTTATAGGCGAACCCTGGTTCAAAGAAGACAAGAGCTTTCCTTGTGTTTTGACCGGCAGGTATGTGTCAATTCAGCAATTTAACAACCTACTCATGAACCTGCGCGAGGTCGAGGTCTACGGCTCTGTCACGAGCAACACCTTAAACTATGCGCGCGCGTGTGCCGGCGGCGGCTGTCCGGCCACGGTATCATCTTACTATTGTGTTGTCGAACAAGCCTGCACTTCAGCACTTACTGATGGTTCATTGACGACGCAGTTTCATTCCAAGTTACCCGGCAGCTTGAATGAGTGGGTCCTGATCGATATGCAAAGAACTGTGGCCGTTGTAATGGTGCGAATAGTAAACAGACCCGATTGTTGTTGGACCCGTCTTAACAATTTCCAAATTCGAGTGGGAAACGCGGGAACTTCTAACACATTTTCTAGCAATCCCGCGTGTATTTCAAACGAGGCCTGGTTCACAGGAACTAAAGACTTTAGCTGTGTTCTGAGTGGTAGATACTTGTCACTTCAACAATTTAACAACGAACCCATAAGTATACAAGAAATCGAGGTCTATGGCACTCTACCGGCAAGTGTAGGCAACGCAGGCAGCGACATCGTGTCGTGTCCCGGCAATTCGTCATCGATTATGGGCACTGACAATGTAAGTATGTGTCTTTGCAACTATGGCTATGCTACATCGGCATGCTGGCAGCACTCGGCAGTGGTCACAACAAACCCGCCAGAGGCGTCGCGGACGTACGAGGCAGTGTGGGGAAACAGCGTTCCTGGCACGGGTTGGGCTCGCTCCATGCTGGACTCGGCGCAGGCGTGGAGTTATGGTGGAGAATTACCTAAATGGATGCTAATCAATCTGGGCAGTCAATTGCGCGTACACGGCGTTGTTACGCAATGCCGTGCGGATTTTCAACAATGTCCTCACGAGATTGAAGTACAGTATTCGCTAACAACGTCCAATTTTGTCTCTGCTACTGCTGTTGGTGGAAGCACTCGAATCTTTCTGCCCACTACTTATTCAAGCACTCTCAAAACCCTCAGTTATTTCAGCCAGCCCGTGGTGGCGCAATACATTAGAATTGTGCAGCATGCTGGCAGTTCATTTCGCGCTGGCGTGCTGACATCACAGCTAGAGCTTACTGCCGCTTCAAACTCAAGCTCTTGCCAGCCTGTGTGCACAGCCTGTGAGCCTGGAAAGTACAAGCCAGTTGTCAGTAACGTAGTTGCCTGTCAAGAGTGTTCTGCCAACACTTACAGCTCTTCGACGTCTGAATGTACTGCCTGTCCTCCATCTACCGAGTCGGCACCTGGCAGCACAGCTGTAAGCAGCTGTATCCCTTCCTGCGAACCAGGATACACAGGGCCGGCGGGCAGCTGCACAGCGTGCGACGTCGGCAAGTACAAGAACACTTCCGGAAGCTCGCCTTGCACGACCTGTCCAGCGGGCTACGTATCGTATGACGGAGAATCGAGTTGCAGGGCATGTGTGCCGGGCAAGTACGCTCCAAACTATGGTTACAACTGTTTGTACTGTCCTACGGGCAAGTATTCGAGTGTGTATGCTGCATCCAGTGAAGCGGCATGCCAGTACTGTGCTGCTGGGCTTTACAGTGATTACTCAAACCCAGAGCTATATGGATTTGATCGTTGCCTGCAATGCCCGCCGAACAGCACCAGTCGGCCTGGTACGGAGCTTGGGCATGGCGACGACCATATTGCATCACAATGTTCGTGCAACGCTGGATATGCTGTATTCCCAGGCTATCCTTGGCATCCAACAGAAAGTGGGCGATTATCTCCAGAGCAGCTGTGTCAGCCATGCGCTGCAGGCACGTACCAACCTGAAGCAGTGCAATGGCGAGAAATTAAGTACTCGGCAAACTCAATGCATCCAACTTGTTTGGCATGTCCCGCACACATGACCTCCGGACCAGGCAGCGCCGTGTGTGTCTGCGCTGCTGGTTCGTATGGCATGCATGGAGGCCCGCTTTGTGAGGCCTGTGGAGAGCATCAGACAAGCGCTCTGGGTGCGCTCACAGTTTCGGATTGTCACTGCCAAGCTGGATACTTTAAAGAAGATTCGCAGTGTCAAGCATGTGGCTTTGGTTATTTCAGAACCTTCGCAGATTCGGAGCAGAGCTGTGTTGCTTGCGATGCAGGCTTGACTACATTGCAAAATGCCTCTAATAGCTCAGAAATGTGTGTATCATGCGCGGACAATCATTTTATCTCTGAAAGCGGAGAGTGTCTGTCTTGCCCTGCGCACGCAAGCAGTGTTGCTGGAGGCCAGTGTCAGTGCAATGCTGGATACACAAGACAAACACCAGATATTTGCTCTCCCTGTGCTGCTGGCAGCTTCAAACCTTTGCCAGGCAATCACGATTGCACGTCGTGTCCGGCAGGGACGCAGGGAAGCGGCACTGAGGGAGGTGTCATCAGCAATGAGTCGTGCGTTGAGTGTGCAGCAGGAACCTTTTGGGTAAGCGAAGAATCTGGCAATTCAGGGTGCCAGCCGTGTGTCAACAACAGTTTTTCCACCGCTGGCGCTATTGGAAATTGCAGCTGCAATGCAGGGTATTTTGCCGCTGCACAAGCATGCTATGCCTGTGTACCTGGCACTTACAAAGACTTTTCTGGCAATTCAGAGTGCATGCCGTGCTCTGGAGCTTATTACAACCCTTACACAGCAGCTACTGTATGTATTGCATGCACGGCCAACTCTTCTGGCGGTGCTGTCAACACAATAGACAGTGATTGTGTGTGTAACAGAGGCTTTACAGGACCTTCTGGAGGCCCGTGTGTGCAATGTGCATTGGGCAAGTTCAAGACCGCTAGTGGCTCTGCGGCATGTTCTGAATGCCCTGCCGGGGCATCCTTTCCACCGAATGCGCCGCCTGATGGCAATTATTGCGAAGCGTGTGTGGAAAATTCTGCTGCTGCTCAAGAAAATGGCTCTTTGCCAATTTGTGCTTGTAATCACGGATTTGTACGCAGAAATGGCACTTGCACTGCCTGTGCAGTGGGCTTTTACTGTCCACAGCAATACACAGAGCACGCATGTCCTTTACACACGTTTTCAAACGCTGGAGCGTGGGAGCTGACGCAGTGTTATTGCGTCTCTGGCTTTTATGGGGAATTTGGCAACTGCAGTATCTGCCCAGTAGACCACTATTGTGCGAGCACGCATGCGACCGATTCTATCATTGCTTCCAATGTTTTGCCTACGCAGTGTACAACAAATAGTACGACGTTAGGCAAATCGGGCAGCACGTCCAGCATCAACTGCTCTTGCGTTGCTGGTTTTTTCAAGAACACAGATGGACTTTGCGTTCCGTGCGAAATCGGAAGTTTTTGCGCAGAAAACGTGATGATTGCTTGTCCCCCCAACTCGTCTGCCTCTGCCATGGCATCTAGCATGTCTCAGTGCATCTGTTTTGATGGTTTGCGCTCCGAAGGGGAAACGTGTGTTTCTTGCAACGCGACGCAGATCTGTCGCGACGGAATAGTCTCTGAATGTGCAGCAGGGGCCGTGAATGTAAACTTTTTGTGCATGTGCTCGGCCGGCAGCTACTGTCCTTCGTATGCTGCTGAGGGGTCTTCGAGCAACTCTTTCAGCAGCTCTTCCAGCAACGTGTCTTGCACAGGTCAACCGTGTGTTCAGTGCCCGGCAAATTCTTGGTGTGCTGACAACACGCAGCAACAGTGTATTGCGAACTCGCTGTCTCCTGCAGGAAGCAGCTCTCACAGTCAATGCAGATGCGCAAACGGCTACTACCGGCATCACGGAGCATGTCTCGAGTGCCCGTTGCATCACGTTTGCTTTAACGAAACTCGACGGGCAGTAGCTGAGTTTGACCCCAATTTGCGAACACTGTCAACACGCACGGTGTTTCTGGCTGAAGCTGTGTGTGCTCCAGGCATGTTTCGCTCTTCAAAAACTGACATGTGTAAGCCTTGTCCGAAAAACTTCTATTGTCCCTCAGAGCGAGCAGCAGGTTTGCCGAATGTGGTGCGCTGCGGCGAAAACGAGTTTACATATAGTACAGGGTCGCAATCGAGCTCAGAATGCGTGTGTCTTGCTGGCTTCAAGCTAGTTCCGAATGATGATGCTAAGCGATGCATGCCTTGCGCAGTGGGGCAACGTTGTCAGGACGGCAGTGTACTGGAGGAACTCTGCCACCTGCAAAACAAAGTCGCTTCTGCCAATCATGACATGTGTGTGTGTGACATTGGCTTTGGTTATGTAAATTTCGAATGCGCTGCTTGTACAGAAGGTTATGTCAAAGCAGCCATTGGAGATACTCCGTGTTTGCCTTGTGCAGACAGTCAGTACTCTGTAAATTCGACAACTTGTGTCGCTTGTCCGGAACACGCGAACGCTCGTGCGGGATCCTCGGCGTGCGTTTGCGCAGCTCCTTATGTATGGAATCAGAGCATGTGCGAGCTGTGTCCTCCCAATCACTTTTGGCAAAACTTTGCTTGTCACGAGTGTCCTGCCAAATCACTCAGTGTCATTGGTGCTGAGATGCCTCTGGGCTCGATAGCATGCAAGTGCGCGCATGGCTACATGGCTGAGCCTCAGAATGTGTCAGGCGCCCTGGAATGCGTGCCTTGCGCTGCTGGACAATACGAACATGATGGCGTCTGTGTTTTGTGTCCAAGCGGTGCGTGGACTGCAGAAGGCAGCAGTTCAGTGTTCAAGAGCAGTACGATGCCTTCCGTGTGTACTTGTAATAATAGTCATGTTGCGAATTCTGGTAATGACAGTGATACGAACAGGTATACGAACAACACAAAATGCCACGCGCAACTTGTTGACGGGAGTTGCGCTGGAGAATGCGCAACAACGCCGGCAGCTTGTGCAAGGTGCAATCCTGGACACAACAAATCCTTGTTTTCGACAGCAGGCAACACAGAGAAATGTGCTGCATGCACGCAGGGAACCTTTCAGGAAGAGTCGGGCGCATTGCTTTGCAAGCAGTGTCCGCTGAACGAGTGGCATGACCTCCTGGGACAGACGAGCATAACAGCATGCATGTGTGTAGAAGGCTTCGATCGAATTTCAAACGACTTTGCAAACAATACATGCTCCTCTTGCGAGCCAGGCCACTACAAAAATTGGATTGGAAACGAGCAGTGCACTCCGTGTGCTGCAGGAAGCTACACGCCGCAAACTAGAGCAACAGCTTGTTACATGTGCGCATCAGCGACGCATACCAAAGAGAGTTTCGCAGAAGCGTTGCAGCTCGAAGCCTCGTCAAACTTCACGGAGAACGCAACAATTGTACTCTCCAGCAACACGACAGTCGCCCAAGCTTCAGTTTCTGTGCTTCAATGTGTCTGTGACAGAGGACAGCAGCCAATTTACGTTAATGAAGAATTACGGTGCGAACTATGCGAAGCTGGTTCGTTCAAAGAAAACAAAAATCACGATCACTGTACATACTGTGGAGCTGTCAGCACAGTGCACGGACATGCCCTGCTGCATCACTACGGGGATAATGTTGCCGGGGCTACAGATAGCAGTCACTGTCTACCCTGTCCAGCTTTTAGCGGGCAAGACGAGGATCAGATTGGGCCGTCACTGTTGCGTATGGCAAGCGTGGCCGACTGCATGTGCTTTCGCGGGCATGAATATACACAAGATGCTTGCCGCAACTGCTCCCAATACCAAATACAGCCCTTCTTTTCCTCTTCGAATTTGTGTAGCTACTGCCCAGCTGGGCACTTTTTCGTTTTCAGAAATGTTCCATGCCAACTTTGCGACGTTGCTCAAGATGGAGGAGATAGGCATGTCGGTCTCGTGCTCAATTCTCGCGATCCCGCACTGAATTGGGCAGACGACGAAAGCGATTGCGTCTGCCGTGCTGGCTACGAGCGTATGCTAAACAGTCTTTGCACAGCCTGCTCCGCGGGCAAATTTCGCTTTGACAACAAGACACGTTACTGTCAGCTATGTCCCGCAGACACATATCAAAACTCTATTGCGCAGCTGGCATGTGTAGAATGTCCGCAAAACTCAAGCACCTTGGGTCATGTCGGCAGCAACACTGTGATGCACTGTGTATGTGCTGCCGGCTTCCAGCCTATGACGCTCGCTGGCCTTTGCACGCCCTGCGCTCCTGGATCTTACCGCTCCAGTCGTCTAGCAAACGAGTCTGACGCCGAATGTGTGCCCTGTCCTGAAAACCACTATTGTCCAGAAGGTTCTATAGCCCCTGCTTCTTGTCCCACTGGCGAAGTTTCACCATCAGCCTCTTATTCGCTACAACAGTGTCTATGCCCTGCTGGCTCAGGCAGGTATTCTGAGCAAAATTTTGAGCAAAATTGCAAGCTGTGTCCCCGCGGCTACTTTTCCATGACTAGCAGTAACGCAGAATGCTCACAGTGTCCAACAAACAAGACGACTGTGTATGTTGGAGCTAACAATCAATCAGACTGTGTATGCATCCCGGGCCATGGAATTGTCGATGACCTAGCCAGCTCCCCGTGCACACTTTGTCCTGAGAGCGCATTTGCACAAGGCTACAAAAATGAGCCGTGTACATCTTGTGGCTGGGGTGCATTTTCATTTACACGAATAGAAGCACAAAGCTGTCAGTGCAACACGCAACAGGGGCTATACCACAAATAATTTCATAATAATTCATAATAATTTCAATTTTTTTTTAAAGTTTTTTATTGCAAAAAAATGTCTCAAATGCCCAAATATTGGCGGCCACGCCGCCCTGGGCACTATCCTACATTAAACCTGTGCACCGGTCTTCCCGGGGTCTGCACCGGCGTTTGCACCGGCGTTTGCACCGGCCTGTGCACCGGCCTGTGCAGCAGGCGGTGCTGCACCGTTCGCTGTGATGCCTGCGCGTGCTGCTCCTTCTGCTACTGTTGGCTGATTTATCCACAAATCATTGCTTGCCTTGTTTAATTCTTGAGCCTGCATATTCAAGGCATTGTATGTGGCACAGGAAATTTGTGGATCCATAAGAATTTGTTTCTTTCCGGAAAGGCTTGCACTGAGGTTGATCCAGTAAATTTTGAACCAGGCACGTGCCAACGGATTTTTGTAAAGCTTGTTACAACTTTGCATGAACTCTACGAGTACTTTCATGTCCTCTTCCATTGTTTGTGACCATGATTTAGCATCTAGATATGCCTGAAAAGCTTTAACCACAGGATTCGCACGGCAATCGTCTCCTTTCAACGTTTCCCAAATAGCCCTGTCTGCTGCCCATTGCTTACGTTGGGAATGGACCATCAATTCTAACACAGGCATTAGTTTCTGGAACTGGTTGTCAACTTCGCGTTGCTTTAGCATTTGCAGCCCCCAATTTATAATTTTGTAGAGAGCGAAAATCAGTGCACCCAAGAAAAGCACTGCACCAACATAGCACCACGGTGCGTAGCTTGCATATAGGTTTGCATATAGGCTTGCTGCGAATTTTGTCCATTTTTCCCACCAGCATGAGATACAAACGCCCCCCAAGCCTCCTACGGATGCAACAAAAGTAGTAGATATCCATGAGAATGCCGGCCCAAAGACATCCCTATTCCATCTATTCAATGGCGTGATGGTAAATGGTCTTATGCAGGCCCACACAAATGAGATTACCGCAGTAACGACGAACCCACCAAGAGCCACAAGAATGTGCATGTGTGCGGTACTTGTTTCCAAAAAAACTACCCACAAGTGTCTCAGGCATACGTCAGTGTTGTTGACGTTGCGCACGACTTCGACCTCGACGGTGACGTACTCGTTGCGCACGACTTCGACCTCGACGGTGACGTACTCGACTGGCGTCACGTTGCAAATATAAATTGGCACTTCTTCAAACTGCGTGACGTTCTGGGTGACGTTCTGCACAAACGGCACTGGCATAAAAAAAGGCCAAGGAATGTACTCGGTGACGTACTCCGTGTACGTCGGTCCTTCATGAACGATAAACTCCGTGACGTTGCGCGTGATAGGCACTTCAACAAAAATTGGGTAGGGTACGCACACGAACTCGTACTGCGTGACATTGCGCACGACTTCGACCGTGACGTTGCGCACGACTTCGACCGTGACGTTGCGCGTGATAGGCATTTCTACAAAAATTGGGTAGGGTTCGCACACGAACTCGTACTGCGTGACGTTGCGCACGACTTCGACCGTGACGTTGCGAGGGACTTCGACATACTCGATTCCCATCAGGTCGTGTATGTCATAGTTTTCGCCTGTATTACTGATCATGCGAACTTGGTATGGGTTTGGACTCGTTTGTGGGTTCCACTTTGTAGTATAATGTGGTGTTGATGCAAGCAGAAGTTGCTGCGGGGGTCCTCCAAAAAGGAATTCCCAGGCGGTTGTGAAAATGATGAATAAGGGGCTCAAAATCTTCGCGTAGTACGACATTTTTTGAATCACTGATTACAAGCTCTTAAATATAAGCTTTACATAATTTGGGCAGACACTTTAGCACGGTCGATGAAATGCTGGATACTTGTTACATTGCTTCGGAGCACGTTGCTTCGGAGCAAGCGCATTTCTGTACTTGCCCGTGCGTGTTCGACATACCACGAGCACAAGTACATGACAACTGCGTGGATACACACAACGTGCAAGAAAAGCAGCGAATGTCTTGATATGCCTTTGTGTTTGTCAGGGTTTCGTTTGCGCATGATTTATGAA
>Ga0209651_1000425_pt1 | contig 15035 bp, 13 predicted proteins | sample LauGreFBDMM110SN_2_FD_188216 | JGI IMG/M metagenome (GOLD analysis project Ga0209651, IMG submission 188216) | Freshwater lake microbial communities from Lake Michigan, USA - Fa13.BD.MM110.SN (SPAdes) (version 2) | ecosystem: Environmental > Aquatic > Freshwater > Lake | place: Lake Michigan... | reverse complement strand
GGGTATCAACTCGCCCGGCATGGTGGCGATCAAAGACCGCGAGGTCACGCAAGCCGATGTCTCGCGCGTGGTGGAGACCGCCAAGGCGATCCATATCTCCACCGACCAGCGGCTGCTGCTGGTGGAGCCGCAGGAATTCATCATCGACAACCAGGAAGTGCGCGAGCCCATCGGCATGAGCGGCATGCGCCTGGAAGCCAAAGTGCATATCGTTACGGGTTCACAAAGCGCGGCAGAAAACATCATCAAGTGCGTGCGCCGCTGTGGCCTGGAGGTCGACCAGTTAATGCTCAACCCGCTGGCCTCCAGCCTGTCGGTGCTGACCGCTGACGAGCGCGAGTTGGGCGTGGCGCTGGTTGATATTGGCGCGGGTACCACTGACGTGGCCATCTTCACCAACGGCGCGATCCGCCACACCGCGGTGATTCCGATTGCCGGTGACCTGATCACCAGCGACATCGCCATGGCACTGCGCACGCCGACCAAAGACGCCGAAGAAATCAAGGTTGAGGCCGGTCACGCCAAGCAGGTATTGGTCAACCCGGAAGTACAGGTTGAAGTTCCCGGCCTGGGCGACCGCAGCCCCCGCATGCTCAGCCGCCAGGCGCTGGCCGGCGTGATTGAGCCGCGCGTTGAAGAGATCTTCACACTGGTGAACCAGGTGATGCGCGAATCCGGCTTCGAGGAGGTCTTGTCCTCTGGCGTGGTTTTGACCGGCGGCAGCTGCATCATGCCCGGCATGGTCGAACTCGGCGAGGATATTTTCCTCAAGCCCGTGCGACGCGGCCTGCCCCAGTACCGCGGCTCGCTGGCCGATTTGATCGCACAACCACGCGCCTCCACCGCCATGGGTCTTCTTGAAGAGGCCCGCATCGCACGCATCCGCGGCATCAAGGTGTCGCAGAAGAACGGCTCGGTGAAAAGTGCTTTTTCCCAGCTCAAAGATTTTTTCGCCGGAACTTTTTAACCCTTTTTAACCCCGCAACCATGTCCCACTCAGAAAACCACCAGGAGCCCTCTATGACCATCGAAATGCTGGATGAAGAACGATTCAACCAAGGAACAAAAATCAAGGTGATTGGCGTGGGCGGCGGCGGCGGCAACGCGGTGCAGCACATGATCGATGGCCGGGTCGACGGGGTCGAATTCATCTCGGCCAATACCGATGCCCAGGCTCTGGGACGCAGCACGGCACACAAGATCATCCAGCTCGGCCACACCGGGCTGGGCGCGGGCAGCAAGCCCGATATGGGCCGGGAAGCGGCGCAACAGGCCGAGGAGTCGATCCGCAGTGCCATTGAGGGTGCGCACATGCTGTTCATCACCGCCGGCATGGGCGGTGGCACCGGCACCGGGGCAGCACCCATCATCGCCAAAGTGGCCAAAGAAATGGGGATTTTGACGGTGGGCGTGGTCACCAAACCCTTTTCTTTCGAAGGAGACCGGCGCATGAAAAATGCCGAAGCGGGGCTGGCAGAGCTGGAAGAAAACGTCGACTCGCTGATCGTGATCCTCAACGAGAAATTACTCGAAGTACTGGGCGATGACATCAGCGAAGACGAGGCCTTTGCCCAGGCCAATGATGTGCTGAAAAACGCGGTGGGCGGCATTGCCGAGATCATCAACATGCCGGGTCATATCAACGTCGACTTCGAGGACGTGCGCACCGTCATGGGCGAGCCCGGCAAAGCCATGATGGGTACGGCGCAAGCCAGCGGCCCGGACCGCGCCAGCATCGCCGCGCAACAGGCCGTGGCCTGCCCGCTGCTTGAAGGCATCGATCTGGCCGGAGCCAAAGGTGTGCTGGTGCTGATTTCGGCCAAGCGCGGCTCGCTCAAACTCAGCGAATCACGTCTGGCCATGGACACGGTGCGCGGCTACGCCTCACCGGACGCGCACGTCATTTATGGCACCGCGCACGACGAGTCGCTCGGCGACCAAGTGCGCGTGACGGTGGTGGCCACGGGACTGAGCCGACAGGCTCCCCGTCGCCAGGCACCACCCCTGCAGGTCATGCGCACCGGGACCGACAACGTGCCCTTCAACATCCCCACGCTGACCGATGCGGTGGCACAAACCAACAACCTGGGCGGCAGCCCGACGCCGCGCATTGCCGACATGGATTTTTCCAATGTCGGGCGGCCCCAGGTCTGGGCCAATCCGGCGCGCCGTGGCGCGTCGGCAGCGGCGCGGGTAGACGCCATGTCCAGCGGCGGCATGGACGACATTGATATTCCCGCTTTCCTGCGCAAGCAAGCCGATTGATGTCGGTGCAGTGCAAGGCCCCGCTCCCTGGGCGGGGCACTGCAGCCTCTAAAATATGCCGATGATTCAACAGCGCACATTGAAGTCGCTCACGAGAGCGGTAGGGGTGGGTTTACACAGCGGCCAACGGGTGGAACTGACCCTGCGTCCGGCAGCACCGGACAGCGGCATCGTCTTTCGCCGGGTCGACCTCGCCGATGCACCCGAGATCCGTGTCTCGCCCCAGGCGGTAACCGAAACCCGCTTGGCTTCGACCCTGTCGGCGGGCGGTGCCAAAGTCCACACGGTGGAGCACCTGATGTCGGCCTGCGCGGGCCTCGGGGTCGACAATATGTATGTGGACATTACGGCAGAAGAAGTGCCGATACTGGACGGCTCTGCGGCCTCCTTCGTCTTTCTGCTGCAAAACGCCGGAATCGTCATGCAAAACGCCGCGCGCCGCTTTGTGCGAATCAAGTCGGCTGTCGAGGTACGCGAGGGCACGGGCGCGCAGGCCAAGTGGGCGCGGCTACTGCCCTACAACGGCTACAAACTGGGTTTCGAAATTGATTTCAACCATCCCGCCGTGGACTCCACTGGCCAGCGGGTGGAATTCGACCTGGGTGCCGGTAATTACGCCAAAGATATTGCCCGTGCCCGCACCTTCGGCTTCACCAAAGATGTGGAGATGATGCGCGCCAACGGCCTGGCCATGGGCGGCGGTCTGGACAATGCCATTGTGATGGACGACTACAAAGTACTCAATGCGGGCGGGTTGCGCTACGACGATGAATTCGTCAAACACAAAATCCTCGATGCCATGGGCGACCTCTACCTGCTGGGCCATCCGCTGCTGGCGCATTACGAAGCCCGCCGCTCAGGCCATGCCCTGAACAACGCGCTGCTGCGCGCGCTGCTGGATCAACCGGCGGCCTGGGAGATGGTGAGCTTCGAAGACGAGCGCCAGGCCCCAAGCGGTTTCGCACAAGCGGCGCCTGCCTGGTAAGCACCGCACTGACGAGCGCGCAACCATGCTGCTGTTTCGAATCCTTTTGTTGTTGATGCTGGTCGGGGCAGGCGTGTGCTTTGCCTTTTTCATCGCCACGAACAACTTGCGTTTTCGGCTCTGGGGGATGCAGTTATTGAAGTACACGCTGCTCGCCACCTTGGTGTTTTTCGGTGTGTTGATTCTCAGCCGAATCCTGTAAAACATGCTGTAGCGCGGCCCGAAACCGCGCGCGGCTAGCGGCTGCGCCCGCGCTTGTAACTGCTGGTGCGCCCTGCGCCACCTCCCTGGCTATCGGCACTTTTGGCATCTGCCAGCAATTGCATGGCGCGCCCCGCATGGGCATGGGTGATCGCCAAGCCCAAGGCGTCGGCCGCATCAGGACCCGGCACACCTGGTAAATCCAGTAAACGCCGCACCATCTCCTGCACCTGTGATTTAGCCGCACGCCCGTAACCCACCACCGCCTGCTTCATTTGCAAAGCCGTGTATTCGGCCACCGGCAGTTGGGCCAGCACCAGCGCGGCTATCAAAGCCCCGCGCGCCTGGCCCAGCAGCAGCGTGGACTGCGGGTTCACATTCACAAAAACAATCTCAACCGCCGCGCAATCGGGTTGGTAGCGCTGCGCCACTTCCGCGACGCCCTGGAACAGAGTCTGCAAACGGGCCGGTAATGCGGTGGTGGCCAGATGGCCGGTGCTGATGGTGCCACTGGCCACGTAGCGCAGTTTTCCGGCCTCCAGGTCCAGCACGCCAAAACCGGTGGTGCGCAAGCCGGGGTCTATGCCAAGAATACGCATGCAGGTCTCAGGGCAGCTCGGCATACGCCATACGACCCTGGATCAGGGCGCTGCGCTTGGCCAGGTAGTCGGATGCGGGCAGTTTTTCAAAAAACTTCGGCCGCGGCAACATCACCGCCAGGCGGGCCGCCTCATTCGGTGCCAGCCGGGATGCGTCCTTGCGGTAATAGCGCCACGACGCCGCCTGCGCACCGAAAACGCCATCACCCCACTCCACGTGATTGAGGTAAATCTCCAGGATCCGCTCCTTGCTCAAGCAGGCTTCCAGCAGCAGGGTGATGACCAGCTCTTGCGCCTTGCGCACGATGGTCCGCTCACCGCTGAGGAACAAGTTTTTGGCTAACTGCTGCGTGATGGTGGAGCCGCCGATGATTCTGGGGGGTTTGACGGACCGGCCTTTTGCCGCCGCACTGCGGGCTTCGGCGCGGGCCTGGGCTTTGGCGTTTTTTTGCCAGGCGGCGTTGATGGCGTCCCAATCCACACCACCGTGGGTGGCAAATCCATCGTCTTCGGACGCCAGCACGGCGCTTTTGAGCGAGCGGCTGATCTGGTCATACGGCACCCATTCTTGTTGCCAGCGGCCAGGCTCGGGTGCGGTGCTGATGCGCCAAAACGCCGAGCGCTCAAATGCCGTGGACTCCGGATCCAGGTAGGCCATAGCTGCTATCCGCAGCGCAAAATACAGCTGTAAGCCCAATAGCGCCAGGATAATCAGAAGCAGTCCACGCAGTGCCGATTTCATACTCAGTCCACCAGGGCCTCGGTGCGATCCTCGGTTTGCACGAAGCGAAACCGGGCGACAAACACCAACTGATCCGCGGTCGCTCGGATCGCGGCGCTAAATGGCCCATAGGGCGCGGCGCGGCGAACAACGCTTTCCGCATGGCGATCCAAAACGGCATCACCCGACGACCGCGCCAAAGAGGTCGTAACCACACGGCCCGCCGCGTCCACGGTAATCGCCATGGTCAATTCGCCGAATATTTTTTCGCCATCACGTTGCGGAAAATCTAGGGTTCCCTGCCTTTCAATGGCACGACGCAGTTCGCTGAAATAGGCGGCAAAAACCGCTTCACGCGTGGTGGGACTGAAAAACCGTTTGCGCGGCCGAGCGTTCTCGGTCGCCACGTCTTTTTCCAGGGCGGCGATTTGCTGGACCAAACGCCGCTGGCGTTCCTCTTGTTGCGTGGATTTACCCGGGTCGGCGGACGATTCGGCGCTGTTTTGCAGGTCGGTCAGCTGGTCCCGAACCTGCGCCAGCAACAGGTTTTGCTGCTGGCGCAGGGCCTCGATCGAACTGGTCGCAGGCTGGTCCTGAAATTCCAGGCCCGGCGTGGCGGCGTCCACCAGCAATGCGGCGGCGGCATGTCCAAGCAGCACATTCCCCCCGCCTTCCATGGAGGTTTGGGCCAACAACTGGCTCTTCACCGGCTTGGACTGCCCGGGCGCATTCAGCATCACCACTTCCAAAATCGGGGGCTGAAAAATCCGGTCCAAAGCCTTCGGGTCCACAAAGCGCACTGCCAGCAAGCCCGCGTGCAAGACCAGGGACACGGCAATCGCTTTCTGAAACGTCGTGAGCATGCGCAAGGACGGGATCACACCAACCGCCGCTTAAACCGGATCCTGCACAGGTGCAGGCTGCGAGGGCGCATCGGGCAAACCGTCCGGTGCAGCGTCGGCAAGGTCAATGGCCAGCGCAATCGGGCCGCCCACCAGCTCGTCTTCGCTATCGTCCGACGGCTCGTCAAAGGTGTCGGCGTCGTCAAGATCCAAGCGCTCCACCACGGTGCCGTTGATATCCAGCGTGATCAGATCCGGCACACCTAGACGCACGCGCACCTGGGCACCCCGGGGCAGGCCTTGCGCTCCCATGATCGGTAGTACCAAGGGTAAGTTGTCCGCGCGGAACATGTTGTCTTTGAAAACGGTGCCGACCAAGTCGGTGACTGCGTTTTGTGCGACGTACTGCAGCGTCCAGTAGCGCTCCATCGCGCCCTGGTGCGCGTTGTAAGCGCCGTAGGCGTCCTCGAACCCGGAAATGATGGCGAGTAACTGCGCGTCCTTGGGCTTGAACGGGGCGGCCAAGGCGGCGGTGCTGCCATGGCGAATACAGGCGATGATTTGCCACTGGTTCACCATGTCGGTGTAGCGGCGCAGGGGCGAGGTGCTCCAGGCGTAGCACTTGACGCCGATGCCCGCATGCGGCGCGGCGCGCGTGCCCATGCGCACTTTCACGCCGGGCGCCAGCGAGGCTTGGCTGCGGTAAATCCCGGGCACACCCAATTCCGCCAGCCACGCACCCCAGCTGCTGTTGGCCAGGATCATCGCCTCGGCAACGATCAAATCCAGCGGCGCGCCACGCTGACGGGTGCTGATCTCCACCACCTCGTTTCCCAAAGGTTCCCCGTCAGCACCCTCGCGCAGCCGGAAGTTGTAGTCCGGGCGGTTGAAGGTCTCGGGTTTGCCACGCACCAGCTCGCGCCGCTCTTTCAACGCGCAGGCCAGGCGGTGCAAAAACGCCAACTCGGGCTGCAGTTGCACCAACACACCGGGCGGGTCTGCTTTTGTGTCTGCAGCGGCTTCGCCTCGCAGCCATGCGCCCGTCACCCACTGCTCCAGCTGGTCATGGCGCAGGTTGTGCGCAATCGGAACCTGCTCAATCAGGCTGCGGCTGCCGCGCAATTCCAGCGTGGCTTCGTCGATCTCCACATACAGGGACACCGCCGGGCAGGCCCGCCCCTCTTGCAAGGTGAAGTGCTGCACCAATGCATCGGGCAACATGGTGATTTTGAAACCGGGCATGTAGACGGTGGACAGGCGCTCGCGGGCAATTGCGTCGATTTCGCTGCCAGGCTGCAAAGCCAGTCCCGGCGCAGCAATGTGGATACCCAAGGTGACGCTGCCACTGCCCAAACCCTGCACAGAAAGTGCATCATCAATTTCGGTGGTTGCCGAGTCGTCAATCGAAAACGCGGCGACTGTCGCCAGCGGAAGGCTGTCAGTGAGGGCAGGCGCATCCAAGGCCGCAAAGCCAATGCCCTTGGGAAAATACTCCAGGGCAAAACGCTTCCAATGGAACTGGTAGGGCGAATCGATGGCGCCGGCTTTTTGCAGTAAGGCCAAGGGAGCGGTCTGGCTGGCGCGGGCAGCTTCGACCACCGCTTTGTACTCGGGAGCGTTTTTATCCGGCTTGAACAGGATTTTGTAGAGCTGCTCACGCACCGGCTGCGGGCATTGACCGGCCAGTAGTTCCTGCGCCCATAGCGCAATTTGCGCCAGCAGCTGCTTCTTCTTTTCGATGCCTGCCAGCGCCTGGGCAATCACGTCGGCGCTGGCTTTGCGGAAGCGGCCTTTGCCGGCACGGCGAAAGTAATGCGGTGCATCAAACAAGGTGAACAGCATCGCAGCCTGTTGCTGCAGGCTGGCCTGTGCGCTGAAGTAGTCGCGGGCGAGTTCGGCAAATCCAAACTCCGCATCGGGCGCGAATTCCCAGGCGATTTCCAGTTCCACCTCCTGGCTCAGGGCCGCGCTGGCCGCCATGAAAACGGCAGGGGCGGGTGACTCAAAACGCAGGAGCTGATTCGCCGCCTTCACCTTGATCCGCTTGCCGCTATCGAGCTCGACCTGGGCTGACGCGTCGGCCTCAGAGAGCACGCGCCCGGCCATGAATTTGCCGGCTTCATCAAAGAGGAGATACATGCCCAGATTGTCCCATGCGTTGCCCCGGATAATCCCTGCATGGCAACACCTTTTGGACGCACATCCCCCCGTGTATGGGTACAGTCCTTGTTCGAGCGCCTGGACGCGCCCCTGCTGTTTGCCATGGTGCTGCTGGCTGGCGCGGGATTGCTGGCCATGTATTCATCGGGTTATGACGACGGCGCACGCTTTATCGACCACACGCGCAACACCTGCATTGCATTTGCCATCATGTTCAGCGTGGCCCAGATACCGCCGCAGCGCTTGATGGCGCTGGCCGTGCCTTTGTACCTAGCGGGCATTGCGCTCCTGATTGCGGTGGCCGTCTTCGGTATCACCAAAAAAGGGGCGCGCCGCTGGGTCGACGTGGGTGTGACCATCCAGCCCAGCGAAATTTTGAAAATTGCGGTTCCCTTGATGCTGGCTTGGTGGTTCCAAAAACGCGAGGGTCAGTTGCGCTCTTTGGACTTCGCAGTCGGCGGCATACTCTTGCTGCTGCCCGTGTTGCTCATCATGCGCCAGCCCGATTTGGGCACCGCCTTGCTGGTGCTGGCCGCCGGCCTATCCGTGGTGTTTTTTGCCGGCATGAGTTGGTGGCTGGTGCTGCCTCCTTTGGCCGGCCTGGTGCTGGGGCTGATTCTGGTTGTGGTTTTTGAGCCCACGCTGTGCGCAGAAGGATTCGACTGGCCTTTGTTGCACGACTACCAGCAACAGCGCATTTGTACCTTGCTGGACCCCACGCGTGACCCCTTGGGCAAAGGCTTTCACACCCTGCAGGGCATGATTGCCATCGGCGCTGGAGGCATGCTGGGATCCGGATTTATGCAGGGCACGCAAACGCATTTAGATTTCATTCCAGAGCGCACAACCGACTTCATCTTTGCCGCCTTTTCCGAAGAGTTCGGCCTGCTGGGCAATGTCTATCTATTGGGTGCTTATCTCTTCCTGATCCTTCGGGGCTTGGACATCGCCATGGAAGCACCCACTGTTTTTGCCCGCATGTTGGCGGGTAGCCTGACAGCCATATTCTTCACCTACGCATTTGTGAACATGGGCATGGTCAGCGGCATTCTGCCGGTGGTGGGTGTTCCCTTGCCCTTCATCAGCTACGGCGGCACTGCCATGGTCACACTCGGGCTGGCGATGGGGATGCTGATGTCCGTGTCACACGCACGGCGATTGGTCCAATCCTGAGCCTGTCTGCGGGGTCGCCCGCCTACAATGGCCCGATGATTGCACGCGAACCCACTCTCGAACGCCTGGCCACGGCCAAATCCCTGCTTCTGACGCCCTTCGGCTTGGACGAATCCCACCTCTGGCGGGTGCTGGCCGAAATCAAAGCCCACCGAGTCGACGAAGCCGATCTGTATTTCCAGTACACCCGTTCCGAGGGTTGGAGCCTGGAAGAAGGCATCGTCAAAACCGGCAGCTTCAGCATCGACCAGGGCGTGGGCGTGCGCGCCGTCAGCGGCGAAAAAACCGCATTTGCGTACTCGGACGACATTTCCGAAGCCTCTTTGCTGGACGCGGCGCGCACCGTGCGCTCGATCGGACTGGCCCGCACCAGCGCCCGCAGCAAAGTCGGTGCCCAAAAGATTGCCCGCAGCCGTGCGCTGTACAACCCGACCGACCCGATCTCCACGCTTGACAGCACGACCAAAGTCGCGCTGCTGGGCAAAGTCGAGACGCTGGCCCGTGCCAAAGATCCGCGCGTGGTGCAGGTCATGGCCGGCCTGGCCATGGAATACGACGTGGTGATGGTGGCGCGCGCCGATGGCGTGCTCGCTGCCGATGTGCGCCCCCTCGTGCGCTTGTCGGTCACGGTCATTGCCGAACAAAAAGGCCGTCGCGAAAGCGGCTCTTCCGGCGGCGGCGGCCGCTTCGGCTTGGCGTACTTTGACGATGCCATGATTTCCCAGTACGTGGACCAGGCGGTTGGCGCGGCGCTGACCAATTTGCAAGCGCGCCCGGCCCCGGCTGGCGAGATGACCGTGGTGCTCGGCCCGGGTTGGCCCGGCATTCTTTTGCACGAAGCCATCGGACACGGTTTGGAGGGCGACTTCAACCGCAAAGGCTCCAGCGCCTTCAGTGGGCGCATCGGCCAAAGGGTCGCAGCCAAGGGCGTGACGGTTCTGGACGACGGCACGATTGCCGACCGGCGCGGCTCGCTCAACATCGACGACGAGGGCAATACCAGCGCCCGCAACGTGCTGATTGAAGACGGCATTCTCAAAGGCTATATCCAGGACGCCATGAACGCGCGCCTGATGGGTGTGGCTCCCACCGGCAACGGGCGGCGCGAAAGCTACGCGCATCTGCCCATGCCGCGCATGACCAACACCTACATGCTGGGCGGCAAAAAAGACCCGCAGGAAATTGTGGCCAGCATCAAAAAAGGCCTGTACGCCACCAATTTCGGCGGCGGGCAGGTGGACATCACCTCGGGCAAATTTGTGTTCTCGGCCAGCGAAGCCTTCTGGGTCGAGAACGGCAAGATCCAGTACCCGGTCAAAGGCGCCACGCTGGTGGGCAGCGGACCGGAATGCCTCAAGCGCGTCAGCATGATTGGCAATGACATGCGCCTGGACAGCGGCGTCGGAACCTGCGGCAAAGAGGGACAAAGTGTGCCGGTGGGTGTGGGCCAGCCCACGCTGCGCATCGACGGCTTAACCGTGGGCGGAACCGCCTAAAGCGGGTGCGGCAAGCGGGTGGCGAGCACCTTGTCAATACGCCGCCCGTCTAAATCGACCACCTCAAAACGCCAAGCCTGGCAATCGATGCGCTCGCCCACCGCCGGTAAGCGTCCGCTCACCGACATCAACAGCCCGGCCAGGGTGTTGTAGCGGCCACGGTCCTCGTCCGGCAATTCGTCCAAATCCAGCCGTGACTTGAGCTCGGCCAGGGGCATCACCCCGTCGAGCAGCCAAGAACCATCGGCCCGCTCTGTGGCCCAGGCGTCGATGCTGTTGCCATCGTTGTGCAGCTCACCAGTAATCGCCTCTAGCAAATCACGCGGCGTCAGCAAGCCTTGCACCACGCCGTATTCATCGACCACAAACACCAAGCGGCTGGCTTGTTTGCGAAATTGCTCCAGCAACTCCATACCGCTGAGGGTCTCCGGCACAAACACTGCCGGGCTGATGTGGGGTGACATGGCAGTCTGGGGCTGGTCGCGCATATCCAGCAGCCGCGCTACGCTGATCACGCCCATGACGTCATCCAGCGAACCCCGGCACACCGGGTACCAGGAGTGACCGCCGTTCTCGCCCTGGGCGCCAGCCTGCGCCAGGCTCTCGCCCACACTGCAATCAGCGTCCAGCCAGGCCACGTCGGTGCGCGGCGTCATCAGCGACGTCAGCGGCCGCTCGTCGAGGCGGAACACGTTTTGCACCATCTGGTGCTCCTGCTCCTCGATCACCCCGGCGTCCACGCCCTCTTCCAGGCTGGCGCTGATTTCTTCTTCCGTGACGGGGCGGGTGGCGTTGACATCGATCCGCAAAATCCGCAAGGTGTAAGCCGTGGTGCCCGACAACAGCTTGACGAAGGGCTTGGCTGCTACGGCCAGCCACAGCATGGGCCGCGCCACCCAGCGTGCCACCGTTTCAGGGTGCAATTGACCGATGCGCTTGGGCACCAGTTCGCCAAAAATAATGGTGGTGAAGGTGATAGTGGTGACCACAATCGCCGTGGCCGAGATGGCCGCGGCACTCTGGTGAACGCCCCAGGTCTGCAACCACAAGGCCAGCCCGTCGCTGAATGCCGCCTCACCCACGATACCGTTGAGCACACCAATCGAGGTGATGCCCACCTGCACCGTGCTCAGAAACTGATTGGGCTGCCCCAGCAGCACCAAGGCTGCCTGCGCCCCTTTGTCCCCCGCCTCGGCCATGGCCGCCAGGCGCGCTTTGCGGCTTGCGGCCAAGGCCAACTCGGACATGGCAAAGACGCCATTGAGCAGAGTCAGAAAAACAATCAGCAAAAATTCCATCGCGGGGCCACGACAATAAACACCATGGCACTTTACTTGATTGGCGATATACAGGGCTGCAACGCTGCGCTTGGGCGTTTGTTAGAGCGCATCGATTTTTCTCCCTCGCGCGACACCGCCTGCTTTCTCGGCGACCTGGTCAACCGCGGGCCGGATTCACTGGGGGTTCTGCAACGGCTGATGGCGCTCGGGGATGCCGCGCGCTGCATCCTGGGTAACCATGACTTGCATTTGCTCGCAGTCGCACACGGTATCCGGGCACCGCACAGCGGTGACACGCTGGAGCCAATTCTGAACAGCACGCACCGCCAGACTTTGTTGGACTGGCTGCGCGCGCAACCCCTGGCGCGGATGGAGTCGCCCTTTGGCAAAGACCTGCTGCTGGTGCACGCCGGGGTGCTGCCCGCCTGGACCGCGCAGAAAACGCTGGCGCTCGCAGGCGAGGTCGAAGCCGTTCTGTGCAGCGACGGTATCCACGCCTATCTGCAAACCATGTACGGCAACACACCGCCCGGCTGGTCAGACGGATTGGAAGGCGCGGACCGATTGCGCGTCGTGGTCAACGCGCTGACGCGCTTGCGCTATTGCAGCGCTGCGGGGGAGATGGAATTTGCGAGTAAGGAGACGCAAAGCCCGCCCGGGTACTTACCTTGGTTTGATGTACCGGGCCGCGCCAGTGCCAATACAACGATTGCCTTCGGCCACTGGGCCGCGCTAGGTTGGACTGCGCGGAACCATGTGTGGTGTCTGGATGCGGGTTGCGTCTGGGGCCGCAGCTTGATGGCGCTGCGCATCGATGGGATCGACGCCAGTGGCGACTTCAGCGCCACCCGCTTCGAAGTGGATTGCAGCGCCGGGTGTTAAGCCATCCGACAAGGGCCACACCGGGCCGCGCGCAATCCTGGGGCCCGTTCAGACGGACTTGAACAAGGCGGCGACCACCCGCTTGGGTTTGATGTTGGCCGAAATGCTGCGCCCACTCGATGGCGGCTTGGCAGGCTCCCAGCTCGGCGCTTCGGGGACTGCTGCAGGCTCATAGGGTTTATCAAAAAATGGATCGCGCGGGGCTGCTGTGCGGGCGCTCTCGCGGCGGGGTGGACGCTCGGCCACACCCATGTCCATGGGCTCGACCTCGCATTTTTTCTTGATCAGTTTTTCGATATCGGCCAGCAGGCGCGCGTCATTGCCGCCACCCACAAAGCTGACCGCCAAGCCCGAGGCGCCGGCGCGACCGGTGCGGCCGATGCGGTGCACGTAATCTTCGGCATTAAAGGGCAGATCAAAATTGAACACGGCGGGCACATCTTTGATGTCCAGGCCGCGGGCGGCCACGTCAGTACACACCAACAAATCGACTTCGCCTTTTTTGAAGGCGTCCAGCGCCTTCAAGCGCTCGTCCTGGCTTTTGTCGCCGTGCAGGGCCGTGGTGTTCAGGCCTTCGCGCTCCAGCGAGCGCGCTAGGCGGGCGCAACCCAGTTTGCTGTTCACAAACACAAAGGCCTGCTTCATGCCACGGGTGCGCAGTACCTGGTGCAGCGCGGCACGTTTGTCTTCGTCGCCCACGCTGTAGAAACGTTGCTCGACATTTGGTGCCGTGGCGTTGGAGCGGGCGACTTCAATCGTCACCGGATTTTGCAGGTAGCTGCCGGCCAGGCGCTTGATCTCAGGCGAGAAAGTGGCGGAAAACAGCAAGGTGGTGCGCTGCTTGGGCAGGTAGCTCAGGATGCGCTGCAAGTCAGGCAAAAAGCCGATATCGAGCATGCGGTCGGCTTCGTCGAGCACCACGTACTCGACCTGGTTCAGCACCGCGCTCTTGGCTTCGATATGGTCCAGCAAGCGGCCCGGCGTGGCGACCAGCACCTCCACGCCTTTTTTGAGTTCGGCGGTCTGGGGCTTCATGTCGATGCCACCAAAGACCACGGCACAGCGCAGGTCGGTGTACTTGGCGTACAGCTTGACCTGTTGCGCCACCTGGTCAGCCAGTTCGCGCGTTGGCAGCAAGACCAGGGCGCGCACCGGGTGGCGCGCGGGCGAGGTGGAGGCGTTTTCATGCTTGAGCATGCGCTGCAACAGCGGCAGGGTGAACGCTGCCGTCTTGCCGGTGCCGGTTTGGGCCGCGCCCATCACGTCCTGGCCGGTCAGCACCACGGGAATGGCCTGGGCCTGGATCGGCGTCATGCGCTCGTAGCCCATTTCGGCCACGGCGCGGGCCAGTTTGTCGGCGAGTTGGAGTTGGGCAAAGGCCATCGCGGGCGCGGCGTCATCCGGCGGCGATGGTAGGGTGGCGGCAGCGTCCGCCGGGATGTCAGAGTTAGAAGATTCGGTGGAATTCAAGTGCGTCAGATCGGTCATGCATAGCAGGAAAAGTTGCTATCCGTCCGATAGCAGGGGGGCACCGAGGAGCGGCACCATGGCGGATTATCCCCGATGCACCGCTCAGGCCTTGGGTAGGGTGACTCCGACCTGGCCTTGGTACTTGCCGCCACGGTCTTTGTAACTAGTTTCGCAGACCTCGTCGCTCTCAAAAAACAGCACCTGCGCACAACCCTCACCGGCGTAAATCTTGGCCGGCAGCGGCGTGGTGTTGGAGAACTCCAGCGTCACATAGCCTTCCCACTCGGGCTCGAACGGGGTGACGTTGACGATGATGCCGCAGCGCGCATAGGTGCTTTTGCCCACGCAAATGGTCAGCACATTGCGCGGAATGCGGAAAAATTCCACCGTGCGCGCCAGCGCAAAGCTGTTGGGCGGGATGATGCACACATCGTCGTGGAAGTCGACAAAGCTCTTCTCATCGAAATTCTTGGGGTCTACCACTGTGCTGTGGATGTTGGTAAACACCTTGAACTCGGGCGCGCAGCGGATGTCGTAGCCGTAGCTGCTGGTGCCATACGAGATGATTTTTTTGCCGTCGACCTGGCGAATTTGCCTGGGCTCGAAGGGTTCGATCATGCCGGTGGACTCGGCCATGCGGCGAATCCAGGAATCACTTTTGATGCTCATGCGCGCTTTCTGGGGTCAATAGCCGTGTTCGGCCAGTTAGGGCGCGATTTTGCCCTGCACGCCCTCGACCAGAAAATCCATACTCAGAATCTGCGGATCGGTCAGCGTTTGTCCAGCCGCAATCACCACGCGCCCGGCGTTGTCCCGCACCGCGCCGATGGCGCGAAAGGGATGCAATCGCCCGGCAGCAATATCACGCTGGCGCGCCAGCACTTCGTCCTGCACCGCCTTGGGTACTTTGGCACCGAAGCTGCCCACCTGGACCATGCCCTCTTTCACACCGCCCCACACA
>Ga0209651_1000424_pt1 | contig 15075 bp, 11 predicted proteins | sample LauGreFBDMM110SN_2_FD_188216 | JGI IMG/M metagenome (GOLD analysis project Ga0209651, IMG submission 188216) | Freshwater lake microbial communities from Lake Michigan, USA - Fa13.BD.MM110.SN (SPAdes) (version 2) | ecosystem: Environmental > Aquatic > Freshwater > Lake | place: Lake Michigan... | reverse complement strand
TGATTAGGCTGACTGAGGCCTTCCCGGTGGTGGTTTCTATGGGCGGAGCCGCCGCGAGCGGCGGCTACTATATGGCCGCTCCGGCCAACGAGATTTGGGCCCAACCGACCACGATTACTGGTTCGATTGGGGTTTTTGGTTTGCTCTTTAGCGGCGAGGACCTTCTGAACGACAAGCTTGGCATCAAGAGCCAGCCCGTCTCGACGCATCCTTTTGCGAACTTTCCGTCGTTGGACCGAAGCCCGAGCGACCAAGAGCTTGCGCTGGTGCAGCTCTCGGTGGACCGCACCTACGCCCGGTTTAAGGAGGTTGTGGTCAAGGGGCGCCGGCTTGAGGCGAGCGTGGTGGATTCGATTGCGCGCGGGCGAGTCTATACGGGCCTCCGGGCCAAGGAGCTCGGCCTGGTCGACGCGCTGGGAGGCATGCAGGACGCTATGGCTTCCTGTGCCAAGTTGGCTAAGCTCAAGGACTACCGCGTGGAACTCTTCCCAAAAAATGACGAGCCTTGGAAGCAGGTGCTGCGCGATTTTGGCGTCAGCCTGCGCAGTGCCAGCTTGGGCATGCAACTCGAGGCCCAACTCGAGCAAGTCCGCGCTAAAATTCAAACCTTGGGCGGAATACAAGCCCGCGAAACCCTCATTTTATAACTATGACCGCGTATCAAGAGCCCGATGAAGGTCCGCTAGAGGGCCGAAACCTTGCAGTGTACATGGGGCTTGGAGCCCTTTTTATCGCGGCCCTTGTGGTATGCAACTTGGTATCCAACAAGTTTATCGAGATCGACCTGGGCTTTAAAACCTTCGTTATCTCCGTCGGAATCCTGCCCTACCCTTTGACTTTTTTGGTCACCGACCTATTGAGCGAATTTTATGGCAAACGCCGCACCGACTACGTCGTATTTAGCGGATTCGCCGCACTCCTTCTGGTTTTGCTGGTCATTTGGCTTGGCGGACTATTCCCGGCTCTGCCCTTCTCTACGGTCAACGACCAAGCCTACGACGTGGTTTTTGGCAATTCGGTGAGGGTGATTGTGGCCTCCATGGCCGCCTACATTGTGGCACAGTTGGTGGACGTTCGGCTCTTTCACTTCTGGAAGCGAGTTACCCGCGGCAAGCACCTCTGGGTGCGGAACAACTTCTCCACCATGCTTTCGCAGGGCGTCGACAGTATTTTGGTAATCCTGATTCTTTTTGTTGGAGTTCTGCCCAACGGGACCATGATTCAGTACATGGCTGATGCATGGCTTTTTAAAATACTGATGGCCGCCTTAGACACGCCCTTCATGTACCTGGGGGTTTGGGCCTACCGCAAATTCGTTAAGGCTTAGAGCCCCAGTTTTTAGCAGGATAGGCCTATAAACAAGCCCTCGTGCGAACGTAGGTTGATGGCTCGACCGTCGGTAAAGGCCAGGTATTGACCCCTTTGGCCCGCGAGAACCGCTTCAATTGCGTCGCCGTGGTTGCTGAATTTAACTGACTTGGCCTTAAACCCCGCGGCGAGGGACCAGTGGGCCTGGTGCTTGACGCCGTCAGCCTGAGCAAAGCGCTTTAAATCCGACGGTATGGCCTCAAGGGCGACACCGATGGCCGCAGCAAAGTCCGCGTCAAAGGTTTCGCCTGCAAGCATCCTGCGCCAGTCGGTTTTATCGCTAAAGTGCTCCTTGAGTGCTACTTCGATCAAGCCTGCTTCGTAGCGGTTGTCGGTCATGGCAATAACCTGCGCAGTGCTGGCGCCTTGGTCCAGCCACCGCGTGACCTGCTGGCGGGTGACTCCAACCTTCACTCCGCCCGAATCAGCCAGATACACCGAGTGCGGCTGGAGCTGGAGGGCTCGCTCAAACTCCAGATCCCGGTCCGCAATGCCCAAATGGGCCGTTGAAAGCTCCGGTCGAACCATGCTTGGGCCGGCCATCGGACTTTCAAAAAAGCACTTGCGGCATAAGCCCTGAGCCTGGAGCGACGAGAAAATTCCGCTGCAGGATTGGCATTCGGCCATTCCCGGCCAATGAAGTCGCAACTTTTTGCCAATCAGCGTATTAATGTCCACCAAATGGCGCCCAATCGGCACAAAAGCACGAACGGACGGCTCGGCAACCGACAAAATCATTTTACGCAGGGGGGCGGCGGACCAAGTGAAGTTCATCTGTACTACCTTTTGTGAACCAAAGGTACCCCAACGCATGGCCTTCTCTCCGATAACCGACCTCGTAAACTGGCGCCTCAGCAGCCGGATTCCTCGCCTTCAAGAGATGCGAGACAGGCCCATTGCTGCCCAGCAATTGGTGTTTAGGGAGCTTATGACCCAGGTCGCTCTCACCGACTTTGGCCGAGAGCACGGCCTGACTGCCGAAAGCGCCTACGAAGAATTTGCGGCGCAGGTTCCCATAACCAACTACGACAAGCTCTATCCCTGGATCGAGCGGAGCATCCGGGGCGAAGCCAACGTCCTCTGGCCGGGCGTCACGCGATGGTTTGCCAAGAGTTCCGGAACCACGGCGGCCAAGTCCAAGTTCATTCCGGTTTCCAGAGAGTCCCTCGAAGAAAACCACTTTAAGGCGGGGCGCGACCTGCTCGCCTTTTATTCAGAGCAAGTGCCTGATTCGCAGCTTTATGACGGACTCAGCCTGCGGCTGGGTGGTTCCTCCAAGATCAATGAGCTCAACGAGCATTCCTACTACGGAGACCTCAGTGCGATCATGATCGACAACCTTCCGCTTTGGGCGAGCTGGCGCTCGACCCCCTCGCACGACCTGGCCCTGATGGACGAGTGGGAGGCAAAAATTGAAAAAATTGCGCAGCAAGTTGCCCGTCAAAACGTGACTTCGCTCTTTGGCGTGCCGAGTTGGATGCTCGTTTTGCTGCGCCGCGTTCTCGAAATCAGGGGCGAAACCTCACTCGACGCCGTTTGGCCCAACCTTGAGCTCTTTGTGCACGGCGGCGTAGCCTTCACCCCCTACGAATCCGCTTTTGAGGCGATTCTGCCCAGCGGAACCCGCAAACTGGAGACCTACAATGCCTCCGAAGGATTTTTTGCGGTGCAGGACCGCCTCGACGACCCGGGCATGCTGCTCATGCTCGAGCACGGAATCTTCTATGAATTCGTCCCCATGGCGGACTTTAATGGATCCGATTCCCGCGCCATTCCCCTTTCTGAAGTCAAAATCGGCGTCAACTATGCCCTCATTCTAAGCACCAACGGCGGACTTTGGCGGACCATCGTCGGCGACACGGTTCAGTTCAGCTCGGTGGCGCCCTACCGCATCCTTATCACCGGGCGTACCCGTCTGTTTATCAATGCCTTTGGCGAAGAGCTCATGATCGACAATGCCGAGCGCGCCGTGGCCGAAGCCTGCCGCAAAACCGGAGCCCAGGTTGACGAATACACCGCGGCACCCTGGTGGGCCGCCGCAGGCGAAGTCGGAGGCGGGCACGACTGGCTCATCGAGTTTCGCACTCCGCCCTATTCCATAGAGGCCTTTGCCCAGGCCCTCGACACGGCCCTCAAGGCGAGCAACTCCGACTACGAAGCCAAGCGCTACAAAAGCATGGTTCTCCAGCCTCCGCGTGTTAACCTTGCGGCCCCCGGAACCTTCCACAACTGGCTTAAATCCAAGGGCAAGCTCGGCGGGCAAAACAAGGTTCCCCGCCTGATGAACGACCGGAGCCTGATTGAGGAGTTGCTGGTTTCTAGGTAGTCAGCCCAGCGAGGTAGGCCTCCGGCGACAGGGCAGCAATGCTGGCGAACTCCCTGAAGTCCTTAGCGTTCCGCGTCCACAGCATGCGCACCGCCGCGTGCTGCATCGACAGGGCGAGCACCGCATCCTCGTAGTCAACATAGTCCACGGCCCGCTCTAGTGCGGCCTTCGGAACCGTAATTAGCTCCACCGAATCCAGTAGATCGAGCCAGCGCTCGAGGCTCCAGTATTCTGCGTAGTGGCGCTGGCCCACGAAGTACGCATTTTGCAGGACGCAGGCCGTCGTCACGAGCTGCACCCCTTGACCCTGGGCCGCTTGCACTGCACGCAGTGCCGATTCCACATGCGCGATCCGCAGCACGAGCAGATCGAGCAGCACATCGGTGTCAACCGCGATCCTCATAGGAATTTTGTACTAAGGTGTTCCAATCGGACCGCTTTTTGGTCGACTTCGTGCGGAGCCTTCGGCTGCCCCTGTGCCAGTTCGGCCCGAATTCGGCGGACCAGCGCCGAAGCCCCGTCCCCATCAGGCACCTCAGGAGTGGCCCGAAGCTGAGCCAGGTAGGTTTCGAGGAGCTCCGAAAGACTGGTTCTGCGGCCGGCCGCATAGTTTTTTCCGAACGAAATCAGTTCCGGATCCAGTGCCAAGGTTAGTTTTTGCTTTGCCATACGTACGAATTTAAGTAAATCGTACGTAATAATCAAATTTCTCCTGTTCATGACCGCAATTTGCTGCTGCCAAAGGAACCAGCCGTCTCCTAAACGAAAGCAGTCATTTCAAACGACTCCGCGACGATTCTTGACCTATTTTTGATGCTATGCACGTAGCCATCGCCGGAAACATTGGGTCAGGAAAAACGACCCTCACCACCCTACTCGCCAAGCACTATGGCTGGCAACCCCACTTTGAAGAGGTGGACGAGAACCCCTACCTCAACGAGTTTTATGACGACATGTCTCGTTGGTCCTTCAACCTGCAGATTTACTTCTTGCACAGCAGGTTCCGCCAAATTCACAGCATACGGAGTCAGGGCAAAAACGTGATTCAGGACCGTACCATCTACGAAGACGCCAATATTTTTGCGCCCAACCTGCACGACATGGGCTTGATGAGCTCGCGCGACTACAACACCTACCAGGAGCTCTTTGGCCTCATGGAGGAGTTTATTAAGGCCCCCGACCTGCTTATCTACCTCAACGCCAGCGTTCCTACCCTGGTGCGCCAAATTCAAAAGCGCGGACGCCCCTACGAAAGCAGCATTCGGCTCGACTACCTTCAAAACCTCAACGACCGCTACAGCCAGTGGATCAAGGGCTACGACAAGGGCAAACTGCTGGTCATCGAAGTGGACCAGATCGAGTTTGACAGCAAAAAAGAAGATTTGGGCAAGGTGATCGAGAAAATCGACGCCGAACTCAACGGGCTTTTCTGATGTACTTTCTCAATTACAATGCCTGACTAAATTTCACGGGAAGGCTATATCGGCAATCTCCCAGACCTTGTTCGTAGCGAATAACTACTAACACTGTTCCTACACTCTCAGGCACATCCCACACTGGCAATCCCTTCAAATTTTCAGCACCACGCTGAACAAAGGGCGCTGCGGCGGTAACAAACCATAAGTCCTTTACTTTAACAAGTTCAACTTTTATTGGCAGACCACCAACCTCAACCAAAATCGGCGGCTCTTTTGGTGCATGGGTGCACCACGATTCAAAATAGATCATACGCTGCCCTTGAGGTCCAGACGTTTGAATCATGACTTGGGGCTCGCTCCAACAGCACCTATCTATTCCTGCCGAAGCATCCCGCATGGCACAACTAAAGGCAAGTGCTAAGCATGCCCATGCCAACACCATGGGCATGCCGTTAGAGCACCTCAATCCTTCGCACGACTTCTTTGGATTCATCGGTAACCCTAAGTTGATAAATTCCAGTTGCAAATGAAGACACATCAATCATTTTCTCATTCAACCCTTGAGAAATAGACCAATCTTTAACCCAAATCATTTGGCCCACTGAGTTGTATAAAACCATCGAAATCGATTTTGAAGAGCCCGAGATCGCTGTAATAACCAACCAATTAGAGGCGGGATTGGGATAGGCATCGATAGATAGTCCCGGGATACTTTCTGTTCCAATTGTATTTACAAGAACAGAATTAGAACTACTCGAACAATGCTGGGTACTTATCTCTACGTGGTAGGACCCATTTGAAGTAACAGTATGCGATTGCCCCGTTGCGCCGGTAATCAAACCACTTTGGCTGTACCACTGGTACAAATATCCCTGCTCATTGCAGGTCAATACACTGTCACTACTTACCGACACCGTTGGAACCGGGATATTTTCAACTTCTACTTCTAGGGAATCAATTCCAACACACCCTCCAGCACCCGTAATGGTATACCTTATCCAATGACTGCCGTTACCAGCTAATAACGGAATAAACTGCTGACCAATCAGACCTGACGAAGTTGATGAAAACACACCTCCGGTCGGAGCCCCAACTAAATTGAGGGTATCCTCAGAACAAAGTACGTTAACCACTTGGTTGGTAATCAGAGCGCTTGGAATGGCATTCACTGTCATCGGAACAACATTGCTACTCACAAGAGCTGCAGTAATACAGGTCAAACTTGACGCCATCTCAGCACTTACCAAATCATAATTATTTAATGATGAAGTAGAAAAAAGGTTACTGCTTACCCCAGTATTGACTCCGTTCACCTTCCAAGTATAAATTGGATTAGTGCCGCCGTTAGTCGGTAGTGCAGTGAATTGGACCTGTTCGCCTGCACATATATTTGTGGAAGACGCTTGAATACCAACGCCCGGTACTGAAGGCTGCGTGATTGCAACAACCAACGGGCTACTTAACACTGATGCTGAAGAGACACACCCTGCAGAAGGGGTCATTTCAACTATTACCACATCGTTGTTATTTAACGTTGAGCTTCCGTACACCGCACTATTTGTACCCACATTCACTCCATTCACCTTCCACTGGTACGATGGAGCCGTGCCCCCATTCACAGGACTTGCCGTGAAGACTATTGGGGCACCCGAACATACGGAATTTGCAGATGCACTTATGGCAACACTTGGAAAAACCTGAGGATTCACCGTAACAGCAATTCCATTACTAAGCGCAGTCGAACTAGTTACGCAAGTAAAACTCGATGCCAGTTCTACCGTGACCATATCATTGCTGCTCAATGTTGACGTGCTAAATACGGAACTACTACCCCCAACATTGGAACCATTGATCTTCCATTGGTACAAAGGAGCCGATCCTCCGTTCACAGGAATTGCGGTGAATACCACTGAGGATCCAGCGCAGATCGAAGTTGTTGATGCTGTAATTGCAACAGTAGGCGTCACACTTTGAGTCACTGAAACAGCAATCGAATTGCTTACCGCGGTATTCGATGCTGCACACAATGCATTTGAGGTCAATTCAACCGAGACCAAATCGCCATTGGCAAGTGTTGAGCTCGTGTAGGTTGGTGAATTCACTCCTACTAAACTACCATTCACCTTCCACTGGTACGATGGAGCCGTGCCCCCATTCACAGGACTTGCCGTGAAGACTATTGGGGCACCCGAACATACAATCGATGCACTCGAAGCGATGTTGACCGAAGGCGTTACCGGACTTCCAACGACAATGAATCCCGCCTTAACCTCAGAATCAGTTCCGTACGAATTGGTAGAAACTAATGCCACTTGGTACGTTCCAGCCTGTGAAAAACTCACTTGCGGATTTTGGGATGATGGCGCAGTGCCATTTGTGAATGCTACAGTATTTGGACTGAAGCTCCAACTCCAACCCGTTGGATTGCCCTGCGTCAAATCTGTAAATTGTACGGACTGACCTATGCAAGGGCTTGTGCTAGATGCTACAAAATCAGCAATAGGCGGGGTCGCCTGGATACCGTTAAGGGCTATGTTATCTAAATACATATTATTCCCAAAGCCATTAATATTCTCAAATTTCACAAGCACATTCGCGCTTCCCACGTATGAATTCAAACTAATCGTGGCACACACAGGAGCTGTTCCGCACCAGCCCGTATTACTTGTGGGGAAGAATTCAGAAGACAAATCTGGACCTGTTGCAAAGTTGCCAGTTCCATTCTCTTTATACGAAGCAATTCTGGTCCAAGTGGTACCACAATTAGTGCTAATAAACACAGCTAAGCTGTCTTGCAATTGGGAATTGAACCTTCGGTAAGCGTGTGAAAACGTGAGTGACGCACTACTCAACCCAGTGAGATTTAGTGGTGGCGAAATAAGCCCATCTCTCTGCCCAGGCGCGTTGTAGTCGTAATTGTCCATATACGCAGTCCAATTGGGATTTGACGAGGTACCCACATTGTAAAGTGCCCATGTTGTTAAGTTATCTGGGTTCGAAACGGTCCAGCCTTGAACACCTTGTTCAAAATTTTGTAAGTACGGAATGCCAACCCCCCCAGCATGAACAAACTGAGTAAGGGTGTCAGTGCCTTGTGAATTAGACACTGTAAGGCGTACAGTATATGAACCTACCGAATTGAATTGGACACTAGGGCTTGCCGACGTTGAACTGGTGCCATTTACAAACGAGAAGGTACTCGGGACTATCGTCCAAGAGTAGTTAGTAGGGCTTCCCGAACTTGAGTCTGATAAAACCACTGTTTGACCGGTGCATGGCGCCGGATTACTTACTCCGAAATCGGCAACTGGCGCACTTGTGTTGAAGCCATCGCTGGTAAATACGCCTCGTCCATGGGTTATCGCCATCACCATCTTGTCTGAATCCCTAATTTGAAGCATGTCCACTCGAACATGAGACAGTCCACTGTTGCTCGGGGTCCATGTTGGTGAAGTGCTGTTGAAGTTTTGGGTAGACCATACTCCTACCTCAGTTGCGAGCAGCACTTCAGCACGATTTAATGGGTTAAACAGCGCCCAACGCACGGGCATGTCCGGCAGATTTCCTTCTTTTGAAACCCATATCGCTCCCCCATTGGTGGAATACCAAATAGAGTTTACCCCATAATTACTATACGTTACCAAAAGCTCGTTTTCGTTGGCTCCTAACTCCACGCAAGAAATACTGCCCGCTGGTAACGAACTCCCTAAGCTCGTTGAGCTCGGACTTATCCCGTTTGCATTCGTTACTTTAAATATATCCCCGGCTCCTGTACCCACAAATATGGTCGAAGATCCGCTCGCATAAGGCGACGTTCGCACGTGGGTGGCCATCGACGACATTCCTGCTATGTTAATAAAATCAGTAGAAGGCGTCGTTTCCACATTGCGAATTCGGTTTAGTGTACTTGACGTACGCGCAGAATACAGCACATTAAAAACGTCGTCGTAATCCGCAGGATTAATGAAACTTCCCGTTGAAGGGTCGTTTTGGATACTCGAAAAATTATTCCCTCCATCGGTGCTTCGGTAGAATGAATTGTAGACATACGAACTGATCTGAATATTGGCATTGGTTTGGTCGATGAAACAAAATGCACCATCGCCTCCGGTCACCCTTGTCGTTGCGTTAACGCCCGCTGTCGTAAATTTTTGGGTACCGTTATCTTGCGACCCAGCCAACATATGGTTACTCCCTGCGGTAGGATGAATGGCGCCCGCGTAAAATTGAGTAACGTTGTACTCCTTGTTTCGCGCTTCAAACACGCTACTAGTCGTAGCTGAAGAAAACGAATTCGTCCAAAATACCCCCCCATCGGTACCAAAAATTAGTTCATTCGCACTTCCAGGTTTATATAGGATTTGATGATGGTCTGCGTGAATAAAGCTGTAGGGTTGAGAACCCATATTCGAGTTGTTACTCCACTTTGATATCTGACTCCAACTTTGCCCGCCATTGGTCGACAAATGGGCATTAACCGCACCGGCAATAACCTTGTTTGGATTCGATGGATCAACCGCAAGAATTAAATCATACCAAGCTTGACCGCGAGAAAAGTCCGTTGCGGGAATACCCAAGTCATCATCAACTGGTTCATTGAGCGAAGCCCAAGAACTACCCGAATTAGTAGTACGAACGATCCCATGTACTACGCTCGAATTTTCAATTATTCCATACACGTAGTTCGCATTGGAGGGCGCCGTAGCCAACTCCACCCTTCCGTCACCATTTACAATTCCTGCGGCTGTATACGAAGTGGTCCACGTCGTACCATTATCAGAGAACAAAATCCGACCACCCCCGCGATCTGTAGCGGCAAAGGGTGACGCATTAGTGCCAATCCAAAGACGATTGTTGGCCGAAATTTCAATATCAGCCGCCACGTAATTAATGGATGTTCCTGGGATTGTGGGCAAAGTCTGGGACCAAGCGGATCCACCATTAATGCTTCGCTGAAGACCTGAATTTGAGGACCCATGCCATACCCCATTGTAGTATCCTCCGCTAACCGCAGCATATACCACGCTTGTTCCTGATTCATTTCGTACCACCAAATCATTGATAAAGTAAAAAGCTGCTGTGCTCATTAAACGATTCCACGTCGCTCCCCCGTTGGAGCTTTTCCAAATCCCACCACCCCTAGAAGACCCAGCCCACCAGCCTTCACCGGTTCCTACATAAAGAATTGAACTATTATTAGGGTCTGCTGCAATACATGTAATCGCAATGTTGTCCCAAAAGTTTCCAACCGAAATCCACGAAGAATTCGAGTTCGTGATATCATTATTGTACCAAAGTCCCCCGGTTACTCCTCCGGCCCAGACTTTTTTACCTGTTGCGTCGTTCGGATCCCACAGTAATGCCCTAGTTCTTCCGCCAACATTGCTTGGTCCCCTTTCTACCCAAGGGGCACTTTGAGACCCTGGCACCGCAGGCGCAACTGAGCTATTGTAGGTAGTTACGTAATCATGTATTGCCTCGAGCCGCTCTTGCGCTGGCCTACCTAGACTCGGATCTAACGTTCTCAAATAATCTTGCTGCCAAGCCAAATCGGGGCGGTCCTGTTTGGGTATTTTCTTTAATTCAGACGAACTCATCCGCTCTGTTTGATTAAAAGGATGGCTTGCCAAAAACAGTCGAAACTTATCTTTCTCACTATCTAATTCAGGCCTGAAATAAACTAATAGTGCACCGAACAGTGCAACCAAAGCGAATAATATTCTTTTATACATTTATCTAAGATACATGATTTACAAGGAATTGTCTTCCAATTCTTCTTAAATGACTATTTGAGAACAATAAGTGACACCTTTAAAGAGTTTTCGACTTCTAGTCTACAAAAATAAAATTCCCATTTTTTCATCGGAACTTTACCCCTATGTTTTTAATCTCCGGACCCTGCGTCATTGAATCGCTCGACACGGCCCTTCGGGTGGCCGACCACCTCGCCGGCATCCGCGAACGACTGCCCCTGACCGAGGTTATTTACAAATCCAGCTTTCAAAAAGACAACCGCAGCTCCGTGGACTACTACATGGGCCCCGGCATCGACGAGGGCCTGCGCATCCTCAGCGAGGTCAAGCGCCAGTACGGATTCCGCCTTTTGACCGACATTCACTACCCCGACCAGGCCAAGCCAGTGGCTGAGGTGGTTGATATTTTGCAAATTCCGGCCTACCTCTGCATGCAGACTACCCTGGTGGTCGAGGCTGCGCGCACCGGCCGCACCATCAACCTGAAGCACGGGCAGATGGTGGCTCCGAGCACGATGGCCAAGGTCTGCGCCAAGGTCGAGTCAACCGGCAACCGCGACATTATTCTTACCGAGCGCGGATACACTTTTGGCTACAACGACCTCGTGGTCGATCCGCGGGCTTTTTATGAGCTCAAGCAAATCGGCTATCCGGTGGTGTTTGACGCCACCCACTCCATTCGCAAGTACGGAATCCCTTCTGCCGACCCCGCGGGCGGAGCGCGTCAGTACCTCGAAACCCTTGCCCGCGCAGCGGTTGCAACCGGAATCGACGGCCTCTTCATCGAAGCCCACCCCTGCCCCTCAGAGGCACTCTGCGACGCCGCAAGCCAGCTCAGCCTCGAGGAGCTTGAGCCGATGCTCGAGCGGCTTTTGGCGATTGATAAGGTGGTGAAGGGTTTTGCCCAATAAAAAGCCCATACTACTTACCCGACTTTTTCTTCTCCTTTGCCCGAGCTTTCGCGTCTTTGGCGTCCTGCTTGGACTTTTCGTCGGATTGCTTAATCAGGGCCTGTTTGGCTTCAAATTCGGCCTTATTCTGCGCAGCTACATCCATGGTTCGGCGCAGGCGAGCTTCTTCAATGGCTTCGGCGGCCTTCTTTTTCTCTAGTTGCTCCAGCTTCTCGGCTTTTGAATTTTCTTCCTTTTCGATTGATTCCTTGCGGCTTTTTTCTTTGGCTTCACGCTCTAAATCCTTGGTGATCTTTGCGTTCTCTTTTTGCACAGCCTTAGAGGGGAACAAACTGGGAGCTTCCTGAACTTCTAACTCTTTTTCTGCAGGAACAAATTCACTGGCACTTGTTTCTGGGCTATCGGGCAGAGCTTCCGTAGCGATAGGCTCGTCTTCAACTAGCTCGTCTTGAACTGCCTCGACGGTTTCTGGCGAAACGTCTTCTGCGATGGGATCTTCCTGAACCGTGGAGCTTGCTGCGGGCTTGGGCGCCGCCTTTACGACTAGAGAGACTCGACGATTCAAGGACCGATGAAAGTCGTTGTCGTTGGCAGCAATGGCCATAGACTCGCCAAGAGAGATTGCTGTTAGGGAGGCGGTAGGCCTGAGTGACTTCAGTAATTCCGCACTTACGGACTCCGCACGAAGCCGGCCCAATTCATAATTATACTCGTCAGAACCTACGTCGTCGGTATGGCCTTCAAGCACTAGGGCGATGGAATCCAAGTTGGCGAAGGCGTCTTTCATGGCATTGATTTCTACGTACGAAATTCTCCGCGGCTCTGAGCTGTTGAAGTCAAACAGAATATTTTGAAAGTCAATTTCGGCTGACTGCACCACCATACGATTCGGATTCAGAGGATCCGGAGCGGTGGTTGGTTTCAAAAACATGTCGTGGTAGTAGTGCGTTGCAATGGGCGCCATTTCGGGATTCAATCGAATCGATTGAGGAAAGTATCCGGCCGAAGAAACCGCAACGCCTAACTCGGCTCCGTGGCTGTAGATAAAGTTGATTCGCCCTGTACGCACGGTATCGCTAAATATGATGCGATCGGTTCCTCGGTTAAAGAAAACCAGGGTGAAGGGTGCCGAGGTCTTGGATTGCGCGTTATATACCTGAAGCGTTACCAAGGTCTCCCTGCGCTCTTTGAGCTTGTCGGCGTAGGTTACCATTTTTTTGATGCCAATTCCTTCACTAAAAGCGCGGCTAGAATCCGCTACTATTTGAGAGAGTGAGAATCGGTTTGGCCCCATTACGGCAATGCCCTCTTTAGTGTCTACTGCATAGGCGTCGGGGAATTTACCCATGAGGCCATTGAGGAGTGCATAGGCGTCGTCTGCATTTTTAAACGTATCAAAGAGTACGGCAAACCTCCCTTTTTTCTTGGTGCGCTCCGACCCCACTGAGTTTTGATTGGGCACCACCGAAGAAGATTGTTCGCCGGGGTTTAAAACGGGAGAAACGGGACTGGGCGCTAAGGCCTTGGTTGTTTCATAAAACATGGTGAAGTCTCCGAGTTTAACTCGGTCACCCACGGAGTTTGCAGGAGCCTTGCGCAAGCGCAAGAAATTAAAGACGGCAGAATCACCCTTGGTTCCAACTACAAACAGGCTGTCGTTGTCGATAATAAACATATGTTTTGGCACAACCGAACTCTGGTTTATGGGGTAGGGAAACTGATTCCAAACCCCGCCAGAGCTTAAGAAAAAAAAGGATTGTTTTCCTGTTGAATCGGCCCAAATTGCGATCCAACGGCCCATCTGGTAGCTTAGCCAATTCGGCTTAAGGCTATCTGCCAACACTACTTGATTGGCCAACTCAAGGCGACCATTGGTCCACTGCTTAGACGCAATGGTAGTGCCCACGGCCCGGCGGTCGATATCTAAAATCTGGCTGCCCAGAACCCGATTACTGTCTGAAAATACAGGACTCGCAAACGCCGAACGATAGTTGGAATCCAAGCCATAGGCATAAACAATCCCGCCGGATTCTGAGGCAGAATCCACGATAACTCTACCTTGCGAAAAGCCTAAGATTCGGGCACTGCCCCACTTTGCTAACGGAATTCTCTGAATTTGTGTCGGCTTTAAGCCTGTACCTCGGGGGGCGTAGCGAAACTGCAGGTAGTCGAGCTGCTGGTCCACAAACAGAAGTCTTTTCTCTGCCTCGTCATAGTAAACCTGGGTTGTCGGCTTGGCGTACCCCAGCCAACGTTCTGACTCAAGGTAGCCTTGAGCACGAACTCCATAAACGACTGAGAGGGCACTGAGTAAAAAGAAAAGGCGGTGATTCATGGTCCAAAGTTCATACATTAAACTTAAATTGCTCAAATAAATAGTATAAACATAATGCACGCGCTCAAAACTCAAGAAATCCTGCTCGGTATGCTAAAAAAATACGCCATATTGGGCTGTACTATGGTTGCGTTTGGAGCCCCTTTAGCCTCACTCAAGGCCCAAGATGCAATGATTGGCTTTGGCATGGGCCAAAATTTTAGTACCAAGGAATTCTACTACCGAGGCACTGCAAGTATTTTCTCTTCTAAGTCCATGTGGGGCGCCTACCAAGCCTTCGAATTTCGCCCGCCTCAAGAATTGGGCGGACTTCATTTTAAGCTTCCCACGGGAATCTACGCCAAGATTGCAGGACCGCTTTACCTGCATTACGGGCTCGACGCTATAACCTCTATTGCGTTTAACGACAAGGTTCGTCATGATCTTGGGCTTTCACTAAAGTTTTCTGGCTTACAGCTTCTAGTTAACTACGCCGGCCCCAACGGTTGGGCCGCACAGCTTGCGGTACCATTAAAGTAGTTAGGTCATTACTTAAAAGGCAGGGGGTGATTGATTTACCGCCATTGACTGCTCCTTGCAGCGAGTATGCTGTTCTCCGAAGGTCTCAGTTCGTTTTAAGCATTTTGAGCGTTTTATAGCAACTTCAGTTCTAATCTAATCTGAATTGACCTAATTCGTACCTTTAGCCCACCAACCAAACCCCTGATGCCTTGAACCTTTTTATCGGGCGACTCTTACTGCGCTACACCGACCGGTTCCTCTCACGATGGACTGTATTTGGCCTTGACCTCCTTTTGGTTTTGGCCACCTACATCATGGCTCAATTCATTGCATTCAACTTTGAGGTAGAGTCCATACCATGGGCCAGCCTGCCCCTTACGGTTTTCATACTGCTTCCGGTTTATGCTTTGGGTTTTCTTCACTCCCAGTCTTATATAGGGGTGGTACGCCACAGTGGCAGCAA
>Ga0209651_1000418_pt1 | contig 15192 bp, 16 predicted proteins | sample LauGreFBDMM110SN_2_FD_188216 | JGI IMG/M metagenome (GOLD analysis project Ga0209651, IMG submission 188216) | Freshwater lake microbial communities from Lake Michigan, USA - Fa13.BD.MM110.SN (SPAdes) (version 2) | ecosystem: Environmental > Aquatic > Freshwater > Lake | place: Lake Michigan... | reverse complement strand
GTTATGCGGAAGCGGTAATTCGCATGATGATCCTGCTGGCCGATGCGCGCGGCGCGGTGCGTCGTTCGCGGCTTGCGCGGTCCAATCAATTACTCACCACCGAAGCGCCATTCGCGCAAATGACTGCGGCGGATCGTATGGGAATCATTCGCGAGCAGACTATGATCGCGACCTTATTCCCAGAAGAAGCCGTGGCGAGCCTTGCTACCCTACTGCCGACCGCACCGCTGCGCCGCAAGGCACTGCACGCCGTGGAAACGGTGGCGGGGCCGGATGACGAACTTGGCGATAATGCAAGGCAAATGTTGCAAAGCTTGCGCGCGGTGCTTGAGATCAAGCCGCAACGCGCGGCGTGATCATCGAAAGGTCTGCCCCTGACCCAGGCAGACCGAGGGGAAAATCATAGTAACGCGGCCTTACCGCCTCGGGTGCGCTCAAGCTGCTTCGAAATTATAGGCCTTAGTCGCGACCGATAGGCAGCGAAGCAGCGTTATATTTCCTACGGCTTGCTGAGCACCACCAAAACCTTGCCGCCATCCAGTGCAACTTCGCGCACAGGTTGGAAACCGGAGTTAATGAGACTTTCGAGATCTCCCGGGTTGCCTGATGGCAAACCTCCAATGGCGAGAGTGTGACACCGCTCAACGGCACCGACGGCAGAGAGAAGAACATAGGCTGGCTGCGGCATTGGAATATTCCTCAATAAACTAATTCTTAAATACTTAACGTTTTATGAATTACGATGTCAACCCTTATCCATCCTGGTTGGCTTCGAGCTGGCGTGATGCACTGAAGTTGAGCATCGCGACGGCCATGTTACTCATATCGGAGGTTAGCGCGATTCCCCCTTGGCGGAAGATTCTACGGCCCCAAAGACTGCAATAGGCCGGGCCAGGATCAGACGTTGCGCGCCACCGTCCCTTAATGCACGCAAGGCGGCGCGCGCGCTAAGGCCCGTGGCGGGCCCATCATCCACCAGAATGGCGAGCAAGGATGCCGAACGCTGACCCGCGACAGCGCGATCAGCGTAAAGCGCCTTGGGCTTATGCGCCAAAAACACACGCCAGCGTCATGGGCGGGATTAGCCTGTCACCTTATTTTCCCGGCATGGGGCAGCCTAGTTCAGGCTTCCTCATCCCGCAGGATGCGCGCGGCGGCGAGCAGTGCCTTTTCATAGCGCGCACGCTCCTTGGCGGTTTTCTCGGCGGGCCAGGGGCGGAAACCCTCCCCAGTCTTGGGGCCAAGCTTGCCCTCCGCCACCAACCGCGCCAGGCCCGGGCTTGGGTCAGGGCTGTTGTTGAGCGAAGGGTAGATGGTGCGCCCGGCTTCCAATTGCGTCTCAAGCCCCGCCAATTCCTTTTGCAGGATCGGCCCCGCCGCGACATAGCGAAAGCCGAAGGCGTAGCGCACGGCGTTATCCACATCCTCGGCGGTGGCCAGGCCCTGATCAATCACTGAAAAGGCTTCGCGCATCAGCGCATGTTGGATGCGATTGGCCAGAAAGCCCGGCACATCTTTCGCCACACGAATGACCTTGCGGCCAAGCCCCGCCATGATCTCGGCCAGTTTATCGCAGACCACTGGGTCCGTGTATTCGCCGCGCACCACCTCGACGCCCGGCACCAGATGCGCGGGCAGGAAGAAATGGAGATTGGCGCAGCGCGCCCGCCCCGGCAGATCGCCGGCGATATCCGTGATGCGATAGCCAGATGCGTTGGAAGCGATGGGAATGCCTGCTGGTACCAGCGGATCAAGTTCCGCAAAGACCTTGCGCTTCAGATCAAGCCGTTCTGGTACAGCTTCAATCACAGCCTCGGCCACGGCGTAATCCGGCGCCTTCATGTCATCCAGCAGAATCAGGCCGGAAGCCATAACAGGGTCGCCATCCAACTGGGTGATGGATTGCGCGACGCGGGCTTGTGCTGCCGGCCAACGATCCCGCGCCGGTTCCACCGCGGTCACGCGCCAGCCGCCATTCAGGAAAATCGCCGCGATATCGCAGCCCATCAACCCCATGCCGAGGATGATGATATGGCGCGGCGCGTTCATGCTGCGGCCCGTGGCGTAATGCCGCCTTGTGCCACGATGAAATCAGCGATTTCAGAAACCCCCTTCAGCACCTTCAGATTCGTGAAAATGAAGGGCCGCACACCACGCATCTTGCGCGCATCGCGATCCATCACGGAAAGATCAGCGCCCACCAAGGGCGCCAGATCAATCTTATTGATGACCAGCAAATCGCTCCGCGTAATGCCCGGCCCGCCCTTGCGCGGAATCTTATCACCTGCCGAGACATCAATCACGTAAATCGTGAGATCCGCCAATTCAGGGCTGAAGGTGGCAGCCAGATTATCGCCGCCGCTTTCAATGAACAGGATCTCCAACTTGGGGAATTTCACCGCCATGTCATGCACGGCGGCAAGGTTGATGGAGGCATCTTCGCGGATCGCCGTATGCGGGCAGCCGCCGGTCTCAACGCCCGCGATACGTTCCGGCACCAGCGCGCCGGAGCGCGTCAGAAATTCCGCATCTTCGCGCGTGTAGATGTCATTGGTGATGACCGCGATGTCATAGCGATCGCGCATGTGTTTACAAAGCCGATCCACCAGCGCGGTTTTGCCGGAACCCACCGGCCCACCAATGCCCACACGAAACGGGCCATTCTGCGAAGTGCTCATGATCTGAACAACCTTGTGTATTGCGTCTCATGACGCAGGGAGAAAATATCGAGCATCGGCGCGGCCGTGCCAAGCCGGGCCAAATCCGCGATTAAGGCAGCATCAGTCGCAGCGGCGACGGCAGGTTGCAAAGCGGCGATCGAAAGCTGGCCATCCGTCTGCCCGAGTGGCACCAGCCGCACACCGGCCGAGACCAAATTCGCCGCAAAAGCCGCAAGAAAGCCGAAGGCCGCATCACGCGCCGGGATGCCCTGTTCCGCCGCCGCCGCGCCGAAAGCCACCGCATGGGCAAGCTGGCGCGGATGGCGCGCGGCGAATGCAGCGAAGCGCGGCATGGGCCAGGCAGCGTTGGTGACATTGGTGAAAGCAGTGCCCTGCGCTTCCGCTTCCAAAGCAGTTTCCGCCGTACCGCGCCAAGCCGCACCCAGTTCTGCGACTTCATCCAAAGCGGCGTCATTGCCCTTCGCCATGGCGCGATGCGCGGCCACCAGCAAAGCGCCATCCACGCGCCCCGCGCCGCGCTGCAAAGCGGTGCTGACATAGGCGATCAAGCCATCGCGCTTGGTGACAGCGCCCGCTTCCACAGCCGCTTCCAGCCCATGGCTATAGGTATAGGCCCCCACCGGATAGGCCGGCGAAAGCCAGGTCAGCAGCCGATACAGCGCCTGCTGTGCGGCGCCCGAGCTATTTTTAGTGATGGTGGTGATGATGGCCATCGCAGTGATCATGGTCATGATCGCCATCACCATGATGGTGATGATGCCCCGGATGGCGGTTGTGTTCGCCATAAGCGCCGCCTTCCGGATCGAAGGCGACCTCCACATGCTGTAATTGCGCGCCAAGCCCCTTCAGCATGGCTTCAATCACGTGATCCTTGCGGATCAGAATGCGGCTGCCATCAATCTGCGTCGGCAAATGCCGATTGCCCAGATGCCAGGCCAAACGCGCAAGCCGTTCCGGCGTTTCCGCCGTAATTTCTATCAACGGCTCCGGCGCGGCCTGCACCAGAATAACGCCCCCGCCTTCCAGCAGCAGCCCATCGCCCTGGCGGAGCACGGTCGCTTCTTCCAGATCCAGCAAAAACGCAAAACCATCTTCCGCGACATAGCGCTTGCGGCGACGGAAGCGATCATCGAAATCCAGCGTCACACGATGGCGCGCGGTGCGTTCCACCCAGCCGCCGGTGGGCAGCACCTGAATGGCGCGGGGGAGTGTCTCGGTCATATCAGGCACACCTCAAAACATGAAGTAACGCTGCGCCATGGGCAGCACTTTGGCGGGTTCACAGACTAGCAGCACGCCATCGGCGCGCACCTCATAGGTTTCGGGATCAACCTCAATTTTGGGGAGCGTCGCATTATGCACCATGCTGCGCTTGCTGATGCCGCCGCGGCAATTGCGCACCGCCACCAATTCGCGCGAAAGCCCGAAGCGCCCGGCAATACCCGCCTGCAGCGCAGCACCGCTCACGAAGGTCACCGCAGATAACAGGCGGGAACGCCCATAACTGCCGAACATCGGCCGGTAATGCACTGGTTGCGGCGTGGGGATGGAGGCATTGGGGTCGCCCATCAGCGCCATGGCAATAGTGCCGCCCTTCAACACCATATCCGGCTTCACGCCGAAAAAGGCCGGCGTCCACATCACCAGATCGGCGATTTTCCCGACTTCAACGCTGCCAACATGGTCAGACACACCCTGCGCAATCGCCGGGTTGATGGTGTATTTGGCGATGTAGCGCTTGGCGCGCGCATTGTCGTTGTCGCCCTTTTCTTCAGACAAGCGCCCGCGCTGCACCTTCATCTTATGCGCGGTCTGCCAGGTGCGGATAATCACCTCACCCACGCGACCCATCGCCTGGCTGTCAGAAGACATCATGCTGATGGCGCCGATATCATGCAGAATATCTTCGGCTGCGATGGTTTCCTTGCGGATGCGGCTTTCGGCAAAGGCCACATCTTCTGCAATGCGCGGGTCCAGATGGTGGCACACCATGAGCATATCCAAATGCTCATCCACCGTATTCACCGTGTAAGGCATGGTGGGGTTGGTAGAAGAAGGCAGCACGCCCGCTTCACCGACCAGGCGCAGGATATCCGGCGCATGGCCGCCACCGGCACCTTCGGTATGGAAGGCTTGAATGGTGCGGCCACGAATGGCCTTGATGGTTTCCTCAACAAAACCGCTTTCATTCAGCGTGTCGGTATGGATGGCGACCTGAATATCCATCTCATCGGCAACCGATAGGCAGTTATCAATTGCCTTGGGCGTCGTGCCCCAATCCTCATGCAGTTTCAGCCCGCAAGCGCCCGCGCGGATTTGTTCTTCCAAGCCCGCCGGCAGCGCGGCATTGCCCTTGCCGAGGAAGCCGAGATTCATCGGAAAACCTTCGGCGGCCTGCAGCATACGCTCCATATGCCAAGGACCGGGCGTGCAGGTGGTGGCAAGCGTGCCATGCGCCGGGCCAGTGCCGCCACCGAACATGGAGGTTATGCCGGACGCCAAAGCTTCTTCGATCTGCTGCGGGCAGATGAAATGGATATGCACATCAAGCCCGCCCGCGGTCAGGATGCGCCCTTCACCGGCGATGATTTCCGTCCCCGGGCCAATGATGATGTCCACATTGGGTTGCGTATCCGGATTGCCCGCCTTGCCAATCGCGGCAATCCGCCCACCGCGAAGCCCGATATCGGCTTTCACCACGCCCCAATGGTCCAGGATCAGCGCATTGGTGATGACCGTATCCATCGCGCCATTGGCGCGCGTGACTTGCGATTGGCCCATGCCATCGCGAATCACCTTGCCGCCGCCAAATTTCACTTCCTCACCATAGGTGGTCAGGTCGCGCTCAACCTCGATAAAAATTTCCGTATCGGCCAGGCGCACACGGTCGCCCACTGTTGGGCCATACATGCCGGCATAAGCGGCGCGAGAGATTTTCGTTGCCAAGGGTCAGACCGCCCCTTCCGTTTCGCCGCGAAAGCCGTGGATGATGCGCGCGCCTGCCATGGGTATCAGCCGCACCTTGCGCGTCTGCCCCGGTTCAAAACGCACCGCCGTGCCGGCGGGAATATCCAGCCGGCAGCCGCGCGCCTTGGCACGGTCAAAATCCAGCAACGGATTGGTTTCCGCGAAATGGTAATGGCTGCCCACTTGCACCGGGCGGTCGCCCTTATTCGCCACGGTGATTTCTACCGCATCGCGCGTTGCGTTCAGCGTGATCTCGCCAGGGGCAGTGATGATTTCGCCGGGGATCATTTGCGGGCTCCCTTACGCGCTGGCTTCGCCTTCGCCTTGGGTTTCGCGGGTTTTTTTGCAGCTTTGGCTTTGGCTTTTGGCGCAGCTTTAACCTTGGGCTTCGGGGCAGGCTTCGCCTTGGCGCTGGGCTTCTTCGCCGCCGGCGCGCGAATGGGCTGATGCACCGTCACCAGCTTTGTGCCATCCGGGAAGGTCGCTTCCACCTGGATTTCATGCAGCATCTCGGCGATGCCTTCCATAACCTGATCGCGCGTCAGCACGGTCGCGCCATCGCGCATCAACTCCGCCACGCTGCGCCCATCGCGCGCACCCTCCACCACGAAATCCGTAATCAGCGCCACGGATTCGGGGAAGTTCATTTTCAGGCCGCGTTCCAGGCGCCGTCGCGCCACGATAGCAGCCATGGAAATCATCAGCTTGTCTTTTTCACGCGGGGTCAGGTTCATGGCGTTGGGTTCCGCAATCGCTGTGCCATCATCATGGGATTTTCTGCTTCATGTCGTCCATAGGCGCGGCAGGCGTGCCGGCAGGCCAAGCGCCGGGCGCAGCCGGCAAATCGCCGCCCCCAGCCCTTCGCGTACCTCAACGGCACCACCGGTCCAGCGCGTGACCAAAAGCCCGGGCCGGACTAGGCTCGCCAATGCGCCATCTTCGCGCAAAGCATCGCGCAAATCGGGCGTGGCAAGCGGGCCGGCCAGCACCAGGCTGCCCAGCGCTTCGGCATTGGCGAAACCAAAGGGGTCAGCGAAATCCGCCGCGATGTCTTCCCCAAGGCTCAGCCCATCCGCCCAAAGCAGCTTGCCGCCGCGCCGGATGCGCCAGGAATCCTGCAAAGCGCCACGGCGCCAGGTCTCCCCCCGCGCGGCGCGACCGAAGACCAGCGCTTCGGCCATCAGCAGCGTCGCGTCCTCGGCGATATCGGCGTGCAGGCTGCGTTCAAGCCGCGCGGCTTCGAACAGGATGGTTTCCTGCGGGATCCATTCGAAAACGGCGCCGGGGCCGGCTTCAAGCGTCACGGAAATCTCCGTTACAGGGCCAAGGCTGCGATAGATTTTCTCGGCCGCTGGGGTTGAGAAACTGGCCCGCGCCCCGGCCCCAAGGCTGAGCGCGATTTCCACCCTATCGCCGCCCGCCAGACCGCCGGCGGTATTCACCAGCGCGCAAATGGGTGCCTCATCGGCCTCCGGGTCGGGAAACAGGGCGCGCATGGGGGGCGATTGATAAAGCCCGCCGAGCACCGTGCGCCCTCCATGCAAATGATAATCCAATTCCAACCGCCCGCGAGAGCGCTGATGGCTGGGTTGGGGCAGTGCGGCGGCATTCATGGCGCGAGATTAACCACGCCAGGCGCCCGCCACCAAATGGCGCGGTGTGGGGCAAATTCTGCGCAAAATACAGGCAGGTTTCCGGACTGGACAGGCGCGCACAGCGCGGCTTTGGTGGCAGGGATCAAACCGAAAGCCATCCCATGCGCCGAATCACCACAGAACCCCTCACCGCCGAAGCCTTCGCCCCCTTTGGGGAGGTGCTGGAAAGCCCAGCCTCTCCAGGCCGCGCTTACATAGACAAGATGCTGGAAAACCGCCGTGGCGGGGCGGCGCCTAGCCTTTCCTTCACGCGCGCCTTGCCGAAATCGGTGCCTTTCGCGTCCACCACCATGGAACGGCACCAATTCTCCTCGCAATCCTTCATCCCCATGGAAGCGGGGCGCTGGCTCGTGCTGGTGGCGCCGCATGGGGCGGATGGCTTGCCAGATATGGCCAAGGCGCGCGCCTTTCTGGCGCGGCCGGATCAAGGCGTCACTTACGGCGCCAATGTCTGGCACCACCCTTCAACTGTCTTTGACCGCGAAGCGCGCTTCGCCGTTTTTATGTGGAAGGATGGCACCAGCGCCGATGATGAATTTGTTGAGGTGCAGCCTTTTGAACTGCATCTCGGCTAAAGCCTGGGTCAGGAGCCTTGCGGCTGCTGACCGCGGGTTTTCCAGAGCGAGACGAAAATCCCGCCCGCAATGATCGCCGCCGTGACGCCAAGCGAAATGGCGGGGTCAAGCTTGCCCACCATCTGGTTCCAGAAGATCTTGCCGCCGATGAAAACCAGCACCAACGCCAGGGCATATTTCAGGTAGTGGAAGCGATGCACCATGGCGGCGAGTGCGAAATACAGCGCGCGCAGCCCCAGGATCGCCATGATATTCGCGGTATAGACAATGAAGGTATCAGTCGTGATGGCGAAGATCGCCGGCACGCTATCCACCGCGAAAATCAAATCGGCGATATTGATCACCACCAGCGCCAGGAACAGCGGCGTAGCATAGGACAGCTTCTTGCCCGTGGCTTCATCCTTCCGGCGCACGAAGAATTTCTGGCCGTGGAGTTCATCCGTCACGCGCATGTGCTTGCGTAGGAAGCGCACGAAGGGATTTTTCGAGATATCCTGCTCCCCTTCCGGCACCACCATCATCTTGATGCCGGTCGCAATCAGGAATGCGCCGAACAGGTAAAGCACCCAGCTATATTCCTGCACCAGCGCCGCACCCGCCGCAATCATGATGCCGCGCAGCACGATAACGCCAATGATGCCCCAAACCAGCGCGCGATATTGGTAGCGGCGTGGGATGGCGAAATAGCCAAAGATCAGGCTGATCACGAAGACATTGTCGATGGACAGCGCCTTTTCGATGAAAAAGCCGGTGAAATAGGCAATGCCCGCATGGGTACCGTCTGAGGTGGTAAGCCCCCCAACCTCATAGGCCCACCAGATGCCGGCGCCGTACATCATGGCAAAGGCGATGTAGAAGGCCGAAAGCCACAGGCTTTGCGCCACGCCCATTTCCCTGTCCTTGCGGTTCAGGACGCCAAGGTCGAAGGCCAGCAGCACCAGCACAATCAGCAGAAAGCCCTTCCACATCCAGAAAGGCTTGCCCATCCACTCAGAAAAAAGAAAATCCATCCCCAAACCTCATCCAAAAGCGCGGATCAGCCATAGGGGGCCGAGACCGCGCAGCGTTGCACGATCCGACATCACGGCAGCTGCCAATAGTTGGCAGCCCCGCCAGAGGGGCCCGGATGACGTTTAGATGATGGAAGCCAGTTTGGTTTTCAACCCCCATTGCGGCGGCCCCTGTGAGAAACCATTTGGGGAATTGCGCGGTGACCCCTTGGCTAATAGGTTGCCGCCATGTCATAGGGTCCGAAGAACCGCTCCGGCGGGACTTCCAACTGGGAATTGAGGCGTCGCAATGGGTTCCTTCAGCATCTGGCATTGGCTTGTTGTTCTGCTGGTCGTTCTGCTGCTTTTCGGCAGCGGCAAGATCAGCGGCCTGATGGGCGATCTGGCCAAGGGCATCAAGTCCTTCAAGCATAATATCAAGGAAGATCAGGCGGATGCCTCGATGGAAGCGCAGGCGCAGGGCCAGTCCCAGCCAGCCGGCAGCATCCAAGGTCCCGCCGCGGCGTCTTCCACCGCGCAGGCTGCTTCCGCACAAAACACGCCCCCTCGTCCGGGCGCCTGACAGCCTTGCCCGCCCTCGCGCCTTTCAGGCGAGGGCGGCTTTATCCTCAGCCTCGGGCTATCAAGTCCTGGCTTGGGGCCGATAAGACTATTCAGGCTGCCGGGCCAGGGTTAGAAATTGTAAGCCTTTTTCACCGCGTGGAGGGCCCGCGCCATGCTGACAACCTGGACTGTTGAGGATGGCCGCTGTCGTGCGCGCGAAGGCGCGATTTCTGACATCACCGCCGCCTTGCCCGAACTCGCCCGGGAAGCCGCCGGTGAGGTGGCGGACGGCGAAAACCTCCGCGGCGCCGTCTGGATTGACCTGCTGAACCCAACACCTGCGGAAGAACGCGCGGTGCAGCAGGCGCTCTCGCTCGAAATCCCGACGCGGGAGGAAATGCAGGAAATCGAAAGCTCCTCTCGACTTTATCGAGAAGATGAAGCGCTTTTTCTCACCGCCAATTTTCTCTATGGCGTGGATTCGGGCGAATATGGTTCCACCCCCATCAGCTTCGTGCTGACCAATAGCGCGCTGGTCACGGTGCGCTACGCAACGCCGCGCGCCTTCACCGTTTTTGGCGCGCGGGCGCAGCGCCACCCAAACCTGCTGCAATCAGCCGATGCGGTCATGCTGCATTTGTTCGAACAGATCGTGGATCGGCTGGCCGATATTCTGGAAAAAGTCGGCGCGGATATGGATAAGGCGAGCCAATCCACCTTCCGCGCCTCGCAGGCCGATTTTAAGATGCATCGGCGCAACGACAAGCTGAAGGACGCGCTGTTCACCTTGGGTCAGGTCGGGGAAGTGACAACACGCGCTTCCGAAACCCTGCTTGGTCTTTCGCGGATCCTGACCTTTGTGGGTGCCGAAAAGGGAGCCGCAGTACGCAAGGAAAACCAGGCGCTGGTCAAGACGCTGGTGCGCGATGTGCGGTCCCTGGTGGAACATGCAGGCTTCCTGAATTCCAAGGCACAATTCCTGCTGGATGCCGTGCTTGGCGTGTTGAATGTCGAACAGACCAATATCATCAAGACCTTCACTGTGGCCTCGGTCGCGCTTATGCCACCCACGCTTATTGCCAGTATTTACGGCATGAATTTTGAATTCATGCCTGAATTGAAATTGGCTTTTGGCTATCCCTTGGCGCTTGTGCTGATGATCGTCTCAGCCATTATGCCCATTCTCTATTTCCGCCGCAAAGGCTGGCTCTAAGTTAAGAGGACAATCTGATGTCGCAAGCAACGCGGATCCCCGCTTCTGTCGCTACCTGCCGTTGGGGCGGGTTTGACGCTTCCTTTGCGCCGGTGGCGAGCATTGCCTCGGGTGAGACCATCATTCTGGAATGCGTCTCGGGTGGGCCAGAAGTGATGCCGGGGCCGGAAAAGGGCCTGCCGCTGCACCCCGCGATTTCGGAAATTCACGCCAAACTGCCCAGGCTCGGCGCGCATATCATCACCGGCCCGGTTGAAGTGCGCGGCGCCGAGCCAGGTGATGCGCTGCGGGTGGATATCGAGAAGATTGAGCTTGGCGCGGATTGGGGCTTTTGCGGCTTCCGCCCGCTTTTTGGCACGCTGCCGGAAGACTTTCCCTATCGTCGCACGCTGCATATTCCGGTGAACAAGCAGGCTATGACCTGCCGCCTGCCTTTCGGGCCGCAGGATGGCGGGCTTAATCTGCCGCTCGCGCCCTTCTTTGGCGTGATGGGCGTGGCGCCGCCGCCCGAATGGGGCATGGTGAACACCAAGGAACCGCGCGCCATTGGCGGCAATCTGGACAATAAGGAATTGACCGAAGGCACCACGCTGTTCCTGCCCATTTTCAACAAGGGTGCTTTGTTTTCCGCCGGCGACGGTCACGGCGTGCAGGGCGATGGGGAAGTCTGCATCAATGCACTCGAAATCTGTCTGACCGGCCATTTCAAGCTTTCCGTGGTGAAGGGCGGCGGCGCCAAGGACCCGGTGCTGAAATTCCCCCGCGCGGAGACCAAGACCCATTTCATCACCATGGGGATGAATGAGGATCTGGATTTGGCCATGAAGCAGGCGCTCAGGGAAATGATCGCCTTCATCTGTTCGCGGACCAATCTTTCGGATGCCGATGCCTATCAATTCTGCTCGCTGGCCGTGGATTTCCGCGTGACGCAGACGGTGAATGGCGAAAAGGGCGTGCATGGCATGCTGAAAAAAGGGCTGTTGTTCTGAATCAGGCGGGGGCCGCGCTTGCCCATCCTTCCTTCGGTGATTAGCAAAGCAGCATGGCTTCCCATCTGACAGATCGCATCCCGCCCTTTTTCATCCTGGCGCCTGTGGCGGGCATCGCCGCATGGCTTCTGATCGGCAAGGTTGGGCTTGGCTTGCTTGCTATCCCCGTACTTGTGGCGCTGCTCTGCAACGTGGTTTCCGCGGTGCATCACGCCGAAGTTGTGGCACTGCGCGTTGGTGAGCCTTTCGGCGGCCTGATCCTGGCGCTTTCGGTCACCGTCATTGAAGCAGGGCTTATCATTTCCCTGATGCTGAGCGGGGATGACAACCCAGCGCTGATGCGTGACACCTTGCTGGCGACAGTGATGCTGGTGCTGCATGGCATTGCAGGGCTTGCCATTCTGGTCGGCGGCATTGTGCATCGGGAAAACCAGTTCCGCGTGGCGGGGGCGAATGCGCTACTCGCGGTGCTGATGCCCATGGCAGTGCTGGTGCTGATCGTGCCCAATCACGTGGTCTCGGCGCACGGCCCCTACTACAGCACCAACCAATTGGCCTTCGTGTCCCTTGTCTGCCTGGTGCTTTACGCAGCCTTCCTGTTCATTCAGACCAATCGGCACCGCGAATATTTTCTGCCAGAGCAAAGCGCCAACGGTGAAACTGATGCCCGGCCAAGCGGGCGGCTGGCGCTGTTATCCTTCCTGTTGCTTTGCATCGCGCTGTTTTCGGTAGTGATGCTGGCCAAAAGCCTGGCCCCAGCGCTGGAAGATACCGTGGGTGCGCTGGGCGCGCCGGCGGCCTTGGTAGGTGTCATTGTCGCGGCGATCGTATTATTGCCCGAATCAGGCGCGGCGCTACGCGCCGCGGCCCATAACCGCATGCAACCGGCGATCAATCTGACGCTTGGCAGCGGTGTTGCCTCGATCGGGCTCACAGTACCCACCGTGGCGCTGGTGACCTGGTGGAATGGCATGCCGCTCGCGCTTGGTATTTCAGCCGGTCATTCAGTGTTGCTGGCGCTGGGCTTCGCGTTGGCCATTCTGACTTATGGCACCGGGCGGACCAATATTCTCTCAGGCATTGTGCATCTGGTATTGGCCGCGACCTTCGTCTTCACGATTTTCGCGCCGTAATCCGCGCTGCCTATCTCAAGCGCCAAATTTCAACCGGGCCACGTTCTTCTGGCACTGTCGCGACCAATTCATATTGTTCATCCAAAGCCGCTTCAATCAATAGCGCGGCGCGGCGACGCACGCTTGGCCACCAGCCGCGATCAATCACCAAAACACGCGGATGGCTTTCCAGAATGCGTGTGATTTCCGCGTAGGAATCGATCCCCGTGACGCGATAAAACGGCCCGGCCAAATGCGCCGGGAAGGCGTAGCGCGTGGACACGGAAGCATCAGCCAGCACATAGACCACGGGGTGGTAATTCACGACCCAAATGGGGTCTCCTGGGTCTATTTCCGCACGCACGGCCGCGGCAGTGCGCCGCACGGGATCAGGCGCGCCAAGGCCAATGCCGCGATCAAGCCGGGGCAGGGCTGCAACGCGCCAGGCATCTAAAGCCACCGCGCCGATCAGCAATTGAAAGCCGATCACAACCATGCCAGGGCGCAGATAACGCGCCAATTGCCGCGCGCCGAGTGCCGCCAGCAGTGACAGCGGCAATAGCCAGATCAGGAAATAATGCTGGTAGAATTGCCCCGGCAATACCACGGCAAAAGTCGCCGCCACAAACCAGATCATGCCGAATTGCCGAAGCCGCGCGAGCGGCCCATGGCGATTGCGCGGGCGGATCAAGGCGGGCAACGTCAGCAGGAAAGACCAAAGCAGCAGTAAGGCTGCAACCAGCGCGAAGCGCACAGAATCTGCCGGGCTCAGCCGCGATCCCGCGTAACGGAGCGGCGCCAGAAACGCGCCTTCCAGAAAAACCGTAAACTCCCCGCGCAGCGCATAGGCGAGCGCCCAGAGCGAGCTGGGCGCTGCGCATAACAAAGCATAAGCGCCGGCCATGGCGGCAAGACGACCCAGGCTCATCAACCCAAGCCGAAAGGCCGGCAGCACCAGAATGAGCCACGCGACCGCGCCTTCGAAGACGGTCACTGGCTTGAATGTGAGTGCGACGCCGATCAGCACCCCCATCACCACCATATCACGCCAGGGCGGGGCTTTGCTGCGTTCCAGCGCATCCACCGCACCACGCAAGCCCAGCGCCATGGCCCAGCCGACCATTGGCGCAAATAGAATTTCCGTATTGGTGGCAAGCCCGCCCAATAAGCCGCTATGGGCGATGTAGAGCACACCTGCAGCCAGCCCTAACGCCGGTGGCCCGCCCGCATAGCGCACCGCGCTGAACAGTGCGGAGGCCGCTGCCGCCACGCAAGCCGCCCCAAGCGCGCGCAGCACCCAGATATCATCACCGAAAATCGCCATGAACACAGCGAAAATCGCCGGCGCGCCAACTGGGTGCATGTCCCAGACCGCGACAATGGGCCAGTTCCCATCCAGCCATTCCCGCGCCTGGAGCATATAAAGCCCCTCATCCGTATCAATCACGGCGGCGACGAAGGAAAAGCTCCGCAACAAAAGCGCAAGCGCCAGAAAGAATAGCGGCACCAGCGCGGGGTGGCGCCAGCGCCGATCAAGAAGGTGGGTGAGGAACATGCGCGAAACTACAGCGCCGGGTGCAGATCCTTCCAGGGTGCGGCGCGTTCATAAGCGGCAGCAGCGCGATAAATCAGCGCCTCGCCAAAGCTTGGGCCGACCAATTGCAGCGACAATGGCAGGCCTTCCGCTTTTGAAATGCCGCACATCATGGTCATGGCCGGATGGCCGGTAACATTGAAGGGCGTGCGCGCCTGGCGCGGATAAGTGAGTTCCACCGCTTCCGGATCATCAATCTTGCAGGCGGCATCCATGGACGATGCCGTGAGCAGCAGGTCAACTTCCCCAAAGGCAGCCTCCACCTCAGCCACCAATTCCCGACGGCGGCGCTGCGCCTGCACGTAATCCTCGGCGCGCATGAAAAGCCCGGGCAGCAGGCGGCGCAAAGTGATATTGGCGTAATCGCCCGGCCTTTCCCGCAACCATTTTCCGTGGATGGCAGCCGCTTCAGACATCAGAATGGCGCGATTGACGCCGGCGAATTCCGTGAGCGAGGGCAAGGTGATGGTCTTGATCTTCGCCCCTTCCTTCGCCAGCAATTTTGCGGCGGCATCAAGTGCCGCAGCCATTTCGGCGGAAGCGGGTTGATCCTTCTCATGGAAATGCCGGACATAACCGATGGTGAGGCCACGCAGCCCCTTCTTCATCTGCCGCGCATAGTTTTCCGGCTTATGCGCAGCACTGCCAGGATCAGCCGGATCATGCCCGGCCATCATGCCAAGCAGCAGCGCGTTATCGGCGACCGTACGGGTCATGGACCCCACATGATCCAAAGTGAAGGCAAGCGGGAAAACGCCGCGGCGAGACACCAGGCCATAAGTCGCCTTCATGCCGACAATGCCGCAATGGCTGGCCGGGTGGCGCACGGAACCACCGGTATCGGTACCAAGCG
>Ga0209651_1000415_pt1 | contig 15215 bp, 16 predicted proteins | sample LauGreFBDMM110SN_2_FD_188216 | JGI IMG/M metagenome (GOLD analysis project Ga0209651, IMG submission 188216) | Freshwater lake microbial communities from Lake Michigan, USA - Fa13.BD.MM110.SN (SPAdes) (version 2) | ecosystem: Environmental > Aquatic > Freshwater > Lake | place: Lake Michigan... | reverse complement strand
TTGGTGCCGTAATGTGCAACACAGTCAGTCCTGGAAAGCGCAACTTAGCCTCTTCTAAATAAGCGCGAGAACCATTCACCATGACCCATTTGCCCTCAGCCATAGGGGATAGTTGTGTGTGTCGAACGCCATAGTGCAAGCCATTGGCAAACCAGTTCAAAGCAAACGCATGGCTGTGAAGCAGTGACTCAAAGTTGGACTCATCTATTGCTTCATGGTCCTCGTTGCTTTGGAGGTGGCTTCGGGTAATGGTGCGCTGTGCAAAATACAAAGGCGGCGGTGTGGCCATGTTGGCCATATCTTGGCGCAGGCCATTCAGCAAGCTGTCTTTGCCAGCGCCCGATGGGCCAATGATGTAGATCAAGCGCAATTGGATGTGCTCAATTCAAAACTCTCAACCCATCGAAAGTCGCCGTTCTTTTGGTCTTGAGAAAACCAAGTGACAGCATCAATGTCAAGGCCATTTTCTAACAAAGGGGCGAACCATTCTTGGGCTGCTGCCTTCAAATTTTTCTTGACGTGCGATTCGACATTTTGCAATGAACCTGAAAGCGTCAAGTGAAACTGAAATTGATCCATCACGAAAGGGTAAGCCCATGCATGAAGCAGCGCTGTCTGTCTGGCCGTCAAGCCTGCGCCGGTTCTTCTTTGAAGTTCGGTTTCTGAAAGTGGCAAGGCGAGTGCATGCAACTGCCGCACACAATGCTCTGCAAACTTCTGCAAATCTGGGCTGGGATAAGAGGGCACCAGCGCTAGAAAATCTCCCATTTCGACCAATTTCAAAGGCAGATGAAATGCGCTAACTGTGTTGTGCGCCAATTGCCTGAATGCAGGCGGCAGTTCTTCAAGCTTTGCATTTGAATTTAATTCAAAGGGTGCTTTTAGCGTGGCATGCCAACCGTACAACCTGGGTGCGCTTGTCAATTTTTCAAACACTTCAGAACTTAAGTTTTCAAATTGCGGCTGCTGTAGGGGCGTCATTTGATGCGCACAACGTCCTAGCCATTGGGATCCCAGATCCCAAGCCTGCGATTGCAGGGCTGGCGCAAAGTAAGCAGCGTGCCGAAAGGGTGTGGACATAAGTTGAAATATTTCTGTCACAAAAGGCATTGATTCGTCACGAAATTGCAATTTTACTTTTGTAAGCTAATGAATTCACGTTATCAAAACAATGTTGCACAACGATTACACCAGCCCTACCAGGGATTTGCCGCCGCCATTGGCAGCCAGGCAAACATGGATGGCTCTTTTGGCCAGGGCACCAGAGGAATTGTTAGAAAAGCACTTGGCCAGCCAGTGCTTGGGCAACCTAGAGTGGCTTCGCCCCTCAGAAACCGGCCTCATGATGGTACAGGGCCGGGCCGGGGGTACAGGGCAACGCTTCAACTTGGGCGAAGTCAGCCTCACACGTTGTGTTTTAAAACCAGATGCCCAATTGACACGCTGCCAGCAAGTGGGTGTGGCTTATGTCATGGGCGGCTCACATCGGCATGCCCAGCTTGCCGCTGTTGCTGACGCGCTCTTGCAAGAACCCGAGTTACACGACCATTGGGACCAATTGCTTTTGCGGCCCATCAGTCAATTGTTGTCTGAGCAAATGCAAGACAACAATGCGCAGGCGCAGGCCACCAAAGTAGAGTTTTTCACGGTGGTACGAGAAGCCGGTCAAGGCTCTGATGATGAAGGTGAAGACGCGTGATGCAAGCTTCCCTTAAAGACATAGGACGGGGATTTTCCAATCCTACGCTGTGCAGTCAGGCCGTTTTTCGCCAATCGCTGGTGGCTTTGTCATTGCCTGGCCAGCCTCAGACCCTCGACCTGAACTTGTCAAACCCCGCCATGCAAGTTCCTGAAAACGCGCATGCCGCAGCAGCAGCTTTGTTGCTGGCATTGCTGGATCAAGATTGCAAGGTGTGGCTGTCTGATGGTTTTGCCAGCAGCCATGCAGCGGCTTGGCTCAGATTTCACACAGGTTGCACTTTGGTCACTAATTCCATTGAAGCCGATTTTGTGTGGGTAGCCAATGCCAATGAGCTGCCCGCTTTTGAGAATTTAGCCCAAGGCAATGCCCAGTATCCAGAGCTTTCGGCCACCTGCGTGGTGCAAGTGCAGGACTTTGACACAGCGCCCACCGCAGACGCTTGGACCCTTAGTGGTCCGGGCGTTAAGGAAACTGGACATTTGAAACTGGTGGGTCTTACAGACAATTTTGTATCTGCGCGACGCAACAGCCAAGTTCATGCACCGTGCGGCATTGACTTTTTCTTCACCCACAACGACAGCTTGATTGGCTTGCCCCGATCAACCCAAGTGAAGGACTGATCCCATGTACGTTGCAGTCAAAGGTGGCGAAACTGCCATTCTGAACAGTTATGAGTTGCTAGCGCAGCATCGCCGAGGCGACCCCAATGTGCCCGAACTCAGTGTGGCGCAAATTCGCCAGCAACTTCGTTTGAGTGTGGACCGTGTCATGACTGAAGGCTCTGTTTACGATCCAGAGTTGGCAGCCTTGGCCATCAAGCAAAGCGCTGGTGATTTGGTTGAAGCCATCTTTTTGTTGCGCGCGTACCGCGCAACTTTGCCTAGGCTGGGTTATTCAAAGCCTCTCAATACAACAGGCATGCATATTTCGCGTCGCATCTCGGCCGCATTCAAAGACCTGCCGGGTGGCCAAGTGTTGGGCCCCACTTATGACTACACCCAGCGCTTGTTAGATTTCAGTTTGCTTGCAACAGGCAAGCCCGCCCCAGTGGCTCGCAAAGGTCAAGTAAACAACGAAGCCACGCCCAGAGTGGTTGATTTGCTCAACCACGAAAGCTTGCTAGAAAGCCAGTTGCCTGAAGAGGGTGATCCGGACCCTTTCGATTTAACGCGACAGCCACTCAGGTTTCCTGCAAACCGGTCTGCCAGGCTTCAAAATTTGGCGCGTGCCGACGAAGGTTTTTTATTGGCCATGGCCTATTCCACACAGCGTGGCTATTCTGGAACTCACCCCTTTGTGGGCGAGATCCGTTTTGGCACTGTCGATGTTTGCATCGTGCCAGAAGAACTTGGATTTGAAATTTCAGTAGGTGATGTTCCCGTCACTGAATGTCAAATGATCAACCAATTTCAGGGCAGCCAAACGAAGCCGCCGCAATTTACGCGGGGCTATGGTTTGGCCTTTGGCCACAGCGAGCGAAAAGCCATGGCCATGGCCTTGGTCGACAGGGCGCTTAGAGCCGATGAATTGGGTGAGGACGTCACTGCACCGGCTCAAATGCAAGAGTTTGTCATGTCACACAGCGACAGTTTAGAAAGCTCGGGCTTTGTGCAACATTTGAAATTGCCGCATTACGTCGACTTTCAATCAGAATTGGAATTGGTCAGAAAAATGCGCCAATCACACGCCTTGCCTAAGGACGATCATGCTGCAGAATGACATGGTCGAATCTAGCCCATTGCGTGACCCGAAAATTAACTTCGCCTATTTGGACGAACGCACCAAGCGCATGATTCGGCGCGCAATTTTGAAGGCCGTTGCCATTCCAGGCTATCAAGTACCCTTTGGTTCGCGTGAAATGCCACTGCCCTATGGCTGGGGCACGGGCGGCATTCAAGTTACGGCTTCTATCATTGGTGAGTCTGATGTGCTCAAGGTCATTGATCAAGGCTCTGACGACACGGTCAATGCCGTCAACATTAGGCGCTTCTTCCAAAGAACCACGGGCGTGGAGGTAACCACCGACACCACCGCAGCCAGCATCATTCAAACGCGCCACCGCATTCCAGAAACACCGCTGCGCGAAGGGCAGGTCATTGTGTACCAGGTGCCCGTGCCCGAACCCATGCAACGTTTGGAGCCGCGTGAAGAAGAGACTCGAAAACTTCACGCACTGCAAGAGTATGGCCTGATGCACGTGAATTTGTTTGAAGATTTGGCGCATTACGGTCACATCTCTAGCACCTATGACTACCCTGTTTTGGTCAATGGCCGTTACATCATGTCGCCTTCGCCCATTCCAAAATTTGACAATCCCAAAATGCATTTGAATCCTGCCTTGCAGCTGTTTGGCGCAGGTCGTGAGAAACGTATTTATGCAGTGCCGCCCTACACCACAGTTGAAAGCCTGGGCTTTGAAGATCACCCCTTTGAAGTTCAACGCTGGCAGTCGGTATGCGAGCTGTGTGGGTCCAACGAAAGCTTCTTAGATGAGGTGATCATGGACGATCAAGGCAAAAAAATGTTTGTCTGCTCAGACAGCGACTACTGCAGCAAGCGGCAGGTGACGCCATGATGGACTTTGATGCCAAGCCGCCCTTGATGCGGGTGCAGGGCTTGTCTTGTGCTTATGGTTCGCGAACCGTGGTACGCGATATTTCTTTTGACCTGTGGCCTGGCGAAGTACTCGCCATTGTGGGTGAATCGGGCTCTGGCAAAACCACCTTGCTCAACGCGGTTGCGGCCAGGCACACACCCAGCGCCGGTCAAGTGTCGTTTGACCTGCGCGACCACGGTTTGCAAGAAATTTATGGCATGTCTGAAGCTCAAAGGCGCATGCTGGCTCGCACCGATTGGGGCTTTGTTCACCAAAATGCTGCAGATGGTTTGCGCATGAATGTGTCTGCAGGCGCCAATGTGAGCGAGCGCCTGATGGCTTTGGGTCAACGTCACTATGGCCAGTTGCGCGAGCAAGCCATTGATTGGCTAGAGCGGGTCGAAATTAGCCCAAGCCGCATTGACGATCGGCCTAATACCTTCTCTGGTGGTATGCGCCAACGTCTTCAAATTGCGCGCAATTTAATCACGCAGCCTCGGTTGGTGTTCATGGACGAGCCCACTTCTGGTTTGGACGTTTCGGTGCAGGCCAAACTGCTTGACATGATGCGCACCCTGACACGCCAAATGAACTTGGCCGCGATCATTGTGACGCACGACTTGGCAGTGGCCAGGCTGTTGGCACAGCGCATGATGGTCATGCAAAACGGTGAAGCTGTTGAAACAGGCTTGACCGACCAAGTGCTTGATGACCCTCAGCATCCTTATACGCAGTTGTTGGTTTCCTCGGTATTGCAGCCATGACCCTTCAAACCACAGACGCGATGCCCATGCTGCAGATGAAAAATCTGAGCAAGCAATTTTTATTGCACTTGCAAAACAGCACCGCTTTGACCGTGCTGCAAAACTTCAATTTGACTTTAAGTCAAGGTGAGTGTGTGCGATTAAGTGGCCCCTCTGGCATGGGCAAAAGCACCATTCTCAAACTGGCCTACGGCAACTACCGCGCCAGTTCGGGTGAAATTTTGGTACGCGACACAGAAGGCCAATTTGTTGACATGACCCAAGCCAGTGCACGATCTGTTTTGCATTTGCGCAGTCATTCGATGGCGTATGTGAGCCAGTTCTTAAGGGTCATTCCGCGGGTGGCCGCCATTGACATTGTGGCCGAGCCCTTGCTTGAAAACGGCTTAGACCTTGTAAGCCGTGAGCAAGCCCGAGAAGAGGCCGCGCATTGGCTCACCCGATTGCGCATTCCTGAATCTTTATGGCAACTGCCACCGGCCACATTTTCTGGCGGTGAACAGCAGCGCATCAACCTAGCCCGAAGCTTTATCAAACCTAGACCCTTGCTGTTGCTCGATGAACCCACAGCTTCGTTAGACCCAGTCAACACGCAAACTGTGATTGACATGATTGTTCAAGCTCGTAGCAAAGGGATTGCCATTCTCGGAATTTTTCACGATGACTCGGTTGCACAAGAAGTTGTCAGCCGAACAGTGTCCATGTTGCCATTGGAAGCAAACTAATGAACTCGCCCACTTCAACCCCTGTCGTTTTCACCAACGCGCAATTAGTGCTTCAAGATGAAGTGGTGAAGGGCAGTCTGATCAGCCAGCATGGTTTGATTCACCAAATTGATCAAGGCCAAACGTCGGTCCCTCATGCCATCGATTTGCAGGGTGACTACCTCATTCCTGGTTTGGTGGAGGTTCACACCGACAACTTTGAGCGCCACATGATGCCTCGGCCCAAGGTACGCTGGGATGACTCGCCCGCTCTGCTTGCACACGATGCTGAAATTGCAGCGGCCGGTATTACAACTGTGTTAGATGCCTTAGGGGTAGGGGAGGCCGATCCAGACAGCGTTCGCGGCAATGATTGGGACACGGTTTTGAACTGTATTTCAGATTTTGTAAATCGTGGTGTGCTGCGAGCTGATCATTTTTTGCATGTGCGTTGTGAATTGCCAGCGCCCAACACCCTTGAATTGTTCAAGCCTTTTGCCGGACACGACTTGGTCAAAATGATTTCCGTCATGGACCACACGCCAGGTCAACGTCAATGGGAAAATATTGAACATGCTTGGATCTATTTTTCTGGCAAAAAAGGCTGGACCAAACAGAAATTTGAAGAGCGTGTGGCCATGGCCCAAGATGCGCAGGCACGCTATGCCAAACCTCACCGCGCCTATCTCACCCAATACTGTCAAGAAAATCAAATTGCACTGGCAAGCCATGACGACACCACAGTAACGCATGTGGAAGAAGCATTTGCCGAGGGGGCTACCGTGTGTGAGTTTCCAACCACCGTTGCGGCGGCTCAAGCGGCTAGGGCCCGCAACATGTTGACCATCATGGGGGGTCCCAATGTGGTTCGTGGCGGTTCGCATTCTGGCAACGTGTCTGCCATTGAATTGGCCAAGTTGGGCCTGGTTGACATTTTGTCTTCCGACTACGTGCCCGGCAGTTTGATGTCAGCCACTGTTCGCCTAACGGAAACCACCGATTTAAGCTTGCCACAGGCGGTGGCCTTGGTCAGTCGCAATCCGGCTAAATCGATAGGACTTCATGACAGGGGCAGTCTTGAGGTGGGTTTGCGATCCGACTTGGTGCAAGTTCGCATGATCAATCTACCAGATGGACGGCACCAACCCATTGTCCGTGCAGTATGGCGTGGCGGGGTGCGCGTGGTGTAAGTGCGTCACGATATTGAAATATTCCCAACATAACCTCTGTGCATTCTTTGATTTGCTTCATTGCACTACAGATTGAAAAATATGCAGTTATTAACAATTCGCAATTTAAGCAAGCAGTTTGGCGAGAACACGGCAGTTGACCGTGTTTCTCTCGAAGTGAAATCTGGAAGTTTCGTGGGTGTCATTGGACGTTCAGGCGCCGGCAAATCAACATTGCTTCGCATGATCAATCGTCTGAATGAACCCACCCACGGCACCATAGAGTATGACGGTACCGTTGTAACCGACCTGAAGGGTGTGGCCTTGAATGAGTGGCGCCGCAATTGTGCCATGGTGTTTCAGCAATTCAACTTGGTAGGGCGCTTGGATGTACTGACCAACGTACTCATGGGGCGTTTAACCACGGTGCCCACGTGGCGCGCCATGTTGTCCATGTGGAGCGACGCCGACAAGCTGGATGCTCTGGAAACATTGGATCGCTTTGGCATGGCCGACTTTGCAGCCCAACGGTGCGACCAGCTTTCTGGTGGTCAGCAACAGCGTGTGGCCATCTGCCGCGCATTGCTTCAGAGGCCTCAAATTATTTTGGCTGACGAGCCTATTGCTTCGCTTGACCCCAAAAATACACAAATGGTTATGGATGCCTTGAAGCGCATCAACGACGACTTGGGCATTACGGTGATTTGCAATTTGCACGACCTTGATATTGCACGAGATTATTGCGATCGATTGGTGGGAATGACTGAAGGCCGCGTGGTCTTTGACGACGTACCAGAAAATTTCACAGAGAACTTTTCTCAAAGCCTTTATGGCATTGAGGCCAACGATCCATTAATGAACATTCAAGCTGATTTGAATTCTCCCAAGGTGGTTCCTTTGAATCGCCCAATTAACCACGCTTAGTTTTATCACTGGCATTTTTTCCTCATTTTTTTTAAAGGATCTTTTATGTCGTTCAATCGTCGTGCAGTTCTCGCATTGGCAGCCTCCAGTGTCTTGGCTATTTCTGCCCAAGCCCAAGACTGGAAAGCCAAATACCCTGAGTTGATTTTTGCGACCATCCCTGCAGAAAATGCAGCGCAAGTGACTGAGCGTTACAAAGATTTTGGTGCCTATTTGTCAAAAGAAATTGGAGTGCCTGTGAGGTTGCGCGTCGTCGGTGACTACGCTGCTGTCATTGAAGGCCAGCGTTCAGAGCAAATTCACATTGGTTACCACGGCCCCGCTTCTTACGCGCGTGCCCGCATGACTGGCGTGAAGATAACTCCTTTTGTCATTGAAGTGGCCAAGGGTGGCGTGAAGGGTTATCACTCTGTGTTCTATGTTAAGAATAACTCGCCTTACAAAACAATTGCAGATTTGAAGGGCAAGAACTTGGGCTTGGTCGATCCCAACTCAATGTCGGGTAATAACGTGCCACGTTTTGCCATGAACAGCATGAAGTTGACCCCAGAAGAGCATTTTGGCAAAGTGGTTTACACGGGTAGCCACGTGAATGCTGTGATGGCTTTGAACCAAGGCACTGTCGATGTAGCGGCCAACTGGTGGAACAATGAAAATGACTCAGAACTCGTACGCATGTCCGATAAAGGCATGGTCAAAAAAGAAGACTTCCGAATCATTTTCAAGTCTGAGCAAATTGTGAATAGTCCTGTTACTTATCTGGACAGCTTGCCTGCTGATCTGAAAAAACGGATTGAACAAGCCTTCCTGAATGCTCATCAGAAAGACAAAGCTGCGTTTGAAAAGTTGTCAGACGGTAAGGGCGAGCCTTATCAGACTGTGACGCATGATGCCTATTTGCCAGTTGTCGAATTGGCCAAGTTCGTTGATAGCCTGCGTAGAAAATAATCTGCTGTGAACGCTCTCCATTCCAAATCAATGGAGATGGCCTATGCCCAAGCGGTGGCGTTAAAACGCCGCCAGCTCTGGCTAGGCCTTTTGTTGCTGGCCGTCTTGGTTCTTTTATCTGGCCACGTCGCTGAAATATCTTTCTCTAAGCTGTACCAGCAAATTGGTGGCTTTTCCAGCTACATCGACAGAATCTTTCACCTTGAAAACGGTCGCCCCGTTATTTCAGATCCTGCTGAATGGTTCTGGGGTTGGAAGAAGTGGTTAGCCCTGATGGGTGAAACCCTCTTAATGGCTTACTTGGGCACCTTGTTGGGTGCTACCGCAGCATTTGTCTTGTGTTTCTTGGCCAGTCAAAATCTGACGAAGAGCAAGGGCGTGGTGTTTTTTACTCGCCGGCTTTTGGAGTTTTGCAGAACAGTGCCTGAATTGGTTTTCGCACTGATCTTTGTTGTTGCCTTCAGTTTAGGGCCCTTGCCTGGTATCTTGGCTTTGGCCATTCACACTGCAGGCGCTTTGGGCAAACTGTTTGCAGAAGTAGTCGAGAACATCGACATGAAGCCGGTAGATGGCGTGGTAGCAACGGGCGGCAATTGGTTCCACAAAATTCGTTTTGCCGTTTTGCCACAAGTTGCTTCTAATTTTGCAAGCTATGCATTGTTGCGTTTTGAAATCAATGTCAGAGGCGCATCCGTTTTGGGCTTTGTGGGCGCTGGTGGCATTGGGCAAACATTGCTTGAAGTGATCAGAAAGTTTTACTACGCAGACGTCAGTGCTTTGTTGGTCATGATCATTGCAACAGTCATGATCATTGACGCAGTGACTGAACGTATTCGTCACAAATTAATTGGACTGGAAGCCAAGTCATGAGTGATCTGACTGTCAACCCATTGGCCACATCCGATTTAGCCCCGCGCGAGTTGCTTCGCCGCCGCTATGCGAGCCATTTCAAACCTTTCTACCAAGACAATTTGATGGCCATTTTCATTGGCTTATTAGCTGTGGCTGTGTTTGTCTTTGGCATTTACAAATTAGAAATGACGTTTGCGCGCTTGTGGGGCGGGCTGGGTGAATTGGGCAAGATAGTGGTACTGATGCTCCCCCCCAATCCCGAATCGTGGGCCATGACCAAAGTTTATCTCTATGCTGTGCTTGAAACTTTGGCCATTGCCTTGCTGGGTACATTGTCGGCAGCATTGGCCGCTTTTCCGCTTGGTTTTTTGGCTGCTCGCAACACCACCTTCAACAGGTTGATTCAATTTATGGCGAGACGCAGTTTTGATACGCTGCGCGGCGTAGATATTTTAATTTGGGCCTTGATCTGGATCAACGTGGTTGGACTGGGCCCCTTTGCAGGTGTGCTGGCTTTGTTCATGGCCGACCTTGGCATTTTCAGCAAATTGTTTTCTGAGGCCATAGAGACAGCAGATCACAAGCCTGTAGAGGGCGTGCTTTCAACAGGCGGCTCTAAGCTTACCTCGGTTCGTTTTGGCATCTTGCCCCAGTTGATGCCTGTGTTGTTAAGCCAAGTTCTTTATGCCTTTGAATCAAATACGCGCAGTGCGTCCATCATTGGCATTGTGGGTGCGGGTGGTATTGGTTTGATCTTGTCAGAGCAAATTAGAACCATGGAATTTCAACAAATGTCATTTGTCATTTTGTTGATTTTGATCACGGTGGCTGTCATTGATTTTCTGTGTTCCAAGTTGCGTTTCGCTATCATTGGCGTTCGTGCTAGGTAATCACCTGAAAGATGTTTCAAAATGTCATTGTCAATTCATGAAATTGTTCAACTCTTAAGCAGTCGTGCCACCACTTGGTATAGCCAAGAGGCTGTTAGCCAACTCGACCATGCTTTGCAGTGTGCTGCCTTGGCAGAGCACTCCAATGAGACACCTGAAACTGTTGTAGCTGCCTTACTCCATGATCTGGGACATATGTTGAGCCCACATCGACCTAGCGTGACGCTCACTGACACCATGCCAAGCAAAGATGACTTGCATCAATTTGTGGCCTTGCCATTTTTACGAAGTCTATTTACTGATGCCGTTTTAGAGCCCATCAAATTGCATGTTGATGCCAAGCGCTATTTGTGCGCTGTAGATGCGGGCTATTGGGCTGAACTATCGCCAGCCTCCAAGCACAGCCTTGAGTTGCAGGGCGGCGTGTTTGATGAGAAGCAAGTTGGTGCATTTGAAGATTTGCCATACTACGCAGAGGCAGTTCGCCTAAGACGTTATGACGACTTGGCCAAGGTGCCTGGCCATCAAACCCCTGACTTAGCGCACTTTGAAAAACTGATGGTGCAAGTTAGCGGCCATTAAAAAATTCTGATCAAGACTGACTAAGGCCTGGAAACTTTTCCAGTCAGCCTACAAGATCTAAACAGTCGCATCAATACTTCATCTGCTCTTCATTAAATAGACATGGTGCAGATCTAAATTGATCGTTGACAACTCTTGAAGCTGTCATCCCTCAACTCAAGGAGAATCTGAATGACATCTGAAAACCATGTACATGAAGTCGACGTCGAAGGTGATTTTGCGGATGAGTTTGACAGCCCAAGCGAAAACCATCGCATGGCTGCACATCATTTTTCTGAAGCTGCAAAAGAGCATGAGCTTGCCGCTGATGCCTACGATGCAGGTGATCAAACGGCATCAGAATTGCATTCATTCAAGGCCTATCGCCATCAATTGAATGCAGTGCAGTATTCTGAAATTGCCGTGATGGAAGCTTTTGAGTTGAATGAAATTAACGAAATTTGAATAAAAAAAGATCGACCCGCTATGAGAGTCGATCTTTTAATTTCGTAATTCACAATGCCACTGCATTAGCAGTGGCAAGTAGCCTCAAATTAGCGCGCCTTGAGCAACGCCTCTACTTCCAACAAAATAAATTCATTGTCGTCAGCCTTGTTGGGGTCGCGTGATGAAGAGAACGGCAAGTTATTGTCGTTTCCAACAATGATGTGCTTGTTGTCCACTACATCCACATTTTCAATGGTGAAGAATGGGAAAGTCAAAACGCCGTTGTTCAGCGGCTTGCGTGACTTGCCTTGTGGATCTTGAATCTTCATCAAATCGATAAAACCGATTTTGCGAACGGGGCCGTTCACGTTAGCGTCACTCATTTCAATTTTCACGATGCGCTTAAACTTTGCAATATCGTGGAAGCAATTGGGTGCCGCTTTGTTGTCAGAACAAGCACGATCTGCAGTGCCTTCGGCGTTGTCTCGCTCAATGACCAAAGCGGTGTTGGCGTCGATCATATTGAAGTCACCAATGGCTGTGGCACCAGGCGACAGCACATATTTCCAATGACGGCCTGTCCATTTTTCTTCAGCCACTGAAAACTCAAGAATGCGAAGAACTTGTTGACCTTGAACTTTTTCCCAGTCTTTGGTGTTGTTGTCCCAAAGAGCGCCTTCAAGCAAGCCATAGATGAACTTACCGTCTTTGCTGGCTGCCAATCCCTCGTAGCCACGTGAGCGGCCCAGATTGACCGTGGCAGGCAAGGCTTGGCCGGGAACGGGGGTGACAACTTTAAAGTGGTCAGGCGACATGACCGGCTTGCCATCCGCCATCGTTTCAAAAACAGCTTCAATTTTGCCGTCCATCGAGGCGCGGATTAAATAAGGACCAAACTCTTCACCGATCCAAAATTTACCACCAATGATTTGAAAGCCCTCAGGGTCAAAATCAGAACCTGTGAGGTAGCGCTTGGCGGTGCCTTCATGAACAACTCTGAAGGGTACTTTTTTATCGGGGTCGTGAAGAAAGACAGTGCGCAAGCGCTCGATTTTTCCAGAGGCCATGTCAATGCGATAGTGCGACAGAAAGAGGGCAGCATCGGGTGAGTTGGCCTTTGAGCCAAAGCCATTGTCTGTGAGGACCCAGTAAGTGCCATCTGCCATCTTCTTGATGCCAGAGTGACCCTGAACCGGTTGCCCTTTGAAGGGTAAAAAGACACCTGTTGGACGGCCTGCTGAGCGTCCTTCAAATGTGCCCATTTTTTCGTTGCGAGTTAAGCCATCTGTGAATTTGCCTGAAATTTTCAGATCTTCAGGTGCATCGGCTGGTGGGTCGATAAAGGTTTGTGCAGGCAACACAGCATGGCCTGCTAAGGTAGCAGGAAACTCAGTTTGTGCAAATGCAAACTGAGTAAAACTGGCGACCAGTATGACTGGCGCAATGAACTTGGCGAACATCAAAATCTCCATAAAGTGAAAGAATGAAACCGCACTTTCAACGATGTGGATGACAAGCTGATGTCGCGAAAATTAAGTTTAGATGCTGTTACATCCGTTCTGTCAGTCCTTCTGGGCTGGCAGCGTAGCCTGTTAGAGTTTTGTCTGCGTGCTTTAAACGCCAGTTCAGCATTTTTTGCGCGTAGACCAGCATCGTTGCAGCGTACTCGGGTTGCATCGCCACGTTGTTCATTTGATGGGGGTCATTTTTCAAGTCGAAAAATAAGGGCGGCAGTGCTGGAAAATGAACGTATTTGTAGTTTTCATCCTGCACCACAGCCAAAGAACTTTCGTCCATGTGCGTTCCTAAAACGTCTTCAGGTTTTGAGTAAAAAATATTTCGATAATCGTATTCATAATGCACTTCTGTGCGCCACTTGGGGTGCGCTTTGCCTTCGTGCAAGAAATGACTCAAAGATTCACCATCACATGCCCTGGGTACGGGCTGTCCTAGCCAGTCCAAAATGGTTGGCATTGTGTCGATGGTTTCGGTAAATTGTTGAACCACGTTGCCGCGAGAAATATCTGCCGTAGCTTCTGGGTCACGCACAATCATGGGAATGTGATAACTTTGATCAAAGTAGCCCATTTTTCCTAGCAGGTGATGGTCGCCCAATTGCTCGCCATGGTCGCTGGTGAACACAATCAGGGTGTTGTCCCACTGACCTGTCTCTTTGAGAAACGAAAATACGCGACCTAGTTGATCATCAATCTCAGTCATGAGACCGTAGTAGGTTGCGCGCATTTGTAAAACCTCAGCCTCTGACATGCTGCTGCCAAGACCTTGGCCATTTTGGAAAAAGCTTTTTCTGGTGATGTTGTCTATATAGAACTTCAGCAATGGATGCTGTGCAGATTCTTGGGCTGGCGTTTGGGCTCGAATGGGTTTGGGACACTCGGCTGCCGAGTACATGTCGTTGTAAGGAGCTGGTGCCGCAAAAGGCGGGTGAGGGCGGTAATAGCCCAGATGCAAAAACCAAGGTTTGTTTTGAACACTGCGCAAATAGTCCATGGCCCGGTCTGTAAACCACGTGGTGTCAGACAAATGCGCTGGAATTCGACTTGGCTTGTTGCTTGCGCCAACTTCTTCTGATTCCAAATTTTCTGGCAGCCAAATGTCCCAAGGATTTGCAGGCAACTGCACGCCTTGTGACTCAAGCCATCCAAAGTAAGCCTCCATTTTCAAGCCCCATGAGCCTACAGGCTTCCAGCCTTCCATGTCGCTGCCGAGAACCTTGAAGCGAGGGTCTTGGGCGGCAGTTTCTCGGGGGTCGGGTGTGGTGGTGGTGTAGCCTACCAGTGCTGGGTCGTATCCGGCCTTGCGAACTTCAATGGCCAAGTTGGTGTGGCGCGCATCCAGTGGAATGGTGTTTTGAACCGCACGGTGGTTCATCATGTACAAGCCCGTCAATAAACTTGCGCGGCCTGGTCCACATGGAACGGCTTGTGTAAAGTGATTGGCAAAGGTGACCCCTTGCTTGGCCAAGGCTTCAATGTTGGGCGTTTTGATCAAAGGGTGACCGAGCATGGGCAAGGTATCACCTCGCCATTGGTCTACAACGATCAAGAGAACGTTTTTGGTCTGTTTCATTTTATTTTCCAATTCAAACGGAGTGATGTCATTTAAGCGGCGAATCACCTATTGACCCTTTTGCACAAAATTCAGCAGACTTAATTACAATAAATTTTTTAATATTCTGCTCAATGGTTCAGAGGCTATTTTGAAAAAGCATACACCAGTAAAAAGTCAAAACACCTATGAAGCCATGGCAGTCCTAAATACTGCCACTGTTGTGCAGACCACTTGAGTTTGAAATTGATTTCTAGCATCGTCAAAATCGTGAAGCCCCTAGCTTTTGATGCCATTGGAAAAGGGCTTCAAAACATGACGGGTGCGTCTTCTTCGTTGAAAGAGTTTGAGCAACCACTTGGCGACCCTGGCCTGTTTGGGCCCCACTCTGTTGTCTGGAAGGTCCATGCCGATTTTTCCGCCATGATGGTGGGTGGCTTGTCTTCTTTGATGATTCAGGCACTGCACCCAAGGGCTTTGGCCGCGGTCTGGGACCATTCAAACTTTCGCCAGCAGCTCAAGGCAAGGCTGGGTCGAACAGCCTTGTTTGTTGCGGCCACAACCTACGGCGGTGTCGACCTTGCTAAAA
>Ga0209651_1000410_pt1 | contig 15270 bp, 11 predicted proteins | sample LauGreFBDMM110SN_2_FD_188216 | JGI IMG/M metagenome (GOLD analysis project Ga0209651, IMG submission 188216) | Freshwater lake microbial communities from Lake Michigan, USA - Fa13.BD.MM110.SN (SPAdes) (version 2) | ecosystem: Environmental > Aquatic > Freshwater > Lake | place: Lake Michigan... | reverse complement strand
AGCAATATCCCTTTTTACAGTTTCAAGGACTTCACCTTGCGCAAGAGTGTGCCCTTCGCCGTGATTGTGTTGATCGCGCTGATGATTGCCATTGTCAACATCGACCCGCCAACCGCGATGTTCGGAATTTTTGTGGTTTATGGGGTCAGTGGTTATGTCGTGTACGCCACCCGCAAGTTCACGGGCGTGCATACCAGCATGGTCAGCACCTCCACGGACGAGCCGGATGAGCGCGGACTCCACAAGTAAAGAAGCACTGATTTTTTAAACAGTCTGAGTGCGGCGCTTGCAAGTGAATTGTTTAAGTTTGTGCGCCAAGTACTTGAAATATTTCAATATAGTCTGAAAATCAGGTCATAATTCGCTTCGCAAAGGGACTCCGATCCCCCCGAATTTCCTAATTTTTGGATGAAGCCATTGAAAAATTTCACACGAAGACTGGCATTGGTTGTTGCTGCCGTGATGGGGCTTGCGGGTGGGTGCGCGGCGGCAGAGTACCCCGTGTCATTGGGCAAAAGCAAGGTCATCAGCAAAAAGAAGATGAGCAAGCCCGTGCGCCGTGCCGTCACGGCCAAGAAGCGTCCCACAGCGAAAAGCCGTCGGGTGCGCACGGAGGCGGCGAGCAGGCCGTCTGTCGGCCAGCTCGCTGGTCTGCACGGGCAGCAAGACGCACTTCAACTCAAGTCCAGCGCGGTATTGGTGATCGATCAGGACACCAAGGAAGTGCTGTTTCGCAAGAACGATCAGGTGGTATTGCCGATTGCCTCGCTGACCAAGCTGATGACGGGTGTTCTCATCAGCGAAGCGCAGCTCTCACTGGATCAACCCATCACTATTACCCAGGACGATGTGGACACGGAAAAGGGCAGCCATTCCCGCCTGCGTGTCGGCACGGAACTCAGCCGTGGCGAGCTGCTGCATCTGGCGCTGATGTCCAGTGAAAACCGTGCAGCCCACGCGCTTGGACGCACCTATCCCGGCGGTTTGGCGCGTTTTGTCGGCTTGATGAACCAAAAAGCGGTGGCCATCGGGATGCGGGATACCTCCTATGTGGAGCCAACCGGCCTGTCCAGCAGCAACCGCTCCAGCGCCAAGGATTTGGCGACTCTGGTGAGCTATGCGCACGGCGACCCCACCCTGCGTGAACTTTCGACCTCCCCGGGATACCAGTTCGCAGTGGGCAGCAAAGTTCTGCAGTACCGAAACACCAACCGTTTGGTGAAAGACCCCGACTGGGACATCGGCTTGCAAAAAACCGGCTACATCTCGGAGGCGGGGCAATGCTTGGTGATGCAGACCAAAATCGCCGGACGCAAGCTGATCATGGTTTTTCTGGATTCTGCGGGCAAACTGAGCCGGATTGCAGATGCGGAGCGGGTGCGCCATTGGTTGGAAGGCTCGGTACCCCTCTCGTCCACAACGGGTCCGGTGGTCAGCGCGTGGACGGACACTGAGCCAAGCTTGGTTCGCATCAATTGAAGCGAAAAACTGAGCGGGGTATGTGCTGCGCCCTGCAGAGCTACAGCGAACGCACGTGACCCAGGCTGTTTGAAATGGTTTGGGCGATTTTGCGCAAATCGACCAACCAGCGGTCATCCATATGGCCCGATGGTGCAGAGATTGACAAGCCTGCGATCAGGTGCGACTGGTCGTCGTACACACCCACCGCCAGGCAGCGAACCCCCAGCTCCAGCTCCTCGTTATCGTTGGCAAATCCAAGCTGACGAACCTGCGCAAGCGCAAGCTCGAGCGCCCCCAAATCCCGCAAGCTGTTCGCGGTGTTACCCGGAAGGCCGGTGCGCAGCGCGTAGTTGCGCACGTGCTGCGCGTCCTCATCCGCAAGGAACAGTTTGCCCACCGACGTCAGGTGCAGCGGTGCCCTTCCACCAATCGCGCGGACCACTTGCATGCCCGAACGTTCGCTGTAGGCGCGCTCGATGTAGACAATGTCGTCGCCCTGGCGCATGCTGAGATTGACCGGTTGTTTGATGAGCTCATGCAGCGCGCGCATAGGTCCCAGCGCGGCATCACGGACATTGAGCCGCCCTTTGACCAGGTTTCCCAGTTCCAGCAAGCGCATCCCCAGGCGGTAGCTTCCTGGCTGGTCGCGGTCCACATAGCGGCCGATCACCAGGTCGCTCAGGAGGCGGTGCGTGGTGGACGGGTGCAGGCCTGCTTCGGCGCTGATGTCCTTGAGCGACAACGACGATTCGGCAGCTGCCAGGATATCGATCAGCCCAAAAAGCCGCTCAATCACTTGCACCGATGGAACCGTCGGCCCCGGCAGCGTGCGTGTGCTCATGCCTTGTCAGCCAGCATGGCGCGCGCGGCATTGGCATTGGCAAAAGCCCGCCAGCGGCCATCCAAAAGCAACTCAAAAGGTCCAAAACGGATTTTGTAATCCATCTTGCTGCTTTGCGCGATCCAATATCCGAGGTAGACATGGCGAAGCGCCAAATGCTGCGCTTGCTCAATCAACCACAGCACGCCGTAGGTGCCGTAGCTGGCTTTGTCGGCCGGATCGTAAAAGGTGTAGACGGCGGACAGGCCGTCGTCTAGCACGTCGACGATAGAGACCATTTTCAGCACGCCGCTGCTGCCTTCCGGTGCGGGTTCGCGGAACTCGATCAGGCGTGAGTTCACCCGGCTTTGCAGCAAAAACTGGATGTATTGCGCGCGGCTGTCCTCGTCCATCCCCCCGCCGCTGTGGCGGCTGCGCTGGTAGCGCAAATACAGGGCGTAATGTTCTTCGGAGTAACCCAGTTGCACAGCCCGGGCTTGCAAACCGGCATGCTGGCGCGCGGCGCGCTGCTGGCTGCGATCGGGCGCAAAGGTGCTGGCGGGGACCCGCATGGCGGTGCAGGCTTTGCAGTGGTCGCAATAGGGACGGTAGGTGAACATACCGCTGCGCCGAAAGCCCTTGGCCACCAGATCGGAGTAGGTGTTGATGTTAATCAGGTGGCTGGGGGTGGCTACCTGGGAGCGGGCCTGCCGGTCTTTTAGGTAACTGCATTCGTAATGCGCTGTGGCATAGAACTGCAGCGTTTGAAGCGGGAGGTCTTTCAGGTCAGTCATGGCGGGCGCTGGGCAATATGTGTTGCCAGTATAGGGCGCTGAATTCCCAGTGCAGGGGCGCCTGGGCTTTGGTCTGGGCCAGGTGCGCCAGGAAAGCCTGCCGGCTGATCGCCGCCGCTCCGAGGCTTGCCATATGGCCGGTTTGCTGCTGGCAATCCACCAAAACCACGCCCTGCGCCCGGCACAGCGCCACCAGGGCGGCCAGCGCCAATTTGGAGCCGTCGGTCTGGTCCGTGAACATGGACTCGCCAAAAACCGCCCGCCCCAGCGCCACGCAGTACAAACCAGCGGCCAGTTTTCCGCCCACCCAGACTTCCACGCTGTGCGCCAGTCCGCTGCGGTGCAGCTCCCCATAGGCCTGCACCATGGCGGGCACGATCCAGGTACCCGGTTGCCCTTTGCGGGGGCTTCGCGCGCAACGATCAATCACCGCGTCAAATGCCGTGTCGATCCGTATGGCGCAATCCGGGTTCGCCAAAAACTTCTGCAAATTTTTCTGTAAAGAACGGTGCAGGCGGAAATCTGCAACCTGCAGCACCATGCGCGGCGCCGGGCTCCACCACAAAATGGGTTGGTCGTCATTGAACCAGGGAAAAATGCCCTGCGTGTACGCCCGCCGCAAGCTGTCCACATCCAGCGCGCCGCCCGCAGCCACCAAGCCGGGGACAGGGTCCTTGTCACCCCAGACCGAATCGGGGAATGCATCTCCGGGCTGCAGCCAGGGCAAATGGGGTTCAGACATGGGGAACTGTGGAGGGTGGGCCCGCTTGCCAGGGCACGGGCGGTGGCAGCCTACATGGTACCGCCCCCTGGCCTCGTGGCCCTGCGGAAACCGCAGAAGGCGGCGGTTAGAATCTGGCTGTCGGGGCGTAGCGCAGCCTGGTAGCGCATCTGGTTTGGGACCAGAGGGTCGTGAGTTCGAATCCCACCGCCCCGACCATCTTTCTACAATGCCAAAGCTCCGACTTTGGCATTTTTTTTACCCATTCTCTAGCTGCCCGTAGCTCAGTTGGATAGAGCAACAGCCTTCTAAGCTGTAGGTCACAGGTTCGATTCCTGTCGGGCAGGCCACTTTGTTAGCGGGCAGCGTCGGTGTGCACGCCCTCAACCGCCAGCTCCAGACCCAGCCACCGCAGCGCGTTGCGACCCAGTGGTTCGCCAGCCCCGGTACTGAGCAGTTGGGTCACACCTGCGGCGCGGGCAGATGAGAGCAACTGGGCTTGGTCCAGCACCCGCCGGGTTTGCAGGCTGACCGGGGAACCCGCCTCCAAAAGGGTGACGCGGGAACCGAGTAGGCCTTGCAACATATCGCTGACCAGGGGGTAGTGGGTGCAACCCAATACCAGCTGGTCCACTTCACCGGGCTGCCGCCCGAAATTGCCCATTGCGCGCACATACGTCTCACACAGTGCTTGCGTAGTCCGGTCGTCGCCGTTTTCAATGGCTGCGGCCAAGCCGTCGCAGGCTTGCACCACAAACTCCGCCTGGCCTTGCAGGCTATCGCGCAGCGTCTTGAATTTGGCGCTTTGGAGCGTGCTGCGGGTGGCCATCACGCCGACCCGCTTGGTCTGGCTGGCCGCTGCCGCCGGTTTGAGCGCCGGTTCAATGCCCACCATGGGCAGGGTCGGCCAGCGCGCTCGCAGCATCTGGATGGCCGCCGCCGTGGCCGTGTTGCAGGCCACCACCAGAGCCTTGACCCCGTGCTGCGTTATCAGGTAATCCGCCACGCGCAGGGCGCGGGCGCTTACGTAATCGTCCGTGCGCTCACCATAGGGCGCGTGGGCCGCGTCGGACAGGTAAACAAAGTCTTCCTGCGGCAGTTCAGCGCGCAGGGCGCGCAGCACGCTCAAGCCGCCCACACCGCTGTCAAAGACCCCGATCGGGGCTGCGGCTTGCGATGCGCTGCGCAAGGGTACGGCCCTCAGGCGGTGGTCAGGGGAATGGACTTGAACTCGCCGCTGGCGATGCGTTCTCTCCAGATCGCCGGGCCGGTGATATGTGCGCTGGTGCCGCCAGCGTCGACCGCCACGGTGACTGGCATATCGACCACATCAAATTCGTAAATCGCTTCCATACCTAAGTCGGCAAAGCCCAACACGCGGGCGTGCTTGATAGCTTTGCTCACCAAATACGCCGCGCCGCCCACGGCCATCAAATAGGCGCTGTGGTGTTTTTTGATGGCCTCGATGGCGACCGGGCCGCGTTCGGCTTTGCCCACCATGGCGATCAAGCCGGTTTGCGCCAGCATCATCTCGGTAAAGCCGTCCATGCGGGTGGCGGTGGTCGGACCGGCCGGGCCGACGGCCTCGCCAGCAATCGGGTCTACCGGGCCAACGTAATAAATCACCCGGTTCTTGAAGTCCACCGGCAGCGGCTCGCCTTTGGCCAGAAGGCCTTGGATGCGTTTGTGCGCCGCGTCACGCCCGGTCAGCATCTTGCCGCTGAGCAACAGCGTCTGGCCGGGTTTCCAGCTGGCCACTATGGCAGGCGTGAGGGTGTTGAGGTCGACGCGCTGGCTCTTCTGGGTATCGGGCGTCCAGTTGACTTGCGGCCACAGGTCCAGTGAGGGTGGCTCCAGGTACACCGGGCCGCTGCCGTCCATCACAAAATGCGCATGCCGGGTGGCGGCGCAGTTGGGGATCATGGCCACCGGCTTGCTGGCCGCATGGGTGGGGTAGAGCTTGATTTTCACATCCAAAACCGTGGTCAAACCGCCCAGTCCTTGTGCACCAATTCCCAGGGCGTTGACTTTTTCATACAGCTCCAGGCGCATGTTCTCGACCTGCGTGAGGGCTGCGCCACTGCTGGACTTGGCTTGCAGTTCGTACATGTCCAGGTCGTCCATCAGACTTTCTTTGGCCATCAGCGCGGCTTTCTCCGCGGTGCCGCCAATGCCAATGCCGAGCATGCCCGGCGGGCACCAGCCCGCGCCCATGGTGGGCACGGTTTTGAGCACCCAGTCGACCACCGAGTCGCCGGGGTTCAGCATGACCAGCTTGCTTTTGTTCTCGCTGCCGCCGCCTTTGGCCGCCACGGTCACTTCCAGTTTGTCGCCCGGCACCAACTCGGTGAAGATCACGGCAGGCGTGTTGTCCTGGGTGTTTTTGCGCAGGAATTCGGGGTCGGCCACCACGCTGGCGCGCAAGGTATTGCCAGGGTGTTGGTAGGCGCGGCGCACGCCTTCGTTGATGGCGTCATCCAGGCTGCCGCTAAAGCCTTCCCAGCGCACATCCATGCCGACTTTCAGGAAGACGTTGACGATGCCGGTGTCCTGGCACATGGGCCGGTGCCCGGTCGCGCTCATCTTGCTGTTGGTCAGAATCTGCGCGATGGCGTCTTTGGCGGCCGGGCTTTGCTCGCGGGCGTAGGCACGCGCCAGGTGGGCAATGTAGTCGGCAGGGTGGTAGTAGCTGATGTACTGCAGCGCGGCGGCAACGGATTCGACCAGGTCGGCTTGGCGTATGGTGGTGCTCATGGGTGTAAATTTGCGCGGTTTGCGCATGGACTGGGGTGGGATGAGTGTAGCCAAGGCCCCCGGCGGGCCATCTGCGGGCTATCTCCGGGCTAGTCAGTCGTTTGTAAGTGCAGACTACGACCATCCGCGCCATAAATTTATTCGAGGAGAGACATCGGTGAGCACTTCAACATCTGCGATTGAATCGGTTCTGGTCGAGAACCGGGTCTTCCATCCCCAGCCGGCCGTGGTCGCTGCCGCCCGGATTTCCGGCATGGACAGCTACAACGCCATGTGCGCAAGCGCCGAGGCCGATCTGGAAGGTTTCTGGGCCGCCCTGGCGCGCGACAACCTGGTCTGGAACAAACCGTTCACCCGCACCCTGGACGAATCCAACGCGCCTTTTTACCGCTGGTTCGACGACGGCCATCTGAACGCCAGCGCCAATTGCCTGGACCGGCACATGGGCACGCCGGTCGAAAACAAGACCGCCATCATCTTTGAAGCCGACGACGGCACCGTCAACCGCGTCAGCTACAAAGAGTTGCTGACCCGGGTGAGCCAGTTCGCCAACGCGCTCACTGCCTGTGGCGTACACAGCGGCGACCGCGTGCTGATTTACATGCCCATGACCGTCGAAGGCGTGATTGCCATGCAGGCCTGCGCCCGCATCGGCGCCACCCACAGCGTGGTGTTCGGCGGTTTTTCCGCCAAGGCTTTGAATGAGCGCATCATTGACGCGGGTGCGGTCGCTGTCATCACCGCCAACTTCCAGATGCGCGGCGGCAAAGAGCTGCCCCTTAAAGCCATTGTCGACGAAGGTTTGGCGATGGGCGGTTGCGACACGATCAAGCACGTGCTGGTCTATGAGCGCACCGCCACAGCCTGCAATATGGTTGCCGGACGCGACAAGACCTTTGCCCAGGCACTGGCCGGCCAGAGCACCGACTGTCCGCCGGTGGCCGTGGACGCCGAGCATCCGCTGTTCATCCTCTACACCTCCGGCTCCACCGGCAAGCCCAAGGGCGTGCAGCATTCCACCGCCGGCTATTTGCTGTGGGCCAAGCTGACCATGGACTGGACCTTTGACCTGCAGCCCAGCGATATTTTCTGGTGCACCGCCGATATCGGCTGGATCACCGGCCACACCTATGTGGCCTACGGCCCGCTGGCCGCGGGTGCCACGCAAATCATTTTTGAAGGCGTGCCCACTTTCCCCAATGCCGGGCGCTTCTGGCAGATGATTGAGCGCCACAAGTGCTCCATTTTTTACACCGCGCCGACCGCCATCCGTTCGCTGATCAAAGCGGCCGAGTCCGATGCCGCAGTGCACCCCGCGCGCTCGAATTTGAGCAGCTTGCGCATCCTGGGCTCGGTGGGCGAGCCGATCAACCCGGAGGCCTGGATGTGGTACCACAAGCACGTGGGCGGCGAGCGCTGCCCGATTGTTGACACCTTCTGGCAGACCGAAACTGGCGGCCACATGATCACGCCGCTGCCCGGTGCCACGCCCCTGGTGCCGGGTAGCTGTACGCTGCCGCTGCCCGGCATCATGGCCGCCATCGTGGATGAGGTGGGCAATCCCATACCCAACGGAACCGGCGGCATTTTGGTGGTCAAGCGCCCCTGGCCATCGATGATCCGTACCATCTGGAACGACCCCGAACGCTTCAAGAAAAGCTATTTCCCCGAAGAAATGGGCGGCACGATGTACCTGGCCGGCGACGGCGCAGTGCGCAGCGCCGACCGGGGTTATTTCCGCATTACCGGCCGCATCGACGACGTGCTCAACGTCTCAGGCCACCGCATGGGCACCATGGAAATCGAATCCGCTTTGGTCTCCAAGACCGACCTGGTGGCCGAGGCGGCTGTGGTGGGCCGCCCTGACGCCCTGACCGGCGAGGCGATTTGCGCCTTTGTGGTGCTCAAGCGGTCCCGCCCCACAGGCGATGAAGCCAAAGCAATCGCCAAAGAATTGCGCGACTGGGTCGCCAAAGAAATCGGGCCGATTGCCAAGCCCAAGGACATCCGCTTTGGCGAGAACCTCCCCAAGACCCGCAGCGGCAAGATCATGCGCCGTCTGCTGCGTTCACTGGCCAAAGGCGAAGCGATCACCCAGGACACCTCGACCCTGGAAAACCCGGCCATCCTGGACCAGTTGGGCCAGGCCTACTGATGCAGGGCTAGCCCCCGGTCGGGCTGCGCCTGCAGCCCTGCTTGGTGGCAGTCCTGCTCCCGGTCTTTGCGGTTTATTGCGCCGGTGCTGCCGCAGGAGCCGGAGCCGCGGCATCTGGAAGCTCCACTTCTTCCACTATCTCTTCCAGCGGGTTGGGCACCGGTGCCTTCGGCGGATTCAGAAAATTGTTGATCTGTTGGTCCATCTGGGCGAGTGCGTTTTTCACCATGCCCGCATCCAGCGACTTGTCGCTGATTTTGAGCAAGCCGTCCTGGTAGCTGTACGCAGCCTTGACCCCGCCTGGAACTTTTTCAGCAAAGCCGCTGGTCAGCGCCATGTCGATCTGGCTCGGATTCAGCAAGGTGCCCGTCACCGTGAGCTGGCCTGAAGAGCGCAGGTATTTTTCCAAGGCAATTGGGCCGCCGCTGGCCGGCAGCAGCTCCAGCATCAGGTTGGCGCTGACCTGGCCCCCTTCGCCACTGCCTTTGAGCGCCGGGATACCAATCGACATGCCGCTGGTCAATAGCGTCTCAACCGCTTTACGAACCCGCTGCGATTCGTCAGCCGTCATATTGTTAAACCCGCAACTTGCTTTGCCGATTTCCAGCAATGCGCGCATGCTGGGCGCATGCAAGCCGCCAATACTGGCCTCCAGCACCAGGTCATTGAGCGACTGGCCTGAGACTTTGAGTACTTTTACGGACTCGCTCACCTTGGTACTGAGCCGGTCATTGGTTTCGCTGGTTTCGCTGCTAACCAACAGACCTTGGATGGAAACCGATGCAGTGCTGATGCCCTCAACGCCCAGGGCAATGGTGCCGGTCCCCAAATTGCGGTCCTTCAAATCCATGTTCAGGCTGAGGCCTTTCATGTCCAATGCGTCACCTTTGCCACGGGCCACGAAGCTGCTGAGGTTCCAGATGAATTGTGCGGCGCGGGCGTCGGCGGTCAAGGAACCCTTGGATGGCGTGACCTGAAAAGTCACACCATCGTTGGAGAAGTTCAGCTCGGGCAGATCCATGTCAGTCTTGACCAGACCGCTGTAACCCAGCGCGCCGGTGCCGCTGAGTTTCTTGCCTGGGCCGATGACTTTTTCAATCGCCGCAGCCGTCGTGCCCTGCGGCAACACCGACCATTCAAATTGCATCACACCGTGGATGGAAGGCAGATGGCTGACAGCGTACTCGACTGAAAAGCTGGAGGGGTCCTGGCTGGTGTCCGCATCGCAGCTGTCGCGCAATTGGAACTCTATCGTTCCGGTGGACTTGAAGAGCCCCGCTTGGTGCGCAAGCTTGTGCACCACCAAATCGCCCGTACGCGAAGCGTCGGCAAAAGCGGCGAGTTCCGTATCCAGCGTTCGGGATGAATACCAGGGCACGGCCAAACCCGCCAGTGCAAGCAAGCCCAGCACGGCGGCCACGGCATAGTGTTTCAAGGAAGTCATGTGGTTTACCTTTCAATTGTTGTTGGTTCCCGCCGGTTGGCGGGCCAATGCCAGATCCGCTTCAATAGTCGTCCAGCACCGCGCCTTTGCTGGCGGTGGAGGCATTGAACGCGAACTTGGCTTGCACCCCACGCATATAGCGGGGCGCGGGCGCGGTCCACGCCGCACGGCGGCGGGCGATTTCATCATCGGGCACATGGAGTTGCAGCAGCAAGGCGTGCGCGTCGATGGTGATCGAATCACCCTCGTGGATCAGCGCAATGGTGCCGCCGACGGCCGCTTCGGGCGCCACATGGCCGACCACCATGCCCCAGGTGCCGCCCGAGAAGCGTCCGTCGGTGATCAGGCCCACGCTCTCGCCCAGGCCCGCGCCGATCAGCGCACCGGTGGGGGCGAGCATTTCGGGCATGCCGGGGCCGCCTTTGGGGCCGAGGTAGCGCAAAACCATCACGTCGCCGGCCACAATTTTTCCGGCCAGGATGGCTTTGAGCGCAGACTGTTCATCGTCAAACACCCGCGCCGGCCCGGTCATTACCGGCTTTTTCAGGCCGGTGATTTTGGCCACGCAACCTTCGGGCGACAAATTGCCTTTGAGGATGGCCAGATGGCCTTGGGCGTACATGGGCTTGTTGATCGGGCGGATCACGTCCTGGTCGGCGCGCGGTGCATCGGGGATGTCCTGTAGCACCTCGGCAATGGTTTGCCCGGTAATCGTCAGGCAGTCGCCGTGCAGCAAACCGGCCACCAGCAGGGTTTTCATCACCTGCGGAATGCCACCCGCGCGGTGCAAGTCCACCGCCAGGTACTTGCCGCTGGGTTTCAGGTCGCAGAGCACCGGCGTTTTGACCCGCACGCGCTCAAAGTCTTCGATGGTCCACTCCACACCCGCCGCGTGGGCAATCGCCAGAAAATGCAGCACCGCGTTGGTTGAACCACCGGTTGCCATGATCACCGCAACCGCGTTCTCGATCGATTTGCGCGTCACGATGTCGCGCGGTTTGATGTCTTTTTTGATCGCCTCGATCAGCACCTGCGCCGAAGCCTTGGCCGAGTTCAATTTTTCATCGTGCGGATTGGCCATGGTGCTGGAATAAATCAGCGAGATGCCCAGCGCCTCAAAAGCGCTGGACATGGTGTTGGCGGTGTACATGCCGCCGCAGGAGCCGGGGCCGGGGATCGCGCGCTGCTCAATTTCGTGCAGATCGAAGTCGCTCAGATTGCCCGCCGCGTTTTGGCCCACGGCCTCAAACACGCTGACGATATTGAGGTCTTGCCCTTTGTAAGAGCCCGGCAGAATGGTTCCGCCGTACACATAAATTGCTGGCACATTAGCCCGCAGCATGCCCATGAGGCCGCCTGGCATGTTTTTGTCGCAGCCGCCAATGACCACCACGCCGTCCATCCACTGGCCCTGCACGCAGGTCTCAATGCAGTCAGAAATCACCTCGCGGCTGACCAGGCTGTATTTCATGCCCTCGGTGCCCATGGCCATGCCGTCGGAGATGGTGGGTGTGCCAAATACCTGCGCGTTGCCACCGGCCTCCTCGATGCCGGCGATGGCTGCGTCCGCCAGTTTTTGCAAACCACTGTTGCAAGGTGTGATGGTGCTGTGTCCGTTGGCCACGCCGACCATGGGCTTTTTGAAGTCTGATTCTTGGTAGCCCATGGCGTAGTACATAGACCGGTTGGGCGCGCGCGATTTGCCCTCGGTGATGTTGGCGCTGCGGCGGTTGATGGGCAGGAGGGGGGGGGTGGTGTCGGTCATGGTGGTGCGGCAGGGCCGGGTTGTGAAAGCGGGGATGCAGGACATTTTACGAGCCGTGGTGGGTGCCGCCCGCCGTCTGCCGGGATGCGCGCGGGCACAATAGCCCCATGCTGATCCATCCGCAAATTGACCCTGTTGCTCTGCAAATCGGCCCCCTGGCGGTGCATTGGTACGGATTGACCTACCTGGCCGCCTTCGGGCTGTTTGTGCTGCTGGGTCGGCTTCGGCTGCGGCATCCACCGTACAGGGACATGCTGCCCGATCGGGCCTGGACATCGGGCGACGTGGAAGATTTTTTGTTTTGGGGCGTGCTCGGCGTGGTGCTGGGCGGGCGCATCGGCTACTGCCTTTTTTACCAACCCGCGTATTACGCCGCCAACCCGCTGGAAATTCTGGCCGTCTGGAAGGGCGGCATGGCGTTTCACGGGGGACTGCTGGGCGTGATCCTGGCGATGGCCGGTTTTGCCATCGCGCGGGGCCGCTCTTTCTGGGAGGTGGCGGACTTTGTTGCCCCTTGTGTCCCGACCGGCCTGGCCTGTGGCCGCTTGGGTAATTTCATCAATGGTGAGTTATGGGGCCGGGTGGCACCGGCCGATCTCCCTTGGGGCATGGTGTTCGCCGGAGCCGGAGATTTGCCTCGCCATCCCTCGCAGGCTTACCAGTTGCTGCTGGAGGGCTTATTGCTTTTTGTGCTGCTGTGGTGGTACGCGCGTAGCGGCCCCGCGCGCGGGCGGTTGGCAGCGGCGTTTTTGGTGGGGTACGGGGTTTTGCGCTTCGCGGTAGAGTTCTTCCGCGAACCCGATGCCCATCTGGGTTTGCTGGGACTGGGCTTGAGCATGGGGCAGTGGCTGTGTGTGCCCATGGTGTTGGCCGGTGTGGTGTTGTGGTTGTGGGCTGGCCGCGTCCGGTCGGCGGCCGCATGACGTCTGTGGAAGCAAAGCCAAATATGAATTTGTTTGTGGCCTTGCGGGCGGCTTTCCCCGCCGATATGGACACGGTTGCGGTGCAAACCGAAGAAGGCCTGGCTTACACCTGGCGTGACCTGGATCGGGCCACCGCGATGGTGGCCAATTTGCTCGATTCCCTGGACCTGCCGCCCGGCTCCCGGGTGGCCGTGCAGGTGGAAAAATCGGTGGAGGCCATGGTGGTGTACCTGGCCACTTTGCGCGCCGGCTTGGTGTATCTGCCCTTGAATACGGCCTACCAAAGCGCCGAACTCGATTACTTCATCGAAAACGCCGCTCCTGCCGTGGTGGTCTGCGCATCAGAGCGCTTTGGCGCGATCAGCAAGCAGGCTTTTGCGCGTGGCGTGCAGTATGTTTTCACCCTCAATGAGGACCGTACCGGCAGCCTGTTGGAACGCGCGGCGCAGCACAGTGACGTGCACCAGCCCGCCGCGCGAGCGCCCCAGGACTTGGCTGCCATTTTGTACACCAGCGGTACCACGGGCCGCAGCAAAGGCGCGATGCTCAGCCACGGTAATTTGCTCAGCAATGCGCAGGTGCTCAAAGACTATTGGGGCTGGCAGCGCGGCGACGTGCTGATCCACGCCCTACCCATCTTCCATGTCCATGGTCTGTTTGTGGCCATCCATGGCGCGCTGCTCAATGGCAGCAAGATGCTGTGGATGGACCGCTTTGAGCCGCGCCGGGCGATTGCCCTGATGGCCCAGGCCACCATTTTCATGGGCGTGCCCACGCTGTACACCCGCATGCTCAGCGAGTCCGCTTTGGACCGCAAGGCCGCTGCGGGCATGCGCCTCTTTATTGCCGGATCGGCACCCTTGTTGCTCGATACCTTTGAGGCGTGGCAAAAACGCACCGGCCACACCATTTTGGAGCGCTACGGCATGAGCGAGACCCTGATGCTGACCTCCAACCCCTACCTGCCAAACGGCATCGGCAAACCCACTGCCCGCCGGGGTGGCACCGTGGGCCTGCCCCTGCCGGGTTTGCGTTTGCGCGTTGGCGGTGTGGACGGCCAAGTCCTGCCTACCGGGGAGGTCGGTGGTATCGAGGTCAGCGGGCCCAGCGTTTTCTCGGGCTACTGGCGTATGCCAGAGAAGACCGCCGAAGAATTCACCGCCGACGGCTTCTTCAAAACGGGTGATGTGGGCTTGATCGACGCCCAGGGTTTTGTCAGCATCGTCGGGCGCAGCAAGGACTTGTACATCAGCGGTGGATACAACGTGTACCCCGCTGAAATCGAGGGCTTCATGAATGCCCTGCCCGGCGTGGCCGAGACCGCCATCGTGGGTGTGCCGGATCCGGATTTTGGCGAGGTCGGTGTAGCCGTGGTGATTGCCAAGTCCGGCGTGCAATTGCAAGCCGCAGACTTGCTAGCCCAGCTCAAGACCCAGGTCGCGCGGTTCAAAGTGCCCAAGCGCTGCTATGTGGTGGCCGAACTGCCCCGCAACGCCATGGGCAAAGTGCAGAAAAACCTGTTGCGCGCGCGCTATGCGTCCGCCGATGGCGATACCGTTTGACCGGCGAAACCTACTATGAAGCAAAACGTTCTGATCGTCGATGACACCGCGCTCAATCTGAGCCTGCTGGTCAAAATTGCCAACCAACTCGAGGGCTGCGAAGCCCGTGGCTTCACCGACCCGGTGGCGGCCTTGGAATGGGTGGAGAACAACCCGCTGGGTTTGATCGTGGTCGATTACATGATGCCCGAACTCAATGGCCTGCAGTTCATTGCCCGTGTCCGCCGCCTGCCTGCTACCCAGGACACGCCCATCGTGATGATTACCGCCAACGAAGACAAAGGTATTTGCTACGAGGCCCTGGAAACCGGTGCCAGCGACTTTCTGGCCAAGCCGCTGGACCCCTTGGAATTTTTGGCCCGCGCCAAGCACATGTTGGCGCTCAGCGCGGCGCGGCATGAATTGGCCGACAGGGCCGCTTGGCTGGCTGCCGAAGTGGAGCGGGCAACCGCCGATATCCGCTCGCGCGAACGCGAGACGTTGATGTACCTGGCCAAGGTTGCCGAATACCGCGATGGAACCACATCCAGCCATATCCAGCGCATGGCCCGCTACGCCCAGTTGATTGCCAAGGGTCTGGGCCTTGACGCCGCGCAGCAGGAACTGCTCTTGGACGCATCCCCCATGCACGACATCGGCAAAGTGGCTATTCCCGACCGCATCCTGCTCAAAGCCGGGCAATTGGAGCCTGACGAATTTGAGGTCATGAAGTGCCATCCCACCTACGGCTACGAACTGCTGCGTAACAGCCAGTCACGCGTGCTGCAGGCGGGGGCCGAAATCGCCCACAGCCACCATGAAAAATTTGATGGCTCCGGCTACCCGCAAGGGCTGGCGGGTGAGGCGATTCCCCTAAGTGGCCGTATCGTCG
>Ga0209651_1000409_pt1 | contig 15286 bp, 4 predicted proteins | sample LauGreFBDMM110SN_2_FD_188216 | JGI IMG/M metagenome (GOLD analysis project Ga0209651, IMG submission 188216) | Freshwater lake microbial communities from Lake Michigan, USA - Fa13.BD.MM110.SN (SPAdes) (version 2) | ecosystem: Environmental > Aquatic > Freshwater > Lake | place: Lake Michigan, USA... | reverse complement strand
AATTGCTTCTGATTTGTTTACGGTTCAGACGAGTGTTGGTGCTGGCGCATTCAGTATGAGTGATGGCACAGTTCAAGCACCAGCACTATTTTTTACAAATGCTACAGATGTAGGTGTCTTCAGAGGAGGATCAAAATCATTATATATTGCTGCCGAAGGAAAATCCGTAGCATCTTTTGATAAGTTAAATCTAACATCATTACAAAATTTCAGAACTTTAGTTTCTTCTATTCCTACAGGAGTGGGAGGAATTACTGTATCTAATGCAGGATCTGGATATAATGGAGGTACTTTTTCCAGTGTTGCTTTAACTGGTGGATCTGGAACAGGTGCAAAAATATCTCTTACCATTGTACCAATTACAGGAACAATAACTAATGGTGGTACTGGTTACGTTGGTGGAAGTTATGTTGATGTAACAATGACTGGTGGATCTGGTACTGGAGCAAAAGGAATATTAACAGTACGACCATTTACAGGAAGCATCCAATCTGGTGGTAGTGGAGGAAATATCGGAGCAAATCAATCTCAAGTTTTCACTAATGTTTCGTTAACTGGTGGTACTGGTAACTCAATGCAAGCTGATATTACTGTTAGTGTTGCTGGTCCTGTTACTGCTGTTACTGGTGTTGCTATCGTAAATCAAGGATCTGGTTACACGCAAGGAAATGTTTTAACAGCTACTTCTAATGCTATTGGAGGAGTAAGTGGATTTCAATATGTTATTAATGGAGTTGGTAATGTAACAGAAATCAGTATTTTAAACGGAGGAAACAACGCATATACTGTTGGTAATACTTTATCTGTAAATAATTCCAGTTTAGGTGGTACTGGTTCTGGGTTTGTGTTTACAATTACTGCTGTTGGTTCCGCATCTAATGTAATAGTTTCAGAAGGTGGAGACGGGTATCTAGTAGGAGACAATTTGTCGGTATCAAATAGTGAATTTGCATCCACTGATACGTATTATGTCAAGATGTATCTCACTCAATTATTAACATTTAGTGGTACACTACCCACAGCAAATTTCAATGTTGGGCAAACATTAACGTATAATGGGTTAACAAAAACTATTGTAAAAAAATATACTTCTGGTAGTAACGTAGAGGCAGTAATTATTCAAGTAGATGTTAATAACTTAGATTATAGCGCAGGTCTCAGTGCAACATGTAATGGTTCAACTGCTGTTGTATCTTCTATAGAAACTGCTTTAAATTATTATTTTACCGAACCAAATGCTGCTTCTACATCACCTTATACAAATCTTCCAAATTTTACTTTTAAGAAAAATAGAAGATATGTTTTTAATCAACAAGATTTTAGTAATAACACTCACCCATTAAGATTTAGTACGACCAGAGATGGGTGGCATACTGTTCTCAGCGGGCAAGGAGCTCAAACAGTTTATGGAGCAGAATATGCTGGATTGGGAGTAAATTATGCTTATGGTGCTAGTATTATTTCAATAGTTCCAAATGATACTACCCCAACAACATTATATTATTACTGTGGTAATGGTAACGATCAAGCACACTTAGACGAAGGTGGTTATAATAATAGAGAAGGGACTATTACTATTAGTGGCAGTGATCCATTAAGTGGTAGCGGAATACTAATTAATGTTGGTAGTATAAATTCTGCTAGTAATATTGTATTGAATAAAGATGGATCTGCTGTAGTAGGAAGTTTAACAGCTGGATCGGGAACTTTTACTGGTGCAGTATCAGCAACATCTTTATCCACAACGGGAAATCTTTCTGTAAATACTACTAAATTTACTGTTGCTTCTTCTACTGGAAATACTTATATTGATGGATCATTAACTGTAAATGGAGAATTAGCATTCTTAGGTGATGCTGCTTTAGGAGAAACTTTATATGTTGATTCTACAAATAATAAAGTATCTATCAATAGAGATCCAGCAGTAACTGCTTTAACTTATGATCTAGAAATTGTTGGTAGTTTGTATAATAATGGAGATGTTACCTTAGCAGAAACAAGTGGTAAAGTAGTAAAAATAGGAACTGGATTATCAGGAACAGAAAAATTACAAGTTGGTGGATCTATAGTATTAACTTCAAAATATATTGCTCCATCAACTAGTAGTAAAACAGTACCAGTTTATACGTTTGCTTCTAATTTGAGAACAGGTTTATCGTCCAATTCTGTGGATAAAACAATATCTATTATTGGCGAAAGCGGAGAAATTATTAAATTTGCTCCCTCAATTATTACAAATTACAGAAATACAAATTTTGATTCATTAATCATCACAGAAACAGAACTTATTAATGGTTCTGGATACACTAATGGTAGTTACTCTGGAGTTTTGTTAGGAGGTGGAACTGGTTCTGGTATCGTAGCAAATCTAATAGTTGCTTTTACTTTGCCAATTGGTGCTATTCTTACAGTTGGTTCTGTTTCTTCTCCAGATGTTACTAGAGTAGCAGCAACATATGCTGTCACAACATTTACAACTAATGGTTCTGGAAAATTAGCAACATTTAGTGTGGTAATTAATGGTTCTGGGGCAGCTACAGTATCAGTAACATCAGGTGGTTCTGGATATGTAGTTGGAGATACTATTACAGTTGCTGGCGGTACATTTGCTGCGCCAGGTTCATTGACACCACCAGCAGATTTAACCTTTAGTGTTGCGTCATTGACAGCAAATCCTGGTGCAGGATATACAGATGGAACATATGATAATGTCGCATTTACAACTACTGGGTCTGGAGTTGGAGCTCAGGGAACCGTAGTCATAACTGGCGGTAAAGTTACTAATGTTGTGACAACAATTTCTGGATCTGGATATCAGGTAAATGACACTATTAGTTTTGTATACACTTCTTTAACTGCTATTGTCAGTGGAACATCAACAACTTCAGTAGCACCTACTACAGTAGCATCATTGAAAGTAGGTGCTTTAGGTGGCGTAACAAAAGTAACTATCGCCAATTATGGAGAAGGATACATTAATGGAGATTTATTAAACTTTAATTTTGTTCCAGGAACACCAACAATTCCAGCACAATTGTTAGTGAAAAGTACTTCCACAACAACCAACATTACTATCAACAAAGATACAGGATTGATAACAACTCAATCTTTGAGAACCTTAGGTTCTGGAATTCTTGTAGATAATAACCTATCTATTGATGGTGTTACTATTTCGTCAACTCAAAATGAAGATATTGTTATTGCTCCTGGTGCTTCATCTAAACTTCTTTCAGTTTCTGGAACTGGTGGAGTAAAACTTCCAGTTGGAAACTCTACCAATAGACCATCGGCAAACACAGCTGGTATTGTTAGATATAACACACAAACATCTCAGTATGAAGGATCTAATGGAATAAACTTTATTTCTCTCGGTGGAGTAAGAGACGTTGATGGAAATACTTATATTTTAGCAGAAGAAACTGTAGGTGCTAATGATAATATTTTATATTTTGTTAATGATAATTACAACTCCGCAAGATTAAGTAGAACAGAGTTAGAACTCACAACAGCAAATAAAATTTCTTCTAAAGATACAGATGGCAAGTTTGCTTGGAAAGCAAGCACCGCATATCTTCTAAATGCTTATGTTTATTATGGAGATAACATTTATCAGGTAACAACAGCAGGAACTACATCAACACAAGCACCATCACATACATCTGGTTCAGTAACAGATGGAACAGCAGTTTTATTATACGTTAGTAATTCATATGCTAATTTAGAAATCAAAGCAGATGAGTTAAAGGTTGGTGTTGTATTAAATGTTAATGATAAGTTAAAGTTATATTCATACAATACAACTGATTTTATTTTAGAAAATCAAATCAATACATTCCAGTTCGCATTTGGTAATGTTCTTGGTGTACCAGATACTTTCTTAACATTAGACACTACTGGTACTTTAAAAATCAACAGAAATTATGATACTTCTAGCGCGGTAGATAATCAGATTATCTTAGATAAGACACTTAAATATATTGAATTGGATGATGTTATTTTAGCAACTGCCGATTCAACTTTAATAAAGGGAACAAACAATACAGGAGCAACCACCATTTATAACCCAACAAACCACAAAGGAGCTAAGGTTGTAGTGATTGCTGATAACACCACAACTGGTGATAGACACATTGTTGAATATAATGTGATTCACAAAAACTCAAATATATATGTGAATGAATATGGTAATTTAGATACTGGAACTGAACAATTTACGGCAGCATTTGATTTTGATGGTTCTGGAAATATTCGTGCTACATATACATTAAATGCTGGTGTTGCCACAGGTAACAACGTCGTGATTACCACTACCAAAACTCAAATCAAGAAGTAATAAAAGATGGCAACTACTATCAAAACTTTTAATTCGGAAGGTGGGTTTGGTGTAAATCAAGTCACACTTGTTACTGATAAATTAGATATTCAAAATGTCAATTCATTCAATTTAAAAAATTCTAACTATACTGATGCTTCTAAAACTGATTATATTCTTCGTGGATTGAATACATCAGTTCTAACTTTAGACGGAACTTTTTCAATTTTATTGGCATCCAACACAATTAATTTTATCACTGGATATATTGTTGCTGTTAATTCTACTGGTGTGGGTCACTATTCTGTTAAAATTGAATCAGCAGTAACTTGTAGTGCTGCTGGAGATGTTCAAGTATTATCAGAAATTTTTACCACTATTAAAGATAGTGTCCCAAGTGGTCAAACTTGGTCGGTTGCTAGCTATGATGCTGGATCAGTAAACCAATTTAGTTATACTACAACAAGAGGTGGTACAACTGATACTATTAAGTGGATTGCTAACACTCAAGTAGTGTCAGTTTCTTGGACATAAGACTAAATAATACAGAAGAAATACAAAACGCTAGAGGCATTGCGAGAAAATGAGTTTAGAATTTAATGCTGACAAGCAGATAATCAAATCAACAAATCCTCAACTTATTGGTAGTGGTGATCTCACTATCCGATCTGGTAGTGGCTCGGATGAAAAGGAAGTTTTTAGAGTTCAATTAGATCCAACTACCAAACTTCCTCGTATTGGTGTTAATAGAACTGGTCAAAAGATTGAGAGAATCACAATCAATACTGGGTTTAATGGTAGTGGATATACCACACAACCATCTGTTTTAATTGGAGCTCCAAATAGTGCGAGTGGAATACAGGCACAAGCATCTGCTATTATTTCTTCAGGATCTGTAGTTGCTATTGTTGTTGATAATTTCGGTTCTGGTTATACTTCTGCTCCATCTGTAACTATTACTGGTGGTAATGGCAACGGTGCAGCAGCTACAGCATTTTTAGATACAGTAGATTTTGAATTAGATGTTAATGGTGCTATTAGAACATCTACCTCAATTATTTCCGATACTGCTAGAATTTTAAACCTTGATATTGAAAATTTTGTAACTCCAGATGCTAAGTTTCGTGCTCCATCATTAAAAACCTATGCCAATAATACTGGCGTTTTGTGGGCTCCATCAACATCAGCAAGCATCAAAGCTGTTTTGTATTATGGAAATAATATTTACCAAGCATTAAATACTGGTATCACTGGTAGCATTCCGCCATTTCATGTTGATGGTACAGTAACTAATGGCACAGTAAGTTTCAAACATATTGGTTATAGAGTATCCAGTCCCGAACTTAAAAAATATAATGAGGATATGAGTTATCCTCGTTCAATAACTCCTCCATTTGGTGATGATTCAGATAAAATTGCTACTACCGAATACGTTTTAGATCTTGCTACTAATGACGTTGGTGGTCGTGTTTATGCCTCAGCAGAAATCGGTAACGATTCAAATAATGGTAGATCTGCTGCTGCTCCCGTAAGAACTATTAAGAGAGCATGTCAAATTGCTTCTCAGACCAAAGGTATCAAAGAAACTATTATTGTTTCTGGCGGTGAGTACGTAGAAGATAACCCAATTTCTATTCCAGCTGATTGTTCGGTTGCTGGAGACTCTTTGCGTATTGTTATTGTTCGCCCAAACAATCCGAACAAGCACATGTTCAAGTTTGCGGATAAGAATTATATTACTGGTTTAACATTTAGAGACAAGATTGATAGTAATGGAGATCCTATTGCTACTTGGAAATATGCTGCTGTTTTTGATGACAAGCAACGAATTTATTATGATCCAGCAGCTGGGGGCATTTATTCAAGAAGTTTCCCAGTTGGTCATCAAATTTTTGGACCAGCAAAAATTAGAGTTAATTTTCAAACTAACACTGGTGGAACAGCAATTGCTGAAAATGAATATGTAACTGGTGTCAACACTGGTGCTGTTGGTTTAGTTACAGCACGAACATTCATTTCTGGAACTGTAAGCGGTACAGTAGATGTTAAAGTTCTTAGTGGTTCTTTCCAAACGGGAGAAACATTTACATATCCTGGTGATGGTGCTAGATCATGGCAACCAAATACTACTTATACTTTAAACACTATTGTCTACAACGCCACTAATGTTTATTCAGTAACAACTGCTGGTACTTCTGCCACAACTTCACCCACACACACCACTGGTGCACAATCAAACGGAACTGCTGTATTAACTTGGATTCGCAACGTTCACAACTTTATTGCCATTCAAGTAGAATCAATTAGAGCAGAAGGTGAAGTTGTTGATCATATTACCGATTTAACTACATCTCTACCTATCACAAGAGTTGACGGTTCGTTACAAGCAGATCCAACAATTGATGGTATTGTTCTATACACCAATCCACTTGTAGGAAGAACAAATTTTCACAATTTCAAAGAAAATCAAGAAGTTGAAATTTCGGGATTACCAACTTCTTCTCCTGATCTTTCGTCTTTAAATGGCAAACAAAGAATTTATAAAATTATTCGTGATGCTGATGGAAGATCAAGACGTATTGTTCTTTATAAAAAACTAGCAGCATTTACGGATGTTAATTATGTTCCATCAATTGCTAGTGTAAAATCAGCAAACAACTATATTACCTTATCCCTACTAAACTCGCCAAACAAATTTCCACTACCTAATTTTGTATTAAGACGCTATCAAGATGCTTGTAATTTAATTAGAAATAATATTAGTTTCATTACAGATGAAGCATATTTACAAATTCAGGATGAGTTTAGTCCTAACTTCTCAATCACTTCCATTCAGGCAACATCAGGAACAGGTGCTGATGCTGGTTATGTAGTTTTAAGAGTTACAACTACCAGCAATCATGGTTATTATGTTGCTGATAATGTATCAATATTTAAAAATGGTCTAAACAATAATATCAACGGAATATTTGCTGTAACCAATAAAGTAAGTAATACTGTATTTGAAGTTAAATGGTTGGGAGCTATTGCTTCACTTGGTTTAACTTCTGGCAACACATATACTACTGGATCATCACCTGCTTTATCAGCAAGTGCTTATGTTCAACGAGGTTTTAGTAATCCAAGTGAAGTTAAGTGCCGTAGAGATATTGGTCTCATGGTAAATTCTATCATCATGGACCTTGAGTATGGTGGTAACTACAATGTTATTGAAGCTGCTAAAACTTATATAAATGGTACTCAAGTTGGATATGTTAATAACGAAATTTCTGAGACTGTTAGAGCTTTAGAAATTGTTCGTCAACTGTCTGTTCTTGCGATGCGTCGTTGGAGAACAAGAAATGGAGTAATCACCGATCCGTTATATACTCCAGTTTATTCTTCAGTTGCTAGATATTTTGATACTACGGTAACACAAGATACGGCATCTCCAGCATGTGCTGATGTCAAATCTGCTATTGATACACTTGCTTATGTTTTCTCCGAAGTATTAACAAATGATGCTACAGGAACTCAAACTGATGCTGGATATCTAATTGCGAGAAACGCAGATTTAATTGCTTCTGAGGCACTTGGATATGCTAAGGCACTGTATCCTACTCTTGGTTTGACAGCAGATCAAGAAAGAAAATGTAAGAGAGATATTCGTCAAGTTCTTGCTGGATTAAGAAGAGATTTAGTTTTAGGTGGTAATGCTGGCATTGTAACGGCTGCTCAATTATATTTCACTGGTTCTGCTCTGACTGGTCTTCCAGCAAATGAAGTAGCAGCAACTCGTTACGCATTTACAAAAGTCAAAGATTTAGCAATTCAAGCAATTCGCAATTTCACTAATGGCACAGTAGCAACGAGAACCCCTACAGGAGCAACATACAACTCAACAACTGGTGTAGTTACTGTAACTTTTCCAACTCCAACAACTCCTGTTACCACATCTCATAGACTTGCGTTTAAAGAAGGAGCATTGACATTTAGTTGTAATATGGGTAGCGGTGTAGCAAATCACGCTAGCCCCACTGCTAATGATCGTAACTACGGAAAAAGTCTTACTATTACTAATGTAACTACTAGTGGCGGCAATCAAACAATTACGGTTAACGTTGGTGCTGGCGGAACATCCGCAGGAGTTGCCCACACCTTTGTGAGTGCTTTAGCAAATGGAACTATTATAGTTTATGATAGAGTTGCGTTAACATATGAAACTGGAATACCTATATTTGAAGATTGGAATATTCTTCTCTATGGTAGCAATCCATTATGTGCTAACATTGCTTCAGCAATCACAACAGAATTTACTACCTTTGATGGAATATTAGGGGGCGCAGCATTAAGCAATAAGGCAGCAGATGCTCACAATTTAATTATTGCTAATACCAATTTAATTGCTTATGAAGCGTGGGCCGATTACAAATTAGCAAATCCATCGTTCCTTCCTCCAACAGGAAATCCACAAGATTGTATTGATGATTTAATTATATCAATCCCATACATTGCTTATAATGTAAAGTATGGTAGTAATGATCAAGTTTGGGATGCTGCTAATCTTTATGTAACAGGAAATCATGTTGCTGGGGAAGAAGCACCAACTATTGATATCTTCAATCGTGTCAGAGACATGATGATACAAGCTATGAGAAATGAAACCATTACAATTAATGGTACTCATGGTTACACCCAAACCAAAGATTTAACGATAACAGTAGATCCAACTAATCCTACTTGTGCTGGTATTGCTACTTCAATCAGCAATTTGGTTGCTATCATAACAACTGCGGTGCAGAATGATAGTATGACACATGCTACCAGAACTGCGCCTTCGCCAATAACTGCTCCAACCAAAACATACGGCACTCTTTATTCACCAACCATCACATATCCAGATGGTGTGGTATATGATGCCAATACTAAGTATGTCACTCCTAGAGGCGTATGGGATGATCTACCCGCGATTGAAGCATCACCATACATTCAAAACGCTTCTGTTATCTCATTCTTAGGTGGTGGCGGTTGCGAAATTGATGGAGATAAAGTAACCCAACCAAACTCACCTTTCCCAGGTTTGGAACTCAATGGCACAGCATCTTATCCTAATCAGGGTAAGTCAATGGTTGCTGCTCAGTTTACCATCGTTTCGTTTGGTGGAATTGGTTACCGAGTAGTTAATGATGGATACTGCCAGTTGGTTTCTGTATTCGTACTATTCTGTGCTGATGGTGTATATGCTGACAGTGGTGGTTATGCTTCTGTTACAAACGCTGCTACCAACTTTGGTATCTATGCTCTAAGAGCTCGTGGATACAGAAAAGATTCATACGCATTTGATATTGGAACAATTACTAATATCACCACATCAGTTACAGGTAAAACAGAAATTACTGTCAGTGGTTTCGGAAGAAGACCATTTGAACATTATGTTGTTAAAATTGATGGGTATACTAACACTAATGTTAACATTGAATATTTTGTTGAATCAGTACGAGGAGTAACAGTTGGTCCTCCATTTACCGCAACAATTATTCTAAATGAAGGAGCTGATTTCACAAAAACATCCACGGCAGCTGCGGTTGCTAATTCAAATGGAGAATTTGTCGGTAAGACAATTAAATTACATAGACCTTCTATTGTTAACTCATCTGGTCACACTTGGGAATTTGCTGGTTCTGGCACTAGCTATAACGCTCTACCAGAAAATGGTGGTCTTAAAGTTGAAGCATACGAACAAGTTTCTGAAAACTATGGTCGTGTTTATACCTCTGGTACTGACGAACTTGGCGACTTTAAAGTAGGTTACTTTGCTCGTATTGAAAACAGAACTGGTGCTATTACCTTTACAGGTACTGTTACAATTTCAGAAGTTGAGTTCCTCAAACTAAAAGGTGGTGACGTTGTTGTTACTGGATTTGATGCTTCAAATACTCTTGGTGGTGCTTTTTCTACTGACAGTAAACTACCAACACAAAAAGCTGTTAAAGATTATATCTCAAATAATCTTGGTCCGTTCATCAACAAGCCATACTCCACCAATGCCGTTCCTAGGGCGCTTGTAGAACTCACAGACAGCGGTAAGATCTCTATTGACCAGATCCCTGCCCTAAGACCTTTCAACGTCTTCACGGTGGCAAATCAGGCGGCTCGTCTTGCGTTAGAGGGAGCACTTGCTGGTGACATTGCTATTCAGGCAGATACTTCAACATCATTTATTTTGAACAATGACCTAACCAGTTTGTATCTTGGTTTCACTGTAGATACTGCTTTAATATTCACAATTGGCAATATCTTCACTGGTTCTGGATCTAGTGGTCAAATTCAATCCACCGAATATCGTCAAGGTGTAGTTTGGAAAATCAACATCACCAATGCTGGATCTGGTTATACAGTTGCTCCAAATATAACTATCTCTGGTGGTAATCCACAGGGCGGTGCTGTATCGGCAACTGCTACTTGTACGATTGCCAACGGTCAGGTTGTATCAATAACGATTACTGAAAACAATGGATACATTGGTGGTAAAGGATACACCACACAACCTTCAGTAGTATTCACTGGTCCTGGTGGTGCTGGTGTAACTGCTACTGGTTCAGCTCTTCTTGAAAATAGATTGTATGGTGATATTGTCAATAATATTAAGATTGTAGATACTGATGCGGTTACCTCCAGTAACACTCCAACTGGAACAGTTGTTGATATCTCCAGAGTTGTTAACACTTCATCAAAGATCAATAGTAACTGGGTATCACTATCATCCAACCAAATTTCTGCTGATGCTATTACTTCTGGTGTTATTGCTACCACTCGTTTGGCACAGAACTCTTCTGAAGCAAACTCATTTACATTCTTGAGAGGTGATCAATCTTATGCTCCAGTTCTTCAATCACTGAAAGGAACGGAATCAAGATATTTTGCTAAGTTGAATAATGCTGTTTCTTCTGGAGCAAGCACATTTGTATTTACGACAAATGCAAATGTTCTCAAGGGTCATGGTATTGTTAATGATGTTACTGGTATTCCATTAGGAACATTAGTAAACTCTGTTGTTACTGCTGCTGGATTTACTACAGTTCAATTAAACAACCCAGTAACTCAAAATATCTCTTCTGCTACAATCATTCAGTTTACTCGTCCAACATCACCACTGATTATTGATGCTGCTTACACCATAGGAAACTTTATTGATAACATTGTTATTGCTAATGGTGGCAGTGGATTTACAAATGGTTCATATTTTGATGTCACATTATCTGGCGGTACTGGAACAGGATTAAAAGTTAATATCATTGTTTCTGGTAATGCTGTATCTACAGTTACTGTAACGAGTGGTGGTGTTAACTACAATGCCGACTTTAGTGTTTCTTCAGCACCATCTATTATTGGTTCTGGTTCTGGTCTAGTTCTTCTAGCAAAAACAGCAACAACTAACAAAAGTTACGCTAATGCTGCTATTGACGTTAAGAGAGTTGATGATCTAACCATCTCAGCTGACCCATATGGTTCTGCTGGTATTGCTAGATTCCAAAAATCTCAGTTCACTCTAGGTGCTGCTGGCAACGGTTCGGTAACACTCAAGACAGGTGCTGATAGTGGATTGGATGCTGACTTACTTGATGGCGCACAGGGCGCGTATTACTTGAATGCTAGTAATTTAAATGCTGGTACAGTATCGGTTGATCGTATGTCAGGCACATACAATATTTCAATATCTGGTCAGTCTGGTAATACTTTGCGTCTGATTACTTCCACAAACAACCCAACATCTTCACCTTCACCCAACGCATTTTCTGAAGGTATCATTGCTGATACTAGAAACAATACTTCTGATACTTTGGATGATGGTGGCACTAAACACCTTGTTCTTACATTAAGGAATGGTTCATCTGGTTTTGATGCTACCTTTGGTGGTGTTAGACAACTTGCTTTCACTGATAACAATAACTTATGGGTTCGTGGTTCTGGAACTGGTGTCACCACATTTGGTTCATGGGCAAAAATGTGGAATGATTTGAATGATGGTCCTGGAACTGGATTGGATGCTGACAAACTAGACAACCGCCAAGGTACATTCTATCAGAATGCTTACAATATCAACTTTGGTACTTTGAGTGATAACCGTTTACCATCCTATCAAACTCAAAAAAGTTATAATACTGGCGTAAAAGTTCTCACTACAACAAGCAATCCTTATTACGATATTTACATTCCAGGATTTATCTTAACAGTATCTCCATTCCTTGCTGGTCAAAATGTCAACTTATATGATGTCAACTCACAAGGTACTGGAACTATTCTTATCACCAACATTGTTACTTACAATGATGCTGATGATGCGATGGATTACACCATTATCAGTGGTGTTCTACAGACTGGCACATTTAATGGTGCTCAGACAATCGGTACAGCAAGTGATAGAAGAGCATTCCAAGATTATAGCCTCAACTCAAGTGGAACATTTGAAACAGCATCGCTTATAAGTAGCACTGGAACTGCTCTACTTAAGCTTGGTAGAAAGGATACCACAGCATCATCTCCTGCTATCTACTTCAGTAGTAGTGCTGCCGTAGCATCTAACTACAACGTTGCTTTCATTGCTTCTGGTGGTAGCAGCACCGATGGTAGCGGTAACCTCAATATAGTTGCTGGAAACGCAAGTGCTATAACTATCAACAACAACGCTATCTGGAATGCTGGTAACCTAACACCTGCCACAAACAACGTTGCTAGTACCGTTGTTCTTCGTGATGCTTCTGGTAACTTTGCTGCTGGCACAATCACTGCTAGCTTGACTGGTTCTGCTTCTCTCAACGTATTGAAAGCAGGCGATACGATGACAGGTCAGTTGAAGATTGCCTTTAATAGTGGTCTTGGTATTAGTGAGACTGGTGGAACTGGAGCAAGATTGACGATTACTGCTAATGGTGGTAATGCTATCATTTCACAAAATGATAACTCTGCTATCATCTTCCAGACAGATAGTGGTTCTGAAAGAGGAAGATTTAGACCTACTGCTGCTGGTGGTGGATTATCTGTTACTGGTCCGATTGAAGTTAGTGGTGCTGCAAGATTTGGTGGTCAAATTTATATTTCACCAACCAACCTCAATACTCTTAATGGAGCATATGATAACAACTCTGCTGCCGATATGTGGATCAACTATCGTGGATATCAAGATACATTCAATCATTTTAGAAGTTTCAATATTGGTAATGGTAAAGGTGCTAATATTGCGTTTTTTGATGGCGCTACATCCACAGCAAGTATTGGAAATAGTGCGACAGTAACATCCCAATACAGATTGTATGTCAATGGTGCGTTTGCTGCTACCAGCAAGTCATTCAAAATACCTCACCCAACCAAAGAGAACTACGACCTCGTATATGGTTCACTAGAAGGACCAGAACACGCAGTCTATGTTCGTGGTAAGTCATCTGGTGTTATTGAGCTACCAGATTACTGGACTGCTCTAGTTGATGAAAATACCCTTACCGTTCAACTCACTCCAATCGGCAATCATATGTCATGGGTTGAGAAGATTGAAGATAACAAGATCCTTATTGGTGGCGGCGAAGCATTCTACTTCGTTCAAGCTGCTCGTAAAGATATTGAACCACTTGAGGTTGAAGTTGAGTTACCTGTTGAGGAGGAAGTGTAATGGCGATTGGTTATAACACTTTCTCTGTTTCCGATGGTTTAATATTTTGTTTTGATGCCAAAAATGCCAAATCATATTCTGGTTCAGGAACTTCTTTCACCGATATTGGTAGTGCTTTAACAAGTAATTCTGGTAGTTTTGCTTCATACAGTTCTACTCCAGGTCACATTTCTTTTAATGGATCTAATGGTTCTGGTATTCAGTTCCCATCTTCATCTATTCATGATACTCAAACTCCTAGTGTAGAGGTTTGGGTTAGAACAAATGCCCTCTCCCAATTTGGATTTTGGTTTGAAAAAGGAACAGTAAATACTCAGTATTCTTTATTTCAAGAAGGCGGAAATATTGTGTGGCGACACGCTGGAATTTCACAATACACAACTACATCTACTTATATGACTACTGGTGTTTGGTATCAAGTAGTAGGAACTTATACTAGCGGTTCTCGTAAAATTTACATAAATGGTTCTTTAGTAACTTCGGATAATGCCACCCATGGTATCAATACTGGAGGTGCTGGTATTGGTTTGGGTTCTTTTGGTGGAGGTCAAACTGGATATCAATTTAATGGTGATTTAGCAGTAGTTAAAGCATACAACAAAGAACTATCAGCAGCAGAAGTTTTACGAAATTTTAACGCATTCAGAGGGAGGTTTGGAATATAATGGCAAGTTACTCAGGACCAAATATCACATCAGATGGATTGATTTTGTGCATAGACCCAGGAAATCCAAAATCATATATTGGTTCTGGATCTACATCTACAGATATTAGCGGACAGGGGAATAATGGAACTCTAATAAATTCACCTACTTACAGCAGTAACAATGGAGGATATTTAACTTACAACGGTTCTAACCAAAGAATTGATTGTGGAACATTTAGCACTTCGTATCTAACTGTTTCTACTTGGGTATATCGAACATCAACCGCAACTCTACAAGGAATATGCAGAAAGGAACAGGGTTGGGCTGTATCAATATATAATGGAACTCTTCAAGTTGCTATTGGAACGAGTTGGACTTTTTATAATACAGGATATACGATACCTTTAAACACATGGATACATATTGTATATACTTACAGTGGAACTGGAACATCTCAAAATGTTTATATAAATGGAAGTAACATATACAATACAACAGCAGGTTCAGGAGCAATTTCGGCAAATAGCAATTCAGTGAGAATAGGTTTTGATGACAACAACTGGTGGTGGGGTGGCAATATTGGAGAAACACAGATTTACAATAGAGCACTTTCTGCAACAGAAGTTTTGCAAAACTTTAATTCCAATAGAATTAAGTATGGCATATAAATACTCAATAAAGGTC
>Ga0209651_1000408_pt1 | contig 15335 bp, 15 predicted proteins | sample LauGreFBDMM110SN_2_FD_188216 | JGI IMG/M metagenome (GOLD analysis project Ga0209651, IMG submission 188216) | Freshwater lake microbial communities from Lake Michigan, USA - Fa13.BD.MM110.SN (SPAdes) (version 2) | ecosystem: Environmental > Aquatic > Freshwater > Lake | place: Lake Michigan... | reverse complement strand
AATGATGATATTTTCGAATCACGTCTTCGAGTTGGCGAAATAATAAAAAACATGATACGTGAACTCGCGGTTACTGAACTCCGAGATATTTCCTTTTTGACAAACTATATGTTTCATCGTTCTTTATTGTTGCTGGAAAAGAAGAAAAAATTGAAGGAAATTATAGAAAAATATTCTACTCGTCATCAAGACTCCACATAATTATTAATATAAAATATGGACAAGGATTTTTATCATTCTCTCCTTGAAATGTTTGCGTTGGAACCGTACGAGTCTTGGGGTTCCTACAAGATCTTGTTCGGGGATCGGGAATTTGAGTCTGTCGAGATTTTGGCGGAACCCCAAGAATTTTTATTTCATCAATTGGAACACTACGAGATAATCCCTATCATGACATTTAATCAACTACGCGCGTTTGTATTGTATCGTCTTGTCGATAAGCTCGTACATCCGGAAGAATGCATAGAACTCGACCTTACGAAAGAAAATATCCCTGACCTATTGCTTGACGAATCATTTATCAAAGCTTTTGGTAATTTTTTGGAATCACAAACCAAAGCGGTAGTATATACTTCTTTGGAAAGCAAGATTCACAATCGATTCCGACAAGACGGAACCTTGGAAAAAAATTACAAGATTGGTAGTAACCTCAGGAAGGCCAATATGGAATTTCTTAAAAATGTCGGAAAAGACGTGGATCGCAAGTGGAAGGAACTTGTAAATAGGGCAAAGAAGGGCTAGAGGCTTGATTTGTTAAAAATTGAATGTTTTAATTATTTTTTTAGGGAAAAATAATTCATTATCCAATCGCATGGGGCGCTTTTTCTTACTTTTTTCCAATACCTCTAGAAATATGAATACCCAATCTCAAAAACCCAAGGTGACTCAAGGAAGCAAGAACGCCCTACGTTTTATACTCTCTTCGGTCGCTTCTCACAATCAAAAGAATCTACAAGAACTGGCCGTCAAGAAAGATCCCTCCAAACGAACCATTGCCGAAAAACAGGCCATCGAATGGGCCGCGATTAAATTTGAAAACGGCAACAAGGCCCTTGCGTCTTCTTTTTAGAAGGCCGTCGCAGGCGTTAGCGCCTGCGAGCTGAACACAACATCTGATGACCGCCACTGGGATCACTCGGTTGGGAAAGATCGACACGCTGTTCTGCTTTTTCCATATCACCAACCCCAAAAATTTGAGTTTTTGGTTCATTTTGTTTTGCCTGTTGTTGGAGAGCCTTATGTTCAGGGTATCCATAGTTTGTGTTTTTTTGAAGATTGCTCCTATTCTCACCTCGATGATACATTTTTATATAAAAAAAATAGTTTTCTTTAACTTGAATGTATTTGAAAAATTTATAGGAATATTTTTTCAAATAAAATGAAGGATGATTTTTTAATAATACCCGCGATTGATTTTCAATATTATTCAATAAATGGAAAAGTTTGTAAAAGAGAAGAGCTTCCTCGTACACCCTTGGGTAACTACATACACACCGCTAGGAATCTAGACCTCCAAGGCACAACCCTATCTTGTCAGCTCTTGGACGAGAAGGGAAATTGGATCCTAAACCATATAATTTTTGACCTCGAGCACTTTTATTCGAATCATAATGGTAAATTTGTAGCGACTCCTTTTGTTGATTCACTATGTCTTCCTCGAGGAAATTGGATTGTGGGCGCATCCAATATTAAAATCAAGAAAGTTTCCGACGACACAGGACACTTGCGCTGTTTGCTTCAAAGCACCCATTCGTTTCAGGATTATAAGGAAATTTTATATAATTATAATGACGTGTATGAAAATTTTAATGGGAAATTTTTTATCAAGGAAAAACGGATCCTTGATCCTTTACAAGAGATTCCACCGATTCCCAGAAACATATTTCAAACCCATCGATCTCAGGCTTTTGTTGATTCTAAAAAAGAACTCAAATCTTGTCAAGAGACTTGGCTACGCTGGAAGGAATTTTCTTATTATTTTCATGACGATTTCACATCGAGAGAATTTATCCGCCTCCACTTTGACCCCAAGGTCTTGGAAGCATATGATCGATGTCCGCTCCATGTAATGAAGGCAGATCTATGGCGATACTGTGTGATTTATATCCATGGTGGGATCTACGCGGATATGGATGCGCTATTGGTCCAAAACCCAGAAATTTTTATACAATCCCGCTGCTGGCTTGTAATGGCACCCGAGATTGATGACATTCACATGTGTCAGTGGACATTTGCGGCACCACCCAGGTCTCCGATTCTTGGTACCATTATCGACCTCGCCGTGGAACGAATCCTGGCGACCAAGCACATCAAGGGATTCAATATTATACACTACCTGACAGGTCCAGGTGTTTTTACTAATGGAATCGATCGGTTTATGGAGAGTCTGGGAATATCAACCCCAGAAAAAAAAAGAGACTATGAAGCCTTTCAAAACTATGTAGTCCACGTCTTTGATTTTACCCACTTTCATAATAAAATTATCCATCACTTGTTTGCCGGAGATGACGCGGTAGATGGGTGGAAACCCCAACGAGATCGAGTGTTGGTATAATGTCCACAAAATTTTTTATTGTCAATAAAAAATATTACTGGTCCCGCGCGGAATCGAACCGCGATTGAAGGATTCAAAGTCCTTAGTGCTACCATTACACCACGAGACCTCCTACCCACACACCTGGCCTCTTATAATATTTTTCAGTCTTTAGATCATTATTTATAAAAAACACGAATTTTTTTTACAAAAGAGTTTAAAAAAAAATGCGATTTTTTAAAACAATGATCCGAATCGTCTTATACGCTTATTTATTCATCCTATTTCTATCTTTTATAACAATGGGCTCGACGCCATTGACAAGAAGTAAAAATTTGCCCAAAAACGTGCCCCAAGATTTGGAAATGGTATTTTTTGAAAATGGTGTAGGTGGATTTTGGGCGAATCCCTCCTCCACCGCAACAACCGCCACTGAACCCGAAAACAATATAATTCTTTGTTTTGGTCCCCTCGGCGAATTTATGGAACAATATCAAAATATGCGACAGATTGAAAAACTATTTCCCATGTATAATGTACTCTACTTTGAATACCCAGGTGTGGGAATATCCGATAGCTCTAGAGATTTCTTACAAGAACTTTTTTTAACGTATCAGGCAATCCTTCGACATAAAAAATGGAAAAAAATAGGCTTTATTGGTATCGAATATGGCGCCATTATCCAATCAGAGATTTATAGCGAAAGTATAAAAAACGCGTTTCGAAAACCCGATTGGATTCTCCAGATCAATGGCTTTTCTTGTTCTGATAACTACTCCTTGTTCCACATACCCTGGTGTCTCCAGTTTTTTATCAAGAAGAAAAAAATAGACACGGAAGAAAACTATAAAAATATAAAAATTCCACTGCTCTTGTTTCACTCCAAAAATAATAAGACGGTTCCTTTTGTAGAATCCGTCAACCTCTATTTCAAACTAAAATCCAAATGTGTTTTTATTCCACTGTTTGGTCATTATGAAATGACGCTTCTTTCCAAGGAAAATATGGAAATTATCAAGGAAAAAATCGCCATGTATATAGACGCGGCGCCCAATGCCACGATAATGTAAAAATTTTATTTTTTTACAAATAAAATGAAGATTGGTTCGGGGTCTTATGGAGATGTCTATAGACCCTATCCCATTGAAAACTCAAACACTTTTATTCTTAAACCAGTAGAAAATTATGTGGGAAAAATTACCCACACGGATAATATTTCAAAAGAAGAACAAGAAAAGATTGAAACAATTAGGAAAATAATAGATCCAAAGTGCGAGTTTACAGCGCCCTATGTCGGTTGTTCCTTTAAGACATCAAAAAACAAAAAAAAAGAGGTTTGGGAAAAGAGCAAGTATAATATCCAATATATTTTCCCCTATATTGGAAAATCACTGTTTGACATGGACTTGGTTCCCCTTCTACAGAGTTTTTTAATTCTGTCTGCCAATATAGCCAAAATTTACGCCAATGGATACGTTCATTTGGATGTGAAATCTGAAAATATTTTGGTTGCAGAGTCGATGACGGGGACTCCGTTGGCAGCTCCGTCATTATTCCTTATCGATTGGGATTTCATCATGCCTTGTTCCGAAATTTTTGATAAATTTTATACAAGACGATATTATACAAATAAAATTTACTACGTATGGCCTCCCGAAATCAATTTTGCCCTCAATCAAGGTGGTAAAAGAATTCTTACCCTCTCTAAAATTCCCAGCGAATTCAAGTTTTTGGTAGAATCCCAGGTTTTTAGCGAATCGGGCCTTTTGGATCATATCAACACTTTTCTACACTCGGAAGAATATTCCGAGATGTTACGGAATCCTCAAAATGTGGATGTTGGAAAAATAGACATTTATAGCTGTGGAATGGTTTTAAAAATAAAATTAAATAATCCTAGTCCTGGGTTTCAAGAACTTATCGAAAACGCCATCCACCCGATTCCTAGCAAACGATATACATGGAGTGAATTTCTTGTAAAATTCAAGTCACTACGAGAGTAAATGTATTCGTATAAACATTATTGTCACTCAGGGTAACGGTGTTTTTCACATATAGATTAGAATTATAATAACTGTCACAAGAACTTTGACTATTAACTGGATTCCAATTACTACTAGTAAACTGCGGTATAATATTATTACTAGTTTCAACTGTAGTAAGGGTAACAGTACCGGACGAGACCAATCGACCTGGGGCTTAAGGTAAAAGTATAATTGATGAGCGAATACACGTTGTTGATACAGGAGCTGGAGGATTCCGAGCTCAAACATGTGGGATAATTGAAGCTATTGATAGGAGGAAGACAACCATTAATGTAGGTCTTGATAAAACCCATTTTTTTTCTATCTATATCTATTTAGAAAAAAAAAAACAAGAAAGAAATGAAAACCTATTTTTTTTTAACCATGTTGACGGGTAGTCAATACATTACCCAGTTTTTTAGACAACATGGGATGAATACAATCTTTGGGTATCCTGGTGGATCCAATCTTTATCTGCTCAACCAGATTGGAAAGGAAGAAAAAAAGGGAAACCTTCGACTTGTCATCAATCGACACCAACAATTTGTAGGACACTCTGCCGAAGGATACGCTCGTGCTTCGGGAAAACCGGGCGTCGCAATAACGACGTCGGGTCCAGGAATTACCAACATGATCTTGCCTCTTCAAAACGCGTTTTGCGACAATGTGCCTCTTTTTTGTATCAGCGGGCAAGTCGCCTCCAATGCATTGGGAACAAGCGCGTTTCTGGAAATCAACGCTACGGATCTCACTCGTTCTTGTACTCGATTCAATTATCAGGTAAGGGATCCCCAAGACCTACCATGGGCACTCGAACACGCATTACAAGAGGCGAATCGTGGTAAAAAAGGTCCTGTACATTTGGATATTTGTTCGGATGTGTTTTCCGCTGAAATGGGAGACTATATTTCGCCATTACAACCCGCAGATAAAAAAACCCCCAACCCTCATTCGATTACAAAAACAAACGAGATTAAAGCCATCGCCAAACTCCTCAACAAGAGCAAGAGACCTGTCATGATTGTAGGCAAGGGCGCGATGGAGGCCATTTTTTTGATTCGTCTGATAGCTGCCAACTATCAAATACCGGTCGCGACGACACTTGATGGTTTGGGTATCATGGATGAAACCTCACCGGAAAGCCTGGGAATGTTGGGGATGGAAAGCGTCGCCAACAAGATGATTCAGGACGCGGATTTGATTGTTGGAATTGGCAACCGTTTTGACGATCGTACCGTTGGCAATCCCTCTACCTTTGATCTCAGCGCCACACTTGGAATATGTCATATCGATATAGATACTCATAATCTTGAAATCGCGGCCCAAACAATTCCCATTCGATACCGTGTGTGTCAAGATTCCAACGCGTTTTTAACCAAATTGGCTCCTCTACTTCACTTTTATGAAAGAAAAGAATGGCTAGAAACCGCCAAAAAATTAAAAAAGGTTGCCCAAAAAAATACTCCTTCTTCAAGACTCCAATCCAAAGATGTGATACGACGACTCTCTAAAAAAATCGACCACATGAATTTTATCATTACTACGGGGGTTGGAAATCAACAGATGACGACGGCTCAACACATGAAATGGAAGACTCCTGGACGTCTGTTGAGCAGCGGTTCACTGGGTACCATGGGCGTCGGACTACCTTTTGCGATTGGTGCTCAAATCGCAAACCCCGACGCCATGGTATTTTGTATCGACGGAGACGGGAGTTTTCAAATGTCCTTTCAAGAACTCGCCACCATTATTCAATACCAATTACCCATCAAAATACTCCTCATGAATGATGAAAACTTACAAATGGTTCGGGTTTGCCAAGATCTTTTCTATGAAGCCCATCACGTTGGAACCACCCTTCAGAATCCAGATTTTGTGGCACTGGCAAACTCTTTTGGGATTCCCTCTTTTCGATGTAGCTCCAAAAGAGACTTGTCCAAATCCCTTGAAAAAATAATCGAGACTCCAGGACCTGTTTTTTGTGAATTCAAGATAAAAGGAGAAATTTGTACGCCCTTTGTACTACCTGGTGAATCATTAGAGAATCCACTATTGTAGTTTTTTATAAACAAAAAATTCTTATCCAATTAGAGTTTTTTCCTAACCGATAAGAATTTAGACATTTCAAACAACACACAAACTAGAACGATGAGGTGAGATTTTTCTTTCGCCCACGAATCATATCAAGATAGGCAATTAATTGGTCTACCGTTTCGCATTTTCGAAAGGCGTTATGTCGTCTAACTGGCATCTCCAGTTGCGAGGCTAATTTTAGTCGTTTTTGGCTCGTATCAAATATACCCTCCCAGGCTGCCTTGGCCTTGAGAAAATCCTTTTCCACAAAAAGAGTCAATCGTTTATCCTTGTTAATTTTTGTACGATTAAGAGTGTCATCAATATAGTCTGAAAGCATCGAGTCTGCCTTGTCGGCAAACTCTGGATTATCCCATAAACGGCCAATAATGACCATCTGATCAAGCATCTCACTTCCATGACCCTCCCTCGCCGCATCATAAAACACATTATCTATTGCTTTTGAATTCCCATCACGCATAAAATCACAATAAGCACCGATAGCTTCTTGTGATGTCCCAATCTCATTCACGTCCATAATCACTCTTCCCATGTCATCCTTACCCCCAAACAAGTTGGAAAAAGCCGCCACCCAAAAAAGATGCTTCTTTTCATCATAGTGAACGTCATAGATACGATCCTCCTTTCCATCCTTACGTGCCACAATTTGGCCAATCTTTTTGCGTGGAAGAATGGTACGTTTATACCATCGCCTCATATGTCGTTTTAATAGCGCGTCGAGCTTTCGCTTTCGACGATGGAAAATCAAGGTGGCGTTGTAAATCGCGCGGACATTGGCCCATTCTTTTTTGGGCTCTAAAAATGTCATGACATCCTCTGAAAGATTTTTTTGACCCAGGATTCGCTGCCAGTTCCAAACACGCAAATTACACTTTCTCTCCACGGCTTGGAGCAATCGATAACATTGTAGATCCACACGAAGCAATTTCAAGGTGCCAACGACAGATTTGGCGTTTTGATAGTAATAGCAGTAATTTAATGCGTCTAATTTGGTGACACCAAATCTTGGATCCATGCTACACAGAAAAATATCAAACTGATGTGGAAGAGGATCAAATATCATTTTCCTGTGGCCTGTAAAATAAATGAAAAAGTTGGTAGAGTTTAAAAATTATTCAATTTTTTTAAAATGTGTTTAAAAAACAATTTTGTGACATCTAATGACTCCCGCGCAAATTTCGTTGACAAGGGACAAATTCCCAGTTTATTTTCCATCGTCCATCCCCATCCGAACCAATATCAATATCCCCATGTTTACATTCTGGACATAGATTATCAATGGTGGCAAAAATAGTTTCGGTAATGGGCGTCATACCAAGGCCTTGATTACTAGGACGAATCAGCACACACTTTCCGCATGCGGCTCCGTTTTCATACTGGTCCTGATTAATAGCAACGGTTCGTCCGACTCCATTAAAACCACGCGGTAACATACACGCACCCATTTCACCTTGAGGTTGTATTTGATAAAAAGTACCATCGCCATCGTAAGCCTTGATTTGTAGAATGCTGATCAGCATACAAATCCAAAATGTAAATGTTGTTTTCATTTTATTTTATAAAAAAAAATAAAATTTTTTTAATTCATCACTTTTTCAAAACATGACGCCGCCAGAACACAGACCCGCTGCGGTACCCGTAGCACCACTAACACTCGTTTTGAAAGGACAGCTATTGTTGGGGGGAAAGGCCGCGTTGGTACCATTATTAACACCAAAACAATAGAGATGGTTGGTGGCAAATTGATGATAAATTCCCTCGGGGACAATCGATCTAGTCCCCAGTTGGTTGGTAAGAATTCCTGGGTAGGTGTTGGCAAAAATTTCCTGTACGATCGGATTGAGGGTGTTATAGACAAGGGTGATTTGAGCGGTTGTAGGATTGGTATCAAATATTAAGGAAACATTGACAAGTACCTTGTATAGATTCCAGGTGTATTCCAACGGGGGAACATTCACATTGACGGGATGAACATACATCAAAATTAATTCTACAGAATAAGCGGTATCACTAATGGTAATATTGAGAAAAAAATTAGAATTGATAAAATAGACAGGTACACACGATGAGAAAGAGTAGGATATATAAAAAATATAAGCGTTGAGCCAGTAGTCAATCTTGGGATAAAAAATACGATTCCTTGTACAGATGGCGTAGTAGTTTAATCCTTGGTAGAAATCCGAAGAAAAATTGGTCCCAAACGAAATAATGAGTGATTTGGCAAAAACATTGGAACTCGCAGTATTAATTATTTTTGTTATGGGTATTCTGGTTTCTTGTAAAAACCCATAGTAAGGATTAATACTACCACTTGGACCAGGGATCACAGTATTCGGAGAATTTGTTGAATTATAGGTAACCAGGACCTGATTACAATCCAAATTATTGTTTCCAAGTTGGGTCCATTCGATATAGGATTGTGGAATATACGAAGACATTGTTTTATTGATGGAATAAAAAACTTTATTTTTTAAACGCCTGATTTTTTATCGCAAATTTCATTATCGTCTTGTCGCTGGACTCACAGTTTGGGACAAGTTTTTTTTGAAGACGTTGATTGACATAATTATGGAGTTGGAATACCCAATCCTTGAGTTGTTGTCGGGTTCCCAGATTTTTCCGGATAGGAAACATTTCAAGCCACTCACTGTAATGCTTCCGACAAAGTTTACAGGGTAATACATTTTTAAGCGAATCAAAAAATCGAAAATAGTGTGTTTTTTCGGCTAAAGTCGGGGATTCTGGGTACGTGTTGGCTATACAATGCATCAATACCCAACCCGATGAACCCCAAACATTTGGATTCGCAAACGTCATCATTTTACATTTCCAAAAAAAAAAAAATTATCGACAATCATGTTCTACCATTTCGATGACGAGATCTTGAAATCCAATCTTGGGTTTCCAACCAAGTTTTTCAAAAGCTTTGGTCGCGTCGCCTATTAATAGATCGACTTCCGCTGCCCTAAAATATTTTTCACTAATAAAAATAAGTTCACGACCCGTTTTCAAATCGTATCCGATTTCATCCAAACCTTGTCCTTTCCACCCAATCTCAAATCCTTTCAGCAAAAAAGCTCTTTCCACAAATTCCTTGACGCTATAGGTTTCTTTTGTGGCGAGTACAAAATCATCGGGTTCATCTTGTTGAAGCATGAGCCACATTCCTTCAATGTAGTCTTTCGCGTGACCCCAATCTCTTTTCGCATAGATATTTCCAAGATAGAGTTTTTCCTGGGGATTTTTCAATATCTTGGCTAGGCTTGTTGTAATTTTTCGGGTGACAAAAGTTACCCCACGTCGAGGTGATTCGTGATTAAAAAGGATACCATTACACGCAAACAGGTCATATGATTCTCTATAATTTTTAACCATCCAGTAAGAAGATAGTTTGGAAACACCATAGGGTGATCGAGGATAAAAGGGAGTGGTCTCTTTCTGTGGGATTTCTACTACTTTTCCAAACATTTCAGAAGTAGAAGCTTGGTAGAATCGAACCTTGTCTTTGATTCCCAACGCGAGAATCGCTTCTAAAAGACGTAACACCCCTGTGGAATTGGCGTTTAAACAATATTCAGCCTCTTCAAAGGAAACCTTGACATGAGACATGGCGCCTAGATTATAAATCTCCAACACCTCCAAGGAATCCTGATATTTTTCTTTCAATTCAAAAAAAATCTTGATAATATTGGCCTGATCCAGCAGATCGCCATATCTTAAAAACATGTGGGAATTATCAAAAAGATGATCGATCCTTTCCGTATTAATATTGGAAGCTCTACGAATCATTCCCCACACATCGTAGTTTTTTTCGAGAAGAAACTCGCACAAATAGGAACCATCTTGTCCAGTGATACCCGTTATAAAAGCAACCTTGACCATTTCTATTATTGGTTGATATTATTTATTAATTTAAAAAAAATTCAGGTTCCTTGACATCATATAAAATCATAGAGCGTGGGTAAGTTCTTGGTCCCAACCGCTCCCACCACCACCAATGAATTTTTCTTGACAGAAGGTTTTTTTTTAGGTTTCGGAGGTTTATACACCTCGTCACCAATCAATATAATGGGCGCTGTTTTTTGGTGAATTTGTTGGGCAATTTTATAGTTTTGAAGATGCGAATCGTACAGTTTGGATACAAAGTTTTTATGTTTAAACACAACATTCAACAGCTGGTCCATAGGTTCTGCCAAAGAGCGCAGATAATACAGTCGATCCAATCGTAGTAGATCTCGATGACTTGTAAAATATGCGGGATCTTCAAGCTTGTCGTAGAGTTTTGCTTTGGGATTGTTTTGATGTTCGATAATAATATACTCAATCCTCGAACCAGCCTCGACGGGTTTCCCACGTCTTGTCATTTTCATGGCAAGCTGAATATGAGCGGGTTTGGTTTTAAGAACATATTTGGATAGCCAAGTCTGCGATTCGATAAAACTCTCGGAATCTAGTTTTTTATTGACGGATTCAATTTGCGCGGCCTCTTCGGAGGGATAATCGTACACCCCAAGATCTTCCAATCTCTTTTTAAACTTTTTATAATCGGTCGGTAGTGCCTTGATTTTATAATCTTTATTGACCTGCTTGGACACGATAAAATTGGCCAGTTTAGTGGTTTTCCAGCGCATAAGGTCCAAAACATATTGATTAATAGTGTCGTACACATCATTTTTGGTCGCACCATCCATCATAGAACGTACTACTTTTTCATACAGTGTTCGGATCCACTTGCAATTATCACGACGGGCCAATAAAACACCACGAATAGTAAGCTTTTCATCAAGGACACCTTCTTCTCCACAAGTATACGCCATGTATCTTTTTTTGGTAAGAATAAGGAATTTCTTGTAAATTTTCTCCTCAAACACAAGTTTCATAGGGGATGGAAAAAGCTGTAATAGCTGATCTTCCACCTTTTTTGCCATTTCCCATGATTTCTTACTATCCGTATAGCCAGGAAAGTGACAATAGATAGAATCCGTATTTTTAAGGATAAGATTACCAATCCCCGCGTGAAAGGAACCGTCTTCTGTTTCAATATCGTACACGTGTCCTCTATGAGAGTCCAATTCTTGGATCGACAAGATTTTCCCGGGTGGATCGACACATTCATTATAGGGTTTAAATATAATAAAAGAATCTTGGATGAGGATACGAGTATTGGGAAATTTTTGAGAAAGGTAGAGATACAGATTATGGGCTTCATCCTTGTGTAGGTGCCATGGTTTTTTATAGAGTACCGCACCATCAGAAAGAATTTCTACCGATCCCATGATTCTTTTCATAAATTCCATATTACAATCTTTCCAAAAAGAGTTCATGGGCGCACTCAACAGCAAATCATCCTTCTTGGCCTGTCCAGGTTTCACCATATTCCCCTTGTTATCCAAAAGACTGTGATCTTCGGTGACATCCACAATCCCTGTGGTGGTCAGCACGCGATACATTTTTTTGTTGGTAAGGTGTCGAATCACTTTTTTAATGGGAGACCATCCAGATTTGGACATGATGAAAAGGGGTTGTTGGGGTTCCACGCGTTCTTTTTCGGCGAGATCTTCGAGGGGTTTAAACTCGGGGTATTCGACTGGAAGATCACCACATAATTGAAAGAGTGTCTCAATCGTCATCACGCGGACGGTGTCTATCGATTTGATCGACAAAGGAGTATCCGCGGCCACCGAATCACCATAGATGAGATGACCACTGTGCTTTTTCTTGACAAATTCCGCCGCCTTTTGAATCGATTGACGTCCCATCGCAGTCGTTGACATGGCACCCGGCATAAAAGGCAGATACCCTTTGCGTACCCCCATCGCACCATACATACTGTTGGCGGATAGTTTGTAGGCGAGCTGACGTTTATCTAGCACAGTCATTCGGGTTTCTAACGCTTCGGCGGTCAGGGTCTTGTGGAGCACTTTCATCTGTTTCTTGGTCTCGGATCGCTGTTGAAGAAGATTCATAAGCAGGTTGGGAATGACTCCAGGAGGCGATTTTTTAAACACAAAGCGATTCTTCCCGCATAGTTTCTTGACGGCCGCGGACGATGATTTTTTGGTCGCGCTATCGTGTTCGCAGTTGATATGATCTTCCCACTCAATCACATGACAATCATTGAGATCCACGGTCGATTCGTCCAATACAAGCGTCGAATAGTCAATATTGTACGCGATAATGGTAGTGGGATACAAGGAACTGAAATCAAAAGGAATCACCCAATCGTAGATCCCCGGTTCGGGAGGAAACACAAACGCGCCTGCGTATCCCTGACACTTTTCCAGTGTTTCGTTCGCCGCCATCGATTGAACAAGAATATTGTCATAGTAGCACTTTTTATAGACCTGGCTGTAGACCTTGATCTGCTGTCCCTTGGTGAACAAAAACATCATGGGCACATTACAAATCTTGGCCATTTCACTCAATCCAATCCACAATTGAAGAACATTGAAAAGTTTAAGCACAAGCGCCGAATCCTGAACACAGTACTTGCCACACTGGGAAAGTTTCTTGATTTCCCCACCCAAACCGGATTCATACGCCTTGAAAATATCCTGTGGTGTCAACGGATCCTTGGTCTCTCCCAGGAAAAAGGTTGCTACGGTCTTGAGTTTATAGTTGCTAAACTTGTAGTCTCGTTTTACGACGGGTAAGAGGTCCACAAACACACGACCTTCCGAGTCCAGATAGTGGAATTCTTGATAGCTGTAGGCGGTCGAGGACCACTTGATTTCTTTCTCGGGCGCGTGTTTATAGTCAGGAATCCCAAGGAGATCAAAATCCTGGAGGATCGAGTACATTTTACATCGCGCAATCATGTACGGAATATCGAAACCAAAGATATTGTAACCCACAATGATATGGGGATTGGTCTCCCTCACGAGACGGGTAAAACCCAGCAGGAGGTCTTTCTCGGTGGCAAATTCCCTGGAAATGACATCGGCGCCGACGATAGGTGCCGATACATGACAGAGGGTCAAGAGATATTTTTGTTCATTGAGGACACAACTAATCTGAAAAATCACATCAGCTTCCTTTTCGGCGAGCGGCATCCTCTGAGGATTGGAAGAGTACACCTCAATATCAAACGACATGACGGTAGGTGTAGGTACTCCCAACGACATTTCTTTTTCAGACGCAACCGGGTACAAGGAATCATAATCCACGCTGTATTCTTGCGCGCCCGACGCAATCTTTTCCTCATGAGGAGTAGGGTAGCCACGGAATTCAATCCAACCTGCGGTGGGAAGATTCTTGGACACAATGAGCTGAAGAAGAGGAGTCGCCTCGTGTTCGTGACAATTCAACACAAAGTGTTTTCCCATGGAACGGACATTATAGTTTTGTAGACTATAAAAGGCGTTTTTGCGAACCTGAGCGGTCGTAAAACGAAGCTTGAAAAATGGATATTCTTTCTGATCGTCAAAATAGAGTTTTTTCTTGTTGACCACATAGAAAGTATTCTTAGCGAGATGTTTACAACGATCGGTAATCTTGTTTTTAATAAAGACCTTGGATTGGAGCCAGTCGTCACAAGTTTTATCGTCGCGTTTCATTTCTAGATAAATCCATGGCTGAAAATTTTTAATATGTAAAAGTATCGTTTCTTTTTTTTCGTTGATACCATAGGCCCGAATCGCTAATTCTTTCTCACTTTCTCGATTAAATTCATCATCTACAAACCAGTGATAGATAAATACCAACATTTCTGAATTATAAAAACTATTTATTTTTGTAAATCAGTTTTTTTTCTTTAGACTAGAGGGATTTGGTCGAATTTTCTAGTCAAATTAATATTCTTATTTAAGAACAAAAAAACTAGTATTGTGGGGAAATGTTGATTTTCCTACACTTACCAGGGGATGTAGCTCAGGGGTAGAGCGGTCGTTTGGCTTACGACAGGTCGTTGGTTCGATTCCATTCATCTCCATTTTTTGCGTTTAATGATGGGCAAAAAAAAACCAAGTTTTTTTGTTGTTGACTCATTTATAATCCTTGTTTTTCCACTCTATTTCATTTTCGTCCAGCGATGAACTCCTGTCTTGGTGGCCGTAATCTGATACATTCCATCTTTTCCTTGGAGTTTCATACCCAATTGACACTCGGCGGCGGGGTAGGGTGGCGAAGGACGGCTCGTGTACTTTTTGAGAGTAGAGGGGGCACATCCATAGGCTTTGGGAGCCTTGACGGGCTTTTGGGTGGCAGGCTTGGTAGCAGGTTTGGCAGCAGGTTTTTGGGATTGGCGCGGTGCGTTAAGGGCCTGTACCGAACCAACTTTCATCCAGCGATGAGTACCATTAGAGATTTTCATCACACTATACATGATACCGTTTTCAACAAATTGGGTTCCTTGAGGACAGTCCTTGGAAGGGGGTTTTTTCGCACCCGTCGTATTACAGGGCTTGACTGATGGTTGACGTACTCGTGTCATCATATTATTTTTATAATTCTTTTATAAAAATTTATTTTTGATAATTTCAAACTTTGCGTGCACAATCAGGTATTCATTTCATAATAATCATCATCATTATTTTGTACACAGCAAATAATACAACTTGATGTGGAACAACAAGCAAATAAAAATAGCCAAAGAATATCAAAATACATTTTTTTTATTTTGATAATTTTTTTTGAAAAGAAATTCAGTTTTTAATATTTTCATTTTTTTTTACAAAACATTACAC
>Ga0209651_1000403_pt1 | contig 15496 bp, 14 predicted proteins | sample LauGreFBDMM110SN_2_FD_188216 | JGI IMG/M metagenome (GOLD analysis project Ga0209651, IMG submission 188216) | Freshwater lake microbial communities from Lake Michigan, USA - Fa13.BD.MM110.SN (SPAdes) (version 2) | ecosystem: Environmental > Aquatic > Freshwater > Lake | place: Lake Michigan... | reverse complement strand
GTATATTTAATATTGTGAAGGGAATTCAATTCCCGTACTTACTAACCCATCTATATACGAGGTCCCACATCAGTGGGACTTTGTTTTTTAAGCCGCTCAAACAAGTACAAATTCATGGACTATTTTTTAATCTACAAACCATTTCAAGTGCTATCGCAATTCACTTCAACAGAAGGTAAATTGTGCTTAAAAGACATCTTGCATGTACCTATAGATGTGTATCCAGTGGGGAGATTAGATTATGATAGCGAAGGCTTATTGTTAATCACGAATGATAAAACTATCAATCAGCAGTTATTAAATCCTGTATTTGCACATCAACGTACTTACTGGGTTCAAGTAGAAGGTGCTATCACCGAAGCAGCCATTGCACAATTAAGCAAAGGCGTATCTATTAATGTGGATGGAAAAATCTACAAAACCAAGCCCGCGCAATTAGAAATTTTACCAGATACTTTAGAAGTGCCAGAGCGTAATCCTCCTATCCGATTTAGAAAAAGCATCCCAACAAGCTGGGTAGCGATACAAATCACGGAAGGCAAGAATCGTCAGGTGCGTAAAATGTTTGCACAGGTTGGTTTTCCTGTCCTGCGTTTAATTAGGGCAAAATTGGGCAAGTATTCGGTACATCAAATGCAACCAGGCGATTGTTTATCTTTAACTGTTGCCGAAGTTCAGGAAGGCTTCTTTCGCTAATTGACTGCTAAGTTTTACTTTTGCAGTAATACAATAAAATATCAACCGATTATAATGAGTCATTTATCAGAGCAGGAAATTATCAGAAGAGAAAAGCTACAAGCATTAGCAGCGGCAGGGATCGATCCTTATCCTGCCCCTTTGTACCCCGTTACACATTTATCACAGGAGATAAAAGCGCATTATACAGAAGAGACTAAAGATCAATTTGCAGCAGTATGTGTTGCAGGACGTATCATGAGTGTGAATGACAAGGGCAAAGTATTATTTGTAAAGATCCAAGACGATCAAGGCATATTTCAGTTATATGTAAAGAGAGACGAGATCTGCCCAGACGAAGACAAATCTTATTGGGACTTAATAACAAAGAATGGATTGGACCTAGGAGATATCATTGGTGCTACTGGTTATGTATTTACTACAAAAACAGGAGAGACCTCTTTACACGCATCTACCTTAACCTTATTGGCAAAATCATTAAAGCCATTGCCAGTTGTAAAAAGAGATGAGTCGGGGCAAGTATTTGATGCAGTAACAGATCCAGAGTTTAGGTACCGTCAACGTTACGCCGATTTAATTATCAATCCAGAAGTGAAAGAGACTTTCACTAAGCGTACGATATTAATGAATACCATCCGCCAGTTCTTAAACGATCGTGGCGCTTTGGAAGTGGATACACCCGTATTGCAATCAATTCCAGGTGGCGCTGCTGCAAGGCCTTTTGTGACGCATCACAATGCATTGGATGTGCCATTTTATTTACGTATTGCGAATGAATTGTATTTAAAGCGTTTGATTGTAGGTGGTTTTGATTGGGTCTATGAGTTTAGTAGAAATTTCCGCAACGAAGGGATGGACCGTACACACAATCCTGAGTTTACTGTTTTAGAATGGTATACTGCTTACAAAGATTATTTATGGATGATGGAAATCACAGAACAGTTATTTGAGAAAATAGCATTGACATTACACGGCAAAACAGAATTACAAGTTGGTGACAAGACCATCAATTTTAAAGCACCATTCAAGCGCATCAGCATCTTGGATGCGATCAAAGAAAATACAGGCATCGATATTAGTGGAATGGATGAAGCAGGCTTAAGAGCCGTTTGTAAGCAATTAAAGATAGATGTACCTCCAACAATTGGAAAGGGCAAGTTGATTGATGAATTATTTGGTGCCACAAGTGAGCATACTTATACCCAACCAACTTTTATCATCGACCATCCAGTTGAGATGAGTCCTTTGACAAAGAAGCATAGAACGAAGGAAGGATTGGTAGAGCGATTTGAATTGATGGTGAATGGAAAAGAATTAGCGAATGCCTATACCGAGTTAAATGATCCAATTGAGCAACGCAAGCGATTCGAAGATCAATTGGCTTTAATGGAAAGAGGCGATGACGAAGCGATGTTCATTGACCACGACTTTTTAAGGGCGCTAGAATATGGTATGCCACCAACATCGGGTATTGGTATAGGCATAGATCGTTTGTGTATGATGATGTTGAATCAACCATCGATACAAGATGTATTATTCTTCCCGCAGATGCGCCCTGAGAACTATGAATAAAAACTAGTCGCGGTAATTCAAAGCAGGTTTAATATCACCCAACAAAGCTTTGTATTTATATTCGCCAATAGATTTAATAAATTCTTCTGTTGCTTTTTTAATCAATTCAGGATTGCTCATTAAATCAATTGCAGTGAGTGCCATTGTTTTACTAGCTACTAGCATACCCTTTGTGCCAATCTCTGTTCCACCAGAAGCAACTGCTTGCCAGCTATGTGCTGCAGTTCCTGGAACCCATGTAGCTGCGCGTAATCCCACTGTTGGTTTAGCATAACTTACATCACCCACATCGGTAGAACCACTATTGCCTTCGTTGATATAAGTCAATGGTTTTATGGTAGCAGCAGTTGCCATATCTACCGGAGCCACCATTGTTGGTTGTAATTTTTTAGCAAAAGCAATTTCTGCTTCTGTATATTTCACACCACCTACTTTATCTAAATTTGCTTGCATTGTTTCTGCAAGGGTCTTATTAATTAACAAGTCGTGTGTGCCACCAATGATATCATATTTCATTGTTGTACCAGTACCTAAAGCCGCACCTTCTGCAGCTTTCACCACCCTATCAAAAATTTCAACCACTTCTTTTCTTCTTGGATGACGTACATAGTAATATACTTCTGCAAAATCAGGAATCACATTAGGCGCTTTACCACCATTGGTGATTACATAATGAATTCTTGTTTCTTGAGGAATATGTTCACGCATCATGTTCACCATATTGTCCATTGCTTCTACCGCATCTAAAGCAGATCTGCCTTGGTCTGGAGCAGCAGCAGCATGCGCCGAAATACCATAAAATTTAAACTTAGCAGATTTATTAGCTAAAGCACTTGTTGTAGTAATTGCATTCACATCATCAGGATGCCAGTGAATCACCGCATCTAAATTATTGAACAAGCCTTCTCTTACTAAAAATACTTTGCCACTTCCACCTTCTTCTGCAGGCGTTCCATAAACCTTGATGGTCCCTTTTAATTTACCAGCTGCAATTAATTCTTTAATAGCAATACCAGCAGAGACACTTGCTGTTCCAAACAAATGGTGTCCACAAGCATGACCAGCATTTTTGCCTGCAATAGGATCTCTTTCTGCAGAGGCAGATTGATTGATACCAGGCAAGGCATCATATTCGGCTAAAATACCAATGGCAGGACTACCTGTACCATACGTGGCTACAAATGCAGTTGGGATGCCTGCAACGCCTGTTTCAACGGTGAAACCAGCATCTCTTAAATGTTGAATATGTAGTGCAGCACTTTTTACTTCTTTATAACCTACTTCTGCAAAATCCCAAATCTGCAATGCAGTTTTCTTGTCCGCATCGTAAGCATTATTCAATGCATTGATTGCAGTTTCTTTATTGGCATTGATTTGAGCAATTGCAGGATCCACTTTTGATTTCTTTTGTGCCCAAGCACCAAAAGATAAAAATAGCATCGCTCCAAGGAATAGTTTTTTCATCTTATTGTTTTTAAAGCATTATAAAAATAAGTCAGTATATAAATGTCCACCTGGTACTACAGAATAGTGTGCTAGGTCTGTAACGCCCTCAGCAGCTAAGACTGCCTCGTCCACAAAGGTTTGACCAGTATACACCAATGGTTTTTTTGTAACAATCGCATAAGCCGCATCTGCAAGGATAGCCGGGGTACGACTCATATTGGCAAGTGCTTCACCGCCTAATAAATTTCTAACAGCAGCAGTATCAATAGTCGTGCGCGGCCATAAAGCATTTACAGAAATTTGATCTTCCTTAAATTCTTCTGCCCATCCAAGCGTCATCATGCTCATATTGTATTTAGTAATAGTATAAGCCACGTGCGGACCTAACCATTTTGGTGCTAAATTAATTGGAGGCGATAAAGTTAAAATATGTGCATGGGTCGATTTTCTCAAATAAGGTAGCGCATGTTGCACCACTAAAAAAGTACCACGTACATTGATGCTTTGCATCAAGTCAAATCTTTTACTAGGGGTATGTTCCGTATCCGTTAATTGAATCGCAGATGCGTTGTTAATTACAATGTCAATGCCACCAAATTTTTCTACTGTTTGCTGAATCGCATTTGCAATTTGTGCTTCGTCTCTGATGTCTACTTGCACCGCTAAAGCACTTACACCCAATGCTTCAACTTCTGCAGCAGCAGAATAGATGGTCCCACCCAAACGAGGGTCTTCCTCTACCGACTTTGCCGCAATCACAATATTGGCGCCAGCTGCAGCTAATTTAAGTGCAATGGCTTTACCTATTCCTCTGCTTCCGCCAGTGATAAAAACTGTTTTACCTAGAAGTGTTTTGTCAGACATATTATTTATGTTTAGTGAATTTTAAGTATGAAATTATTTTGAGATAAATCCTTGAATGAATGCAGCCGTTTCTTTACAAGCGGTATCCAATATTTCGTTTTTTACAACTGCATTAAATTGATCGCTTAAACTTAATTCGTATGCTGCTTTGTCTAATCGCATTTGTATTTTTTCTTCGGACTCGGTATTTCTTGATGCAAGACGCTCTTTTAAAGCATCAATAGAAGGAGGTAAAATAAAGATGGATAATGCTTGATTTCCTAATTGTTCTTGAATGGCAATCGCACCTTTTACATCAATATCCAAAACAGGCGTTTTTCCTTGTGCCCAAATGCGATCTAATTCTGATTTTAAGGTACCATAATACAACCCTTCATAGACCATTTCATATTCTAAAAAGTCATTTTGGCTAATATGTCCTTCAAAGGCTTCTGGGCTAATAAAATGATAGTCAACGCCATTTTGTTCGGCGCCCCTTGGCGCTCTTGTGGTAGCAGAAACCGAAAATGCTAGCTGAGGATAGTTTGCTAATAAAAATTGCGTGATGGAGGTTTTGCCTGCCCCAGATGGAGCGGTTAAAATAATCACTTTTTTGTTTAATTCAGACATAGGACTAAATTAAGCAAATACCATCTAAATAAAGCATAATAAAGGAGAAATAGAAAGCCTAAATTACCAAACTATTTTTAAAACGTTTGTATTGCTTTACAAGATCAGCGATGTATTCTTTTTTATTTTTAATCATTACACCACGTGCCTCTTTGGTATAGGTTGATCCTAAATAATCAATATAGTGCTTCGATGTAAAAATAGCCATCTCAATCATAATTGGAAAGGCGTCTATTCCCTTTTCTTCCATTAAGTAATAGACACTCTTTTTGTTGGCAATACCTTCTTTTTTGGAAATAAAGCCAAGCTCCTCCAATTTCTTTAAACGATTAGATAGCATTTTGCTAGGCATATGCTCGGGAGACTCTTTAAATTCACTAAAAAGGCATTTATGTCCCCAAATCATATCTCTAAGAATCAATAAGGTCCACTTATCGCCCAAGATGTCTAAACTAGTTGCTACAGGGCAGAGCGACCTAAATTCTGCTGTAATATTTTTACTTTTTCCCATTTCGTATCTGTAAAATTATAGTTTAAACATCAAAACATCTAATTATTGCCAAGTATAATCCTGAACTTATTATATGCAATATTAACAATATATTAATTTAAAAAATTTATTTTATTAGTATCTATTCGATACTTATATTTATTCCAAATTTAAAAATCATGAAAAAACTATCGCTTTTAACAATCATTTTGTTTGCAGCATTTTCAAGCATTAATGCGCAATCTATTTTTACTTCCTATTCATTTAACGTAGAGCCAAAAGATCAAAATACAGTATTGCAACTGTACAAAGAGTATTTTGGCAAAAAAGAAAATTTAATAAAGGGTGTGACAATTGCTTTGTATGAAAATCATTTTAAAGGAAGAGATATTGCGACCCATGAAATGATTGCTTCAGGAACTGCAGAGGCAATGGGTGCGGCTTATGATTCAAAAAGTTCATCTGCTTGGAATTTATTTCAATCAGAACTTTCGAAGTATTGTAAAGGTGTTAGAGCCGCTGAGGGAAAAAGAGGTTCAAACTTTGGTGATACTAGTAGCGTTATTTATCCAATTCAAGACGTTTACTTTATTAACGTAAAAGATCCAGAACAGTATAAAGCAAAATTTGAAGCTTTTTGGAGTAAAAATATCCCAGCAAATACAAGAATTTCATTTGGTAGCGTATCAACACTTAATGAGGAAAAAACAACCCATTACGTTGTAAGAAGTTATAAGGATTTTACAACTAAGTTTAAAGATGACGCAGCATATAACAAAACAACTACAGAATTCACTAATTCAGTGAAAGACATTAGAACTTTGAATTCATCTACAACAAGAGTTCTTTTAGGAAGATGGTAATCTCATTTAAAAAAAATAAAAACACAATCATGAAAAAATTATTTATTCTATCTTTTGCAGCATTCACAGTATTTGCTGCTTGTAATCAACCTGCTTCAACGACTAATGCAAGTCAACAAAATTTACCAACAGCTGCAGAAGATTCTTTAGCTGGTACTTTTACTTCAAAAGATGCAAAGTCTGCAAGATTATTGAGCATTATCAAACTATTCTCTAAACAAGACAGTTCTTACTTAAGTGATTATGCACCTAATTTTACTTTAAAGCTAATGAGCGATACAGCTGTTATTGCTAGAGGGCCAGAAGGATTTGCTGCTTACCATAAGAATTTACATAATTTATTTTCTGATATTAATTTTTCAGATGGCAGTACCTTTACCTATGTTATCAATAATGGTGAAGTATGGTCTGCTTATTTTGGAGAGTGTACAGCTACAGGAAAAAATACCAATACAAAATATGTCATGCCAGTAAATGTTTGGGTTCGTTGGGATGGCGACAAAATTGTTTATCAAGGAGATGTAGTTGATTCAAGATTTGCTAATGCAGAAATGGCAGCAGCAAAAAAATAGATTTTAACTGCAAAGATAATTGATATAAAAAATCCCATCTAGAAAAATAGATGGGATTTTTTTGTTCATGTATTAAAACTATAATAATTCTATCTTATAATTTGCTACTTAACTACAATCTCTTTGGTCACCAAAGGATGTTTATTAGGTGCATTGACAGCGTTTAAAACATTGAAACTCCAATTCAATTGATTGATTTTCTCTTTAGTTCTAAAATGTAAAGTCATTGTTGATTTTCCTTCTATTTCAATCATGTCAGAACTTTCTATTAAACTGTAAGGGCTTTGATTTTGTAAAATAAAATTACAAGAAGATACATTTTCTACCTCAACAGATAAAACCAATGATTTAGGTTCGTAAAATGCTTTTTTAATCACTAAGCACTCTTTAATCAATGGAACTAGTAAGCTATCACGACCAATTAAAGTATTGTCAAAGTGCACTACTGTTCTATGATCAAATAAAGCTTCTTTAATACTTTCTTGACTTCTATCTTTTGAAAATACCAACGTGATTGGTCTATGCCCCTTTGGGCCATTTTTATAATCCCAATCAATTAAACCATGCACGTCACTTGTTCCCATAAGGGTCAAGTTTTTATCATAAGCAATTTGAAGGGCTTCGGTAGAATAGGTATGTGTATTGACTATTTCAATCCCTTGAATGTAGTTGCTGTCCATTAATTGCTTATTAGCTTCATATAAAAAACTAATATCATCATTTTTAGGGGTCTCATAAGGATGATTCCAGAATACAAAACTATGTTGACGATTTGCTTCTCTGTAAGCATCTTTATAATCTTTTGCAAGCAACTTGTTAGCATCCTCTATAAAGATGGCATTGCTATGACCAGGAGGCATTGATCTTGTGATTTCAGATCCTCTTACAATAATTAAATCATGATCTTTTGCTTCTTTCAAAGCAATTTGATAAGACCTATTTCTGTCTTTATGAGGTATGTCTCCTAAATGCGGCTGATATTCAATGTGCTCTGTAAGTGAAATGGCGTCTAAATTATCCATTAAAGACTCACGAACACGAATACTAGGCCAAACATCACCATCCGAAAACACTGTATGCTGGTGAAAATCACATTTCAAGGTCTTGTAGCCAAGTATGTTTGGAAAATCCATGCTTACTCCCAATGCGTGGGTGTGATCTGACTTTTGAGCAATAGTTACCGATCCAATTGTACTAGCAAGTACAATTAGTAAAAATAATTTTTTCATAAATTTTATTTAGTCTTCGAAATCTTCGAAATCATCTTCGTCTTCTTCAAACAAAGCTTCGAATTCTTCTGATTTCTCTTCAGATAATTCTTCGATGATATCAAAAATATCATCACTTAACTTTTTCCACTGAAACGTTTCCACGTCTTCGTGAATTAAGATTAATACACAAGATTCCGTTTTCATAATCGGCTCTACTAATAAAACTTGATCTCCATCAAATTCATTGATAAGGTATTGCTTATCTAGGCTTAAATCGTTGAATACTGGCATAATATATATTTTGAATACAAATTAGAACTTTCATTTTAATGCATGAAACTATTTAAAGCATTCTAGTATTAACTTATTGTAAACGATTTTTATTAACTATATTTTTATCATCATTCAAATTCAAATCCTATTATAATTTGTACATTTAATCATGAAAAATATTGTATCTATCATTTTTTTATGTCTGCTTGTAAATCAAGTCATTGGACAAGTGTATACCGCTCAAAACGCGCATGCTCACAATGACTACGCACAGCAAAAAGTCTTTCATTTAGCCTATAATGAAGGCTTTGGGTCGATAGAAGCTGATATACATTTAGTCAATAATGAAATCTTAGTTGGCCATGATGCAAAGGATTTAAAAACTGCCAACACCTTATCATTTTTATACCTACAACCCTTAGTGGCTTATAATCAACCAGATAGAAAATTACAATTGTTGATTGATATTAAAACAGATGCAAAACAAACACTGGATCAACTAGTGATCTTGCTCAATAAATACCCAAGCATTATCCGTAATAAAAACATTAAAATTGTTATTTCAGGGAATATGCCTGCACCAGCATTATTTGAAACTTATCCGGATTTTATATGGTTTGACGGAAGGCTATCTATCCAATACACTGAAAAACAATTATCAAGAATTGCATTAATAAGCGAAGATTACTACAAAGTGATTGGTTATAAGCCTGTATGGCCCCTTGATAGTGGATCCATTGATAAGGCGAAGCAGTTTATAGATAAAGTACACCAATTAGGGAAGCCTGTTCGTTTATGGGCGAGTCCAGATAAACCAGCTGCATGGGAACAATTTATGCAATGGGGTGTGGACTTGATTAATACGGATAAAATCAATGACTTAGCCGATTTTATTATTCAAAGAAATGCCACACTGCACGAGCTTCCATACAATAGAATCATTCAATCTGCGGGCACCGTTGTGCGATATGGTAAGCCTGATCTTGAAAATCACGCGATGGATATAGCTAATTTATCGGATCCTAATTTAGTTGTTGTTCAAGAACGTTATGGATTTTTTGTGTTGGACATCGTTCAAAAAAAAGTGGTAGATTATTTTAGATTTAGAGAACAAGCTGCCTATAGCAAATTTATGACTGTTTATTCTGGCATCACTACATCTGTCATCAATGGTAAAGAGTTTATTTTATTTGCAGCTGCAGGCGGGGATAAATCTGCGATCATGATCATTGAATGGGATAAGGGTGTTAAGAAAATTGAATCCATTGCAATCAATAAAAAAGCACCTGCTTCCAATGCATTACCCAATCAAATTATAGTATCAAAAGAAGGCAATGACTATTTTATTTATACTGTATTGAATGGCAATAATGAAATTGTAAAATTCAACTTTACGACGAAGCAACTTGTATGGAAAAACAATACAGGCGTTGCGCCCTATGGATTAGCAATCGCGCATCAAAAAGTTTTTGTAACCAATTGGGCAGGCACCACAGTCGTAGATTCCACTCAATCTACAGCAGGTGTTCCTTGGGGATTAGCTTATACAGATGCTTTAACTGGTGCGACCAATAATGGAACAGTCTCTGTTTTTTCGACAGCTGGCGAATGGATCAAAGAAATAAAAGTTGGATTACATCCCAACGCAATTATTTCAGCACCATCTAAAAATTTGATGTATGTAGCCAACGGATCAAGTGATGAAATTTCTGTGATTAATACACAAGAAAATAAATTGATTAAAAATATTCCAGTAGGTATTCTAGGGCAAGATTTGCAAGGCAGCACACCCAATGCGTTGCATCTTTCTAATGATGGTAAAAAATTATTTGTTTCTAATGGATTAGACAATGCAGTTGTAGTGTATGATTTGATCAAAAACAAAACGGAAGGATTGATTCCAACCGAAGCGTTTCCTGCAGGATTAATGATTAAGAACAATCATTTAATTGTAGCAAACCTAGAATCAGATGGCGCAAATGTGGTGGATAGCGCAAAAAAAGCAAGATCAATACACCAAGAACTAGCTTCTGTAAGTATTATACCAATGCCAAATCAAGCGCAATTAAATGCTTATACAGTGCAAGTTAAAAAACAAAACTTTTTACATAAAGTAGCACAATGGACACTCCCTGCAAGAACAAATATTCAACCAGTCCCAGTGCCAGAGCGACTTGGAGAGCCTTCGGTATTTAAACATGTGGTATATATTATTAAAGAAAATAAAACCTATGACCAAGTACTGGGTGATGTAGCATCAGGAAATGGAGATAGCAGCTTGACTGTTTTTGGAAAAAAAATCACACCCAATATGCATGCACTTACAAAGCAGTTTGGGTTGATGGATAATTATTATGCTTCAGGTAAATCTTCGGCAGAAGGGCATCAATGGACGGATGCAGGCATGGTGTCTGATTATGTAGAAAAAAATGTGCGTGCTTGGTTTAGAAGCTATCCACATAGACAAGAGGATGCTTTAGTATATAATAAGGCTGGATTTATTTGGAACCATGCTTTAAGTTATGGCAAGACCGTAAAAGTTTATGGAGAAGCTTGTGAAACCATTTATGACAGAAAATTAAAATGGGCAGATTTGTATGCTCAATATACAAGTGGTATCGCACCAAATTGGATTAACACTTCTACCATAGATAATTTAAATCCAATCATCCATCCCACATTTCCAGACTGTGATAATATTGCTTTTAGTGATCAACATAGGGCCGATCTTTTTATTCAAGATTGGGATGCTATGGAGCAAAAAGATAGCCTTCCAAATTTAATGGTGCTTTCATTACCCAATGATCACTCTGCAGGCACTTCACCAGATTTTCCAACGCCCAATGCGATGGTGGCAGATAATGATTTAGCACTTGGTAGAATTATAGAAAAAATTAGTAAAAGTAAATCATGGGAAAACACAGCCATCTTTGTGACACAAGACGATTCGCAAGGAGGATGGGATCATGTATCTGCCTATAGAACTGTGGGCTTAGTGGCAAGTGCTTATTCAAAATCCAACACGGTGCATACAAAATACAATCAAGTATCTATGTTGCGCACTATTGAACAAATATTGGGCTTGCCTCCAATGAATACAATGGATGCTACAAGTAGAGTCATGACAGACTGCTTTACAGATAAAAAAAATACTGCAGATTATACGGCCTTGCCTTCCAATATTGCTTTGAATGAAATGAATAAACCATTAAAAGCGTTAAGTGGTGTAGCAAAACAAATGGCTTTGCAATCTCAATTTGAAGTCTTTAACGAAGTAGATGGAGGAAAGGATGATACCATGAATAAAATTATTTGGTTTTATGCCAAAGGAAATTTACCCTATCCTACAATTCATAAGTAGTCATAAAAAATCCCATCTCGTAAAACGGATGGGATTTTTTTATTAAGTGCTTTATAAAAATTAAAAACGCTTTTTAAAATTGCGGTTGTTATTATTTCTTCCGCCACCGCCGCCTGTGTTAGGTCTATTGCGGTTGTTCTGCCAACGACCTCCAGCAGGACGATAATCTTCGCGTTCAAAATTTTGATTGCGATGTTTGATATAAGGGGTGTTGCTAAATTCCAATTCACCACCAGTGATGGCATTTAACTCGCTACGAATTGCATCGTCTTGTACCAATTCTTTATGCCAGTTGCTATAAGCTAATTTCATGTAATGCGCAATCGTATGAGCGAAACCAGTTTTCTTTTCAGGATCTTGTTCGGCCATGGCTTTATCAATCACCAATTCCAAATTCTTACCGAGGTGCGCATATTTGATTTTGCGTTGAGGGTAAGGTAAAGGGTCGGGCTTTTGTTTATAGGTTTCCTTTGTTGGAATCGGATAAGGACTTTCCACATCTAATTTAAAACCACTCATAAAAAATAAGTGATCCCATAACTTATGTCTATAGTCTTCGACATTCTTTAGTTGTGGATTCAGGAATCCCATCAACTCAATTACGACTTTTGCTTGTTCTAATCTTTTTGCGCTATCCTCAATGGTTAATAGATGATCCACCATCCTCTGAACGTGACGGCCATACTCTCTCATCCCCATGATGCTTCTTGCTGTATTGTACTCCATGTATATATTACTTCAACGAATAACAAATGTAAGGTTTTTTGCGGTATAAATAGGCAGCACATCGGGTGCTTTCGTGCCTTCTTCTTATCTTCGTAGCATGGAGGAACTATTAAAGCAAATAGAAGACATTAAAAAGGAAATAACTGCATCAGAAGCAGCCAATGCTGCCGCTTTAGAGGAGTTTAGAATTAAATACTTGGGAACCAAGGGTTTGGTAAAGCAAATCATGGGGGAGATAAAAAATGTACCCAACTACCAAAAAAAGGAATTCGGTCAGATTTTGAATGCATTTAAAATTGTAGCCGAAGAAAAATTTGAAGCCTTACAAGCAGGATTAGGAGATAGTGCAACGATCGATACTGGCATGGACTTTAGCTTACCAGGAGATCCAACACCGGTTGGCACAAGACATCCATTGAACTTAGTGCGCAATCAAATGGTTTCTATTTTTAAGAGACTGGGATTTGCTGTTGCAGAAGGACCAGAGATCGAAGATGATTGGCATAATTTTGGCGCCATGAATTTGCCCGAAGATCATCCTGCGCGTGATATGCAAGACACATTTTATGTAGAAGAAAAAACCGCAGACCATTCTGCCTGGTTATTAAGAACACATACATCGAGTACACAAGCGCGCGTAATGGAATCACAGAAGCCACCTATTCGTGTGATCTGTCCAGGGCGCGTGTATAGAAACGAAACCATTTCTGCAAGAGCGCATTGCTTTTTCCATCAAGTAGAAGGATTGTATATCGACGAAAATGTAAGCTTCGCAGATTTAAAACAAACACTTTATTTTTTCGTACAAGAGATGTTTGGCAAAGAAGTGAAAGTGCGTTTTCGCCCAAGCTATTTTCCATTTACAGAACCTAGTGCAGAGATGGATATCAGCTGTCAAATTTGTGCAGGCAAGGGATGTAATATTTGTAAGCACACAGGTTGGGTAGAAATTTTAGGATCAGGCATGGTGCATCCAAAAGTGTTAGAGAATTTTGGCATCGACCCTGAAAAGTATACTGGCTTTGCGTTTGGTATGGGTGTAGAAAGAATCGCACAATTAAAATACCAAGTCAACGACTTGCGTTTATATTCACAAAACGATGTCAGGTTCTTACAACAATTTAAAAGTGTATAGGCACACCGTGATTTAATCATCTATGTTACACAACACCAAGGGTATTGTTTTACGCGTGACCAAATACGGCGATACAAGTGTCATCGCTTCTATCTATACAGAACTTTTTGGCTTGCAACAATACATTGTAAAAGGTGTTAGAACCATTAGTAAAAAAGGGGCAAGTAAGGGTGTGTTTTATCAACCCGGTGCCATCCTACAAATGGAAGCGTATCATTATCCAATGAAGAGCATGCAGATGGTCAAGGAAGTGAATTGGTCTTATGTGTATCAAAATGTGTATTCGGATGTATTGCGCAACGCAGTGGCCACTTATATTGTAGAGATTTTACAACAGACATTGGAACCCGAACCCCACCCTGAATTATTTTATTTAATCGAGGATACCTTTAAGCAATTAGATAAAGGAGGCCCTGGATTAGTGAGTAACCTGCCCATTTATTTTTTAATTCACCTAAGTCAAACATTGGGTTTTGGATTGCAAGGTATTTATTCAAGCGATACACCAATCCTAGATGTGCACGAAGGCAATTTTGTAGCGAATAAGCCGCTCCATCCTTATTTTTTAGAAGGACTAGAAGCACAAACCGCATCTACATTCTTAAGTCTACAATTATACAATGAATTGGAAACGATCCATTTAAATGGGGCACAAAGAAAAAAAATATTGGAACTGTTTCAGCTTTCTTTAAGCTGGCACTATAAAAAATTTAGTGAGATCAAATCACTACCTATTTTACAAGCAGTGTTGCATTAAAATCTTTTATCAATACTACACCAGGTTTTTTACCTAGTTCAAAACTCCCTAAATGCTTGTCCATTTGTAATGCTTGAGCGCCATTGATGGTTGCCCATCCAAGCATTTCTTCTAAAGGAATTTCTGGATGATGTTGTTGAATTGTTTTTAATTCATCCAATACACTAAGGCTCCAGTTACTTGCATAGCTATCGGTTCCAATCACAATTTTTGCTTTTTCGGAACGAAGTAATTCAACAGGTGGCATGGTTTGTTCAATGTACTGATTTGCGTTAGGACACAAACACCAAAAGGCGTTATCCATTGTAGCGTGCACTGCTTGTATGTCTTCGGCTGATGTAAAACTATTGTGCACTAAAATACCATGATGCGCTTTTTTGAAAATAGGTAAAATAGATTGCAAAGAACTTAATCCTGTTGCCTTAAAAAAATCTAAATTCACCTTTGTTCTTTCATACATCCCTAAAAAACTACCGGTCTTAGTTTTAAAAAAATCATTCTCGTCTGGCGTTTCTTGATTGTGCATGCTAATGGTATGGATGCCAAAATGCGCACTTAATAAATCCCATAAATTATTTGTCACCGAATAAGGTGCATGTGGTACAATGGATGCACGCACACAGTTTTCTTGAAATTGTTTTTGGATTTCAAGACCCGCTATAATTTTATCTGCTGCAAGTGTTGGATCTAAATCATACAATTCTACAAAACTGTAATAAGCTAAGTTGTGTTTTGCTTTTTGATTTAATGTATCTAAGGTGTTGGAAATATCTCCCACCGCAACAATCCCATTCGCCATCATTTCTGCTTCTGCCGCAACAATTGCTTCTTGAATAAGTTCTGGTTCCACTCGACGTAAGGCCACAATTTGCTTTACAAATTCTTGTAAGCCAGTATGTGCAGGAATCATCCCCTTCATAT